>Ga0153940_1001536_pt1 | contig 10320 bp, 10 predicted proteins | sample TSNJ024MetaG_FD_104736 | JGI IMG/M metagenome (GOLD analysis project Ga0153940, IMG submission 104736) | Attine ant fungus gardens microbial communities from New Jersey, USA - TSNJ024 MetaG | ecosystem: Host-associated > Fungi > Mycelium > Unclassified | place: USA: New Jersey, Brendan T. Byrne...
ACCAACATCAACCTGTGCAAGTACAACTACCAGGCAGTCAACGGCTATTTCGAGGTACCTGACAAGCCTGGTATCGGACAGGAGCTGACGGAGGACGCAATCCGCGCAAGCGAGGTTGTCACTCTAAAGTAATTATGGCAGGAGAGTAGCGTATGCGAATAATCATAACAGAATTTATCTTATAAATACCGTTTCAGCTCCTCAACCTTATCTAACCTTTCCCATGGCAAATCCAAATCCGGCCTGCCGAAGTGGCCGTAAGCCGCAATCTGTCTATATATAGGGCGTCTGAGATCCAGATGCTCTATAATTGCGGCAGGACGCATATCGAAGTTTTCACGGATTATTTTCGACAGCTTTTCATCGGATAGTTTTCCTGTTCCGTGGGTATTTATAAATATTGATAAAGGCTGAGAAACGCCAATAGCGTAGGAAACTTCTATTTCGCATTTATCGGCCAAGCCTGCCGCTACAATGTTTTTGGCTGTATATCGGGCCATATAGGCCGCCGAGCGGTCTACCTTAGTGGGGTCCTTTCCGGAGAAGCATCCGCCTCCATGGCTTGCATAGCCTCCATAAGTATCAACGATGATTTTTCTTCCTGTCAAGCCGCTGTCGCCTTGAGGCCCACCGATAACAAAACGGCCGGTGGGATTTATAAAGTACCGGGTGTTATCGTCCAAAAGCTCCGCCGGCAGAGCCGCGGCTGCAACATGTTGTATAATATCTTGTCTGATCTGCTCCTGGCTTACCTCCGGGTTATGCTGGGCGGATATAACGACATTGGAAATACGTTTGGGAATGTCGTCTTCATATTCTACCGTGACCTGGCTTTTTCCGTCAGGACGCAGATATGGTATCAGGCCGCTTTTGCGAGCCTTGGCCAAATTATGGCTTAGCTTGTGGGCCAAAGCAATGGGCGCGGGCATAAGCTCCTCCGTCTCGGTGCATGCGTATCCGAACATCATGCCTTGATCGCCGGCGCCTATAGCCTCTTTTTCTTCCTTGCTTCCCATTCTGGCTTCCAGGGCTTTATTTACTCCCATGGCAATATCAGGGGATTGATTGTGAAGTGATGTAAGCACGGCACAGGTATCGCAGTCAAAGCCGTATTTTGCCCTGTCGTAGCCTATTTCCCGCAAGGTTTTTCTGGCAATGGCTTCTACATCGGCGTAACAGGTTGTGGATATTTCTCCCATTATCATAATGATACCTGTAGTAGCTACTGTTTCACAAGCTACGCGGGCAAGAGGGTCCTGCTCTAATATGGCGTCTAATACGGCGTCGGATATCTGGTCGCAGATTTTATCAGGATGCCCTTCAGTTACTGATTCTGAGGTAAATACTCTTTTAGTCAATTCTATTCCTCCAACATATAATTATCTATATTTCATATCTACGGCTGTACTCCCGCCGGTCGGCGCCGATCTTTTCGGTCGCGGCGTACTCTATAAATTTCCCTGTGCCGATGGCAACGCAGGATACCGCGTCCTCAGCAATAATGGCGTTGATGCCTGTTTTCTCGCGTATTAATTCATCCAAGCCGTATAGCAGGCTGCCTCCGCCGGTCATTACTATGCCTCTTTCGGATATATCAGCCGCGAGCTCCGGAGGGGTCCCTTCCAAAACAGAATGAACCGCGTCCACAATGCTGGTGACGGATTCGGTTAAGGCCTCCAGCATCTCATCTGAATGAACCGTAATTGTGTTGGGCAGGCCTGTAATAAGGTTACGGCCCCTTATGTCCATTGAAACCGGTATGGTGTTTTCCGACGCGGTGCCGATGTTTATTTTCATGTCCTCAGCGGTACGTTCGCCAATCAGCAGATTATGCTTCTTGCGCATGTAACGCACTATGGCGTCGTCAAAATTATCTCCGGCTATCTTTAAGGATGTGCTGATTACCGAGCCTCCAAGTGAAATGACAGCCACATCTGTAGTGCCGCCGCCAATATCCACAACCATGCTTCCGCAGGCTCGTCCAATGTCTATGCCTGCCCCTATGGCTGCGGCTATGGGCTCCTCTATTAAAAATACCTGTCTTGCCCCTGCCTGCCTGGTGGCGTCTTCCACAGCCCGCCTCTCCACCTCGGTGACGCTGGAGGGGACGCAGACCGCGATACGGGGCTTTAATCTTAGCAGGCTTCCTTTGCCGACGACTTTTTGTATGAAATACTTTATCATCTTTTCGGTTATATCGTAATCTGAAATAACGCCTTGGCGAAGAGGTCTGATAGCGATTATATTTCCTGGCGTCCGTCCCAGCATGCTGCGGGCTTCTTCTCCTACCGCTAATATTCGGTTGGAATTTTTTTCTATCGCAACAACTGAAGGCTCTTTTAAAACTATCCCTTGTCCTTTTATATAGACTAAGACGCTGGCAGTGCCCAAGTCTATTCCTATGTCGGTTCCAAACATTTACTCGGCTCCTCTCTTCGTCCCTATTATATCAAGTAATATTGGTGATGGCAATGAAAAGGCTATTACAAAAGCGGCGTGTCTGGTAATTCACAGACACGCCGCTTTTGTAATAGCCTTTACTATTTTGTTATTAGCTACATGTGGTTGCGTTTATCAATAATATCGTCGTCCTCTTCCTTCATCCCTCTATTCTTTCGGCGGCTGATAAGAAAGAAACCGGCTAATACGATGATAAGGAAGAGAGGCGTAAGCCTTCCGTGGGAGCCGTAGCTGAACCCGTTAAACAGCGCGCTAAAGAAAGAAAGTACGAAAAAGATTAAAACAACCATAATAAGTCCATACTTATACTTAGTAAAAAATTCCGTAATATCCGAGATGCCGTCTTCAACTTCCATACCGGCATTTATCTTGTGGCGGAGCTGGAAGCCGTCGAAAATTGACGCGACCCAAATTATGCCGATTGCCAGGCTGGAAAGAACAGGGCTGAAACCTAAAGTCAGGCAGTATGTCAGCAGGGCTACTGAGGACATAATACACAAGCCGCGCTTGATAAGTCCCATGTACATGTAATTTATTCCTGGTAATATAAAGGAAAAAATGAACAAGGGCAGCCAGCTTACATGTCTGTGGGAGGTAAATCCGCTCTTTCTGGAAAAATGAGGCTCTCTGTGGAGATGACGTTTTCTTTCATCATCCTTCAGCATGTAGCTGACGCAATCATTGCAAATGGTACGACCGTCTATTTCGAAGCTGCATTCCTGACAAAGCGGATGACCGCAACGGCTACAGCTGCGCACGGCTTCTCTGTCGTAATGACGATAACATTTCATTAATATTCACCCCTAAATAATTTGTTAAACAGGCGGATAAACAACACCTATTATTAAGTTTGATTGATTATCGATTTGTTAATAATTACGAGTGCCCGATATAAAAAGTTTACAATAATCCAAGGGGAAAAATTATTTAAGCATTTCATTTACATGAAAAAAGTATTTTTAGGTATTTTTTATAAAATATCTTTTATTTTTTGTAAGTTTGTTATAAACTAGAAAAAGAGTTGTTGCAAAGAAAGATATAAATATGGGAGGTTATTTCATGATTTCAAATCAAATCTTACAAAACACCATCGAAGGCTTAAAAAACATTACCGGCTTCGATATCAGTGTAATTGAGAGAGAGGGAAAGGTAGCGGCCAGTACGGAAGAGGAAATGCTGTTTAAGATGATGCCCGATATGGGAAGCTTCATATCATCTCCTGCGGAAAGCCAGGAAATGCAAGGATATCAATACTTTAAAGTTTTCGATAACGGCGTTACGGAATATGTGGCTATAGTAAAGGGACAGGATGGAGAAGCATATCGCATAGGCAAGATAGCCGCGTATCAGATACAAGGTCTGCTAACCGCCTACAAAGAACGCTTCGACAAGAAAAACTTTATAAAAAGTCTTTTGCTGGATAATCTGCTGCTGGTGGACATTTATGGAAGAGCTAAAAAGCTTAGCATTGATAATGAGGTGCGCAGGGTAGTTTATCTTATTGAAGCAGAAATTGATAAGGACATGGCGGTGGTTGAGAATGTCAGAGACATGTTCCCCGCCAAGTCAAAGGATTTTGTAACCGCTGTTGATGAAAAAAGCATAATTTTAGTAAAAGAATTAAGGGAAACCGACGGCCAGGAAGAAATAGAAAAAGTTGCCCGGGATATTTATAATTCCTTATTACAGGAAGAGATGGTGCAGGTCAATGTTGCCATCGGTACGGTGGTAAGAGACTTAAAATATGTATCGGCCTCTTATAAGGAAGCTAAAATGGCCCTTGAGGTAGGCAAGATATTCGATCCTGATCAGACCATAATCAATTATGAACAGCTGGGTATTGGACGGCTTATTTACCAACTTCCCATACCTCTTTGCAAAATGTTTATTAATGAAGTATTACACGGAATTTCTATGGATCAATTTGACGAGGAGACTCTTATTACTGTAAATAAATTTTTTGAAAACAATTTGAATGTATCGGAAACCTCTCGTCAGCTGTACATCCACAGAAATACCCTTGTTTACCGTCTGGATAAGCTTTTGAAAACCACAGGACTTGATCTGCGGAACTTTGACGACGCGATAGTTTTTAAAATCACCTTGATGGTAAGTAAATACATGTCATATAAGGATAAAAACTCGTATTGATTTTGTTACAAAAATGTAGTAAACTGTTAACAGTTTTCACTGGAAGGAAGATTGTTTTGATTAACGTTAACAGTGTAACGAAGATTTATGAAAACGGTTCTAAAGGTGTTAAGGATATTTCCATTGATATAGAAAAAGGCGAATTTGTGTTTATTGTTGGTACCAGCGGCTCAGGCAAGTCTACCTTGATACGGCTTATGCTCAAGGAGATGGACCCTAGCGAAGGGGAAATAACCGTAGCGGGCCGGGATATTACCAAGCTGACACAGAAGGAGATTCCTTATTACCGCCGCCAGTTGGGAGTTGTGTTTCAGGATTTTCGACTTTTGCCAAACAAAACGGTGTATGAAAACGTTGCCTTTGCCATGCGTGTGGTAGAGCGCGGCGGCAGGGATATACGCCGGGCCGTTCCTTCGGTCTTGGCAATGGTTGGCCTGCAAAGAAAGTCTAAAGCATATCCTAATCAGCTTTCTGGAGGAGAGCAGCAGAGGACAGCTTTGGCCAGAGCTATTGTGAACGGGCCTCCTATTTTGCTGGCCGACGAGCCTACAGGCAATCTGGATCCTGATACAGCATGGGAAATAATGGAGCTTTTAGAAGAAATAAATCTCAGAGGCACCACTGTTGTCATTGCCACCCATGCTAAGGAGATAGTAGATCAGATGCAGAAAAGGGTAATCACCTTAAAGAACGGCAGTTTAGTAAGAGACATTCAAGAAGGTGGCTATAGCGATGAGATTTAGAAGCATCCGCTACTACGTTAAAGAAGCCTTTAAAAGCATAAAACGAAACAGCTTAATGTCGTTGGCCTGTATAATTACAGTTGCGTCCTGTATTTTTATTGTATCGCTTTCCTATTGCCTGGCGGCAAACATTAATTATATTCTGAAACAAGTAGAAAATGAGCTTAGCGTAGCGGTTTATCTGGACGATGAGATTTCCGCGGACGAGGTGACACAGCTTTATAATACCTTGAGAGAATTACCATATGTTGAATCCGTAGAGTATACTACTCCTCAGGAAATATTAGAGAAATTTGGCGAAAAAATGGGGGGGACCGAATTTACCGAGAGCTTTGGCGGGGACAACCCCATGCCGCGTACCCTTACGGTCTATGTAACAGGCGCTGAATATACTAATGAGGTTATTGATTCTATTCGTATCCTTTCAAACCGTGGAATAGAGAAGATTCGTGATGACGCGGATATTTCCGGTACTTTTACGGCTATTAATAAGGTCGTTAATGTTATATGCGTGCTTATTATTGCCATATTGGCCGTTATATCGGTGGTACTCATTACAAATACCATAAAGCTTACGGTAAACAGCCGAAAAAATGAGATAAATATTATGAAGTATGTAGGCGCGACGGACTGGTTCATCAGGGGGCCCTTTGTTGTGGAGGGTATACTGATAGGTCTTATCGGAGCCATTATACCGTTGATAATATTCTATTTATCTTATGGGGCTTTATTAGAAGCGGCAAGCAAGGTTCCGCTTATTATGGATTTGGTGGAGCTTTTAAGCGCGGCGTCCGTATTTGTGGTACTGTCGCCGGTTTCAATACTCATGGGTGTATTGCTGGGAGTATTAGGAAGCGTTACTTCTATACGAAGGCACTTGAAGGTATAGTTAATAAAGTATAAGGGAGGCATTGCTCTTGAAGAAGTTTTTGACATGGATGATGGTTGTTGTATTTACATTGTCTTTGTTTACTGGTTTAACTTATGGCTCCAACCTTGGTGAACTTAAAGATAAGCAGAGTAATTTAAAAGAACAAAAGCAGGCGGCGCAGCAGAAATTGGAGGAAGCGCGGGTAAATAAAAGCGCTGCTTTAAAAGAGGTTGAAGAGGTCGATATTCAATTATCGGAAGCGTCAGAGCAGTTGATAAGCACAATAGAGGAGTTGGAAGCTACAACAGAGCTTCACAACCAAACGCAAGCCGAGCTGGATTTGGCCAAGGAGGATAAGGAAGCTCATGTAGAGCTTATGAAAAAGAGAATGCGTTACATGTATGAAAACGGAAATACCAGCTATGTTGAGGTTTTGCTCTCAGCTGAGAGCTTTAGTGATTTTATGAACAACATAGAGTACATAAACAGAGTAGTGGACTATGACAACAGCATGGTAGTTAAGCTGCAGTCTATAGAGGATGTAATAGCGGAAAAGGCAGACGCCATTGAAAAGCAAAAAATAGCGATTGAAGACCTTGCGGCTCAACAGGAAGAAAGAAAGAAAACCCTGGAGATCGCGTTAAACGAAAAGAAGCAATTGTTTATTAACATGAGTGCCAATGAGGAAAAGATCAAGCAGCAGCTGGAGGACGCGGAAGAAGCGGAGAAACAGATAACCGCTATGATAAAGGCTGCCCAGACCAGCGCTGTAAGTATTTCAGCCAATCCTTATAACGGGAAGATAGCGTGGCCGGTAGCGGGCAATTACCGTGTCAGCTCAGGCTATGGCAGCAGAACAAGCCCCATCAGCGGCAGAGGAGAATTCCATACGGGCATAGATATTCCCGCGCGTACAGGGACGGCTATTGTAGCCTCCGACTCGGGCGTGGTGATTCACTCGGGTAGCGTAATAAGAGGGTATGGCTACTCTGTACTGGTTGACCACGGCAACGGCATTAGCACTTTCTACGCTCATTGCTCAAAGCTTTTAGTCAGCCCCGGCCAGACGGTTTCCAAGGGGGAAACCATCGCTCTTGTTGGCAGCACAGGGTATTCCACAGGGCCTCACCTTCATTTTGAGGTGCGTGTAAACGGCTCGCATACGAATCCATTGCCGTATGTTCAATAATAATTATTAATACATAACGCCCCCTTGCCTTTTAGAGCATTATCCATAAGGTATGTGGGTGTTTTTGTATCAATATAAGGTCGGCCCGGCCCTGCGCCGGAAATTTCGTATTGACGGAGCATAAGCTTTTGTGTATAATTTCATAGGTGTTATATGTCATAGGAAATTGCATTTATTCCAGCGTTGCGTCCTCAAGCGCGACGAAACGCATAAGGAAGCAATATCCTAGACAAATCGCGGAAAACAAATACGCCGCAGCGCGTTTTGTTCTGTCACAGGAAATAACGATTTCGTTAGACGGAGGGAGGGAAGGAAACATGTCAGAGGTTAGAGTAAAAGAAAATGAATCCTTAGATAGCGCTCTTCGCCGTTTTAAACGAAATTGTGCAAAAGCAGGCATTATGGGAGAAGTTCGTAAAAGAGAACATTACGATAAGCCCAGTGTAAAACGTAAGAAGAAGTCTGAAGCCGCCAGAAAGCGTAAGTTTTAATAAAGGCTAAAATGTTAATAGGTACAATGTAAAAGGAGCCGCGTCTATATGCGCGGCTCCTTTTTAGTTCGTCGATTTATGGCATCAATAATACCTTTCCATAAAAAATCTTATCCGGGTCATCTATTTCGTTTATTTCCATTATTTTTTCTATCATTGCTGTGGTCCCATAAAATTTTTGGCTAATGGAAAGCAGGCTGTCGCCTTGCTGTACGGTATATGTATTATATACTTGTGCTGTTTCATCGGAAGGCTCAGGCGAGGGGGCGGCAGTGGGGGAAGGCGTAACCACTGTCAGCGGCTCTATGGCTTGCGTCGCGGTTGCAGCCGAGACCTCCGATGGAGTTGCTTCGGCCGGTGAAGGCTCGGCGCTTTGGTTTGCTTCCACAAGAACAACATTGCCGTTTTCTTGAATTACGGTAGGCTTAGGTGAAGCGCTTTCAGGCTCTGGAGCTGTCACATCCTCACGGCCTGCGGCAAATACCGCCTCCGTTTTGTCTCCGCCTACATATGTCAAAACATTTGTATACGCTTTAGCCAGAGTAGTGATTTGATCTTCCAGATTGGCAATACGCCCGTCATTTTTTATAAGTCCGGCTCCCATTATAAAGCAGACTATGAAAAGTACGGCGCTTAAGGTCACCAGCATATTCATAACACGGCCCTGCTCGTTATAAGACTTTCTGACAGTGGGGCGCGTCTTTACGTGCTGCTTTTTTTCTTGCCGGGGTGAGTATTTGTCGGCCTTGGGCGAGCTTATAGGAACGCGGTCTTCCTCATTGTCATCCTTGGGTATGTAATTATGGGTTGCCAGCTTAAGCTTTAGCACCTTATTATCCATCATATAATCATGCATGTTCTTGTTTTTGTCGTAATAAATAAAGTATCCTGTTGACTCAACCATCTCCATAGGTTCTCCATCCCAAATATAAAAAGTGCTGGTCTTTTCCATTGGGTCTATTACAAACAAAACCTGATAGGGCAGTGTGAAGTTTTCCATATGTATCTGTGCGTAGCTGCTATTTAAAACCGTTCCGAACCCAGGTTGGGATTGCATCCATCCTACTATTTCCTGTCCGGGAAAATAGTCCTCTATATCTTCATTGGCTTTAGCGTGGCTTTCATCCGTAAAGTGAAGTATTCCATCCTGGTTGACTGTGTGTTTGGCTTGCATTGCTCCGCTTATAAACAGCACATTCTGGCCGTCAATAATCATATCCCGGCCTGCCAGATAAGCCAGCTTCTCATCATATCCCCCTGCGTCCGCATGTTGCTGTAAATATGTATAGACGTAATCTTCCATATAAACCCTGAGCCCGTCGCCAATGCTGCCTATTTGTTTTATATTGGCAGGAAATTCAAAATTACCCAATTCAAATGCCTCCTATCTTTTGTGAATACTTGTCCCATTAGGAGGTATTTTATATTATTGGTATAACGAAATTTGGCGGTACATGCAGGTAATACTGAATTATTATCCGCGCGTTCAGCTTGTTTTTCGACATTTGTTATGAAGGGGAGGTGTTAGTTAAGGCAATTGACTTCTAATAGCAATAATTGTAAAATAATGTCATTAAGTCAGATTGGCGATGATTTTATGGAAATTAGATTAAGTTTTTCATTTCAAGATGAATTGATACTTCCTATAAGCTATTATCATATAGTACAAGCCTTTGTGTACAGTAATATTGGCGAACAATTGGCCCGGGAGCTTCATAACCATGGCTATGTTTACGAAAACCGCCGCTTTAAATTGTTTTGCTTCTCAAAGCTTCTGGGAGACTTTCAGATCGATATAAAAAACAAACGCATATCATTTGCTTCACCCGTTCAGCTTTATATTACAACTCCTGTTGAAAATTTTGCTCATTCTCTGGTAAATACTATACTAAAAAATGAATTATGGATAGATAAGACAAAGGTTTTCGTTGAAAATGTGGAGATCACCGATAACTGCGTTAACGGAGATAGTCCTTTTGTCCGAGCTTTTGTCAAACCTTATTCGGTAGTGACTATTTACAGCACTATGACTAAGGGAGATGGCAGGAAATTTACCCATTACTATATGCCTTGGGAAAAAGACTATCAGACCCTTATTTCAGAAAATCTCTTAAAAAAAGCGAAAATTTTAGGGCTTCCTGTTCAGAAGCCCATTCTTTCGGTAAGGGTAAAGGGCAGGCCGAAGGAAAAACTAATTTTATATAAGGACTTTGTTGTAAAGGGACATGATGCCCCTATGATACTGGAAGGGGACCGGCATTTGGTCAATACAGCTCTTACAGCGGGCGTAGGTGGGAAAAATAGTCAGGGGTTCGGTATGATAGGCCTGATAAAATATGAAAGCTTAGGAATGGAAAAATAAGCGTAGAAACGAGGTGTAAGGATGCTGACATCTATAATCAAGCTGGGAGCAAT
>Ga0153940_1001542_pt1 | contig 10307 bp, 11 predicted proteins | sample TSNJ024MetaG_FD_104736 | JGI IMG/M metagenome (GOLD analysis project Ga0153940, IMG submission 104736) | Attine ant fungus gardens microbial communities from New Jersey, USA - TSNJ024 MetaG | ecosystem: Host-associated > Fungi > Mycelium > Unclassified | place: USA: New Jersey, Brendan T. Byrne...
CCCGCTTGATGGATGCTATAAGTGATGTAGTGATAGGCAGTGCGGTAGATCGAACAAAAAGCCGCTTCGGCAAGGCGCGCCCCTGGATGCTGTATGGCGCATTGCCTCTGACCATATGCTTCGCTTTGCTTTATGCCGTTCCTGATATCGGGAACACGGGCAAGCTCTTGTGGTTCATCATTTTTTACAACCTTACTGTCACGGTATTCTATACCGCAGTTAATGTTCCGTTCAACTCGCTTACCCCACTCATGACCCGTGATCCGTCCAGCCGTGTAAACTGCGGCGTGGTCCGAATGCTGATGGGAATTTTCGCCGCTATGGCTGTCAGTCTGCTGACGATGCCCATGATTAACGCAATGGGCGGTGACAAGGGTGCCTGGAGAATCTGGGCAATTATAATAGGTGTTTTCATGGGTGTATGTATCCTTTTATGCTTTTTGTCTACCAAGGAGCGGTATGGCGACGATCCGCAAGCCATAAAAAAAGAACCACTGTCTCTAAGCAAATCCTATAAAAGCCTGCTTGGCAACAAATACTGGGTTATTTTAACCATCGCACTGATATCAACCTATGCATTGCAAGGAGTATTACAGGGTGTTAATATCTACTACTTCAAGTACATAATTGGCGATGAAAATCTGGTAGGGCTTGTGTCAATGGCCCAGTCATTGCCTATGCTCATAATGCTGTTTTTGACACCATTGTTTGCTAAAAAGATCAGTAAAGTAAACCTGGCTCGCTTTTCTTGTGTGGGCGGCGTGCTTACGGCGATTATAATGCTGATTAATCCTGCAAGCTTAGGTATTGTGATTGTCAAATCGGTATTACAGGGCGCATTTATGGCTCCATTTGCAGCCGTCAATTATGCCATGATAGCGGATGTTGCCGACTACGGTTACTGGAAAAGTGGAGTTAAGTGCGAAGGACTTGTAAACAGTGCCGCAAGTTTTGGCACTAAGGTTGGAACCGGTCTTGGAGCCGGTATGGTTGGGTGGTTTCTGACCTTTGGCGGGTTTAACGCTGAACTTCCATCGCAACCTGATTCGGCAATATTTGCACTCAAATTTATGATGATTGGTATTCCGATAATTTTTTCATTGATTCAATTTGTTGCGCTGCATTTCTATAAGCTTGATAAAGAGTATCCAGCCATATTGGCCGAGCTTGAGCAGCGGGAAGCAAATAAATAGAAGAGGAGAATATATTATGATAGTAAAGTTTAATTTTCTTTCAAAAAGCTTGGGAATGCAGACGAATGTTACCATGTGCCTGCCTTCGTTTTCGTTTGCGGACGAACTCAACCGGGAGGATTCCCTTGGCGGCACCTATGTGCCCGGCATGAAATTTCAGACGATGTATTTGCTCCACGGCGGTTTCGGCGATGATTCGGATTATGTCAACTTCACAAACATCGCACGGTATGCTGATGACAACAAGCTGGCGGTGGTCATGCCCTGCGGATATAATTCGTTCTACACCGATGGGGTTGAGGGATTTATCGTGAGCAAATACTGGGAGTATGTTTTTGAAGAGCTGCCAAAAGTTTGCGAATCAATGTTCCCTATTTCAACTAAACGTGAGGACACCTACGTCGGCGGTCTCTCCATGGGCAGCCATGGTGCGATGAAAATGGCAGTAATGGGTTGCGAGCGGTATGCCGGGGCACTGATCATGTCGGGAAGGTCGTTGGATGACAGACTGAGGATGTCGCCGGAAGAGCACACTCTGAATGCCCCGGTCGGAGAGGCTGTTTGGGAGAATTACATATATCAGCAGGCAGCCGAAAATGTAAAGAGTGAAAAAATGCTTCCAAAATTCTACTTTACATGTGGGGGAGATGACATGGCAAGTCCTTTTGTAAAAGAAGCGAGAGACCACTTTGCCGAACTTGGATACGAAGTTGAACACACCGAGATTCCAGGGTATGTACATGAGTGGGATTTTTGGGATTTAGCTCTCCGAAAAGCACTGTATGAATGGCTGCCGATTAAACGGGAGGTTTTACTGCCTTAATCGGAACAATAAGAAGGCATAGCGGAGAGTGACATATTTTAGCAGCCCATTTTTATGGGCTGCTTTTACCTCCATCTCTATTCTTTTTCATCGATTCGTTCCAGTTTGAATATAACCGGGCGAGTGCCGTCATTACAGCAAGTAATCATCATTTTTTCAATTATCCTTCGCCCACCCAACTGACAACATATGATAAATCTTTTGAAGCAAGCGGAGGTTTTTTGGTTCGCCAAACGCCTTTTATACCAAGTTCATCTGCCGCCAGTTCAAAGTGACACATTGCTATGCCCATGTCAATACGCTGAAATCTGACATCGCCATAATGATTGAACTTTGTATCCTTCTCCTTCATAAACAAATGGTACATGCTGCCTGTATCCTTGATAATCCTCCACGGCTGTCCGTTCATCGCTGATGGTGCCGTTATTACAGCCCTAAGCACCGTGGCATAATGTCCGCAGGCATTCAAATCCAGAGGTGTATTAACGGATTTATCAAAGAACAATTCTTCCGGTTTCTTTCTTCTGCTCTTATTGCCGGAAACAGCACTTGCTATGGCAGTCATATTTTCCGTAAATGTCTTTTTGCCTGCCGCATATCCAATAGGTGTAATTCCGGGGAGGAGTTCGTCAACCCCGGCATTCATTTTCATCGCAAACGCGCTTCTGTTTAACGAACCCCCGATCCAGCAGGTGGCAAGCCCGAGTTCTGTCAGCATGAGGATGTTCTTTTCCATGCAATATCCGAAGTCCTCCATTGCCCTTTCACCACTTTTCACAACACCGGCAATGAATACCCGCGCACCTTTTATCATGCCATAAGTACCAAGGTTCTTCAATTCGGCTTGTTCGTAGTCTGTGGCATCTACAATATCAAACCGCACCTCGCTGCCGAAGGGACCTTTTATGTTATTGTCAAGGTAATTCTTGATGTTATGAAGCGTATCGTTTTCTATTGTTTTTTCGGCGTAATATCGAACCGAATGTCTTTTTTTAATAGTATCTATTACTGTTTTCATGAGAATCCTCCTGTTATTTAATTTCATCGAACCTTAAGTCCATCGAGTATGAGCGTGACAGTAAATACCACTTCATTTTCCGTTTCTGAATAATTTGTATCAGCAGAAAAATTGCAGTCTTTGGAATTTACTGTTTTATACTTAATCGCTTCGGTAACGGTAAGGATAGTCCTGGCGATTTTCCTTGCGTCACAGGCAATTATTTCACCTTTTTTTATACAGCATTCTATGATTTGAGACAAATGCTGTACTTCGATTTCCATGTTCCGCTCATACAGTTCCTCCATTATTGGTTTCATACTCTTCCCCATGCCTTCGATAGTAAGCATGTTTAAATTAGCGGCATGGCTTATATATTCAAGACGTTTTGTAAGGAAGGTCAATATCTTTTTTTTGTAGTCTTCGACTTTTTCAACATCTTCTAAAACTTTGCCGATATGTTCTTCGGCTTCATGATATATCACTTCCATAAAAATTGCATCCTTGCTTTTATAATAATGATATAAAGATGTCTTATTCAGTCCGACCATTCTGCCAATGTCGTCAAGGCTTGTTTTATCATATCCATAACGGGCGAAACACTCGCTTGCCGCTTTAAGTATTTTATCTTTCTTATTAAGTGTAGTCATAAGTATCTCCTTTACAAATTCAACCATTCAAACAATATAACATAACGTTTGAATAGTTGTCAAGATGATTTTTAATGGCACGAAACTGCGGATGGTCAGCAGAAGTTAACCCATTGGGATTTAAGGGAGGTTTATGTAAAGTGTAAAAAGATTGCAATTAATATTTCTCAAACACTTTTCAAACAAAACAAAAATACCCCCTACATATAATTAGCTCAGAAAACGAAACAAAGTTCAGCAAAAAGGAGATTGATACTTATGAAACGTAAAAATATGATTGTGATTTTAATACTCGGTGTTTTATTTATTATGGGTACTATGACCGGCTGCTCAAAGGAAAACCTGGAACAGATTGCCGGTGAAGCGGCTGAGAACAGCCGGATTGTTTCATTGCCTGATCAGTACAGCATCATCTATGAAGTGGAGAATACGGACGGTACCATTGTAACAATTGAAAAGGCCCGGGACGAATACGGCAACATCTATTTCCGGTCTGGTGAAACCGAAAAGCTGTATGTACGGACAAGTGACAACCATTATAATATTTATGAAATAGACAGCGAAGGTAATTTTAAATTATCATCAGACTGGAAAGGCAATACAGCGGCTTTTGTCCAGAATGAAACAAAATCATTTCTTGAATATGCTGAAGCCTCATCGAAAAAAAGCAGTCCCCCCATTAACAGCACCGGTGACTGCGAAGTGGTGGGAAGAAGCTGCGAAACCTATGAGTTTAAAACCGGCGCCGGAGATGATGCTGTAACGTATACGCTGCAAGTCGATAAAGAAACCGAGGTCTGCATGGCTTGGGAAAAAACGTCAACTATCAACGGGATCAGAGCCGGCGTAAATGAAGAAACATTCCGTTGTGTTGATTTTCAAGTCGAAAATATTATCATGCCGGTATACTCGAATTAATATCAATAAATCACTTTTTAAATGAAACGTAAACAATCACTGTATAGAATATGTAACAGCAGGGAGAGCGAATACCTGCTGTAAAAGGAAGAGGTTACTGAAGAATATCTGATGGATGTGGTAACAGGAATCAGTGGCTCCTCATCAGCGTATGTATATATGTTCATCGAAGCAATGGCTGATGCTGTTGTTGCTGAGAGAATGCCAAGAGCACAGGCATATCAGTTTGCTAATACAACAGAATACAAGGGAGAACACAAATATGCGTTTAGAATTACTCCGGATTGGTACAATATCAATAAAGAGTTATGGTTTAATGATAGCAATAGGCATTATAGCAGCTATTGTAGTTGGTATGAAACGTGCTAAGAGATATGAGTTGGAAGAAGAAAAGGTACTCAATCTGGGTATTGTATGTGTAGTCTGCGGTCTGTTAGGTGCTAAAATATTATATATCATTCTTGATTTCAAATCGATTATTGAATCCTCCAGCATTCTGGAAGACATTGCCTATGGATTTGTAGTATATGGCGGCTTGATTGGCGGACTGATTGGAGTATATATCTATTGCAGGTACAAAAAAATATCCTTTCTGAAATACATGGATCTCGTTGCACCATCCGTAGCCATTGGACAGGGTTTTGGAAGAATCGGCTGCTTCCTGGCAGGTTGTTGTTATGGCAGAGAAACAACAAGTGCCTTAGGTGTCATATTCCCTGCCTCCTCTTTTGCACCTACTGGTGTGAAAGTACTGCCCACACAGCTCTTTTCAAGTGCAGGGGATTTCATCATTGCAATCATATTAATAATTGCTGCCAGACACAACAAAAAAGACGGAACGATTGCAAGTCTATACTTCATACTTTACGGAATCGGAAGATATGCAATTGAGTTTCTTAGAAATGATTACAGAGGAAATGTAGGGACCCTATCCACATCACAATTTATTTCTATATTTTGGGCTGCACTGGGAATTGGTATGCTTGTGATCGTCAGTAAGAAAAAAGTTTCATAACACATAAAAATGGTCCGTACCCTGGCGATTACAGTACAGACCATTTTTTATCCCCGCTAGCAATGAGCCATCCTTAGTTCTTAGCAGAGGGACTCTTTTTGCTCTTTTTACGGATAGCGTAAACAATACCGACCCCGGATGCGCCGGTAATTGCGATAACCGTCGCTCCGGCAAGTAATTTAACAGCTATAATTGCAGCAGCAGTAACCATTCTTTTTACCTCCTTCCCAAATGAATCAGTTTTTCATTTCTATTACTGGCTTTTTGAGATTTTCGCTAATCCCACCCTTATACTACCCACTTTATATTTGTGAGTTGTTTGAGAATTGTTTGAAAAATATTAATATAAAAAAGCGACTCACTTAAAAATCAGGATTAATATTACTAAAACATTTCTACAACAAATTAAAAACATTTTAATTATATTATAAATGCATCTAAAGAAAAAGAGATTGTACATTGCGAATCGGAAACAGATTATTCGAGTACAGAGAGGGAGGGAAAAATGAAAACAGTGTTTATTCTACTAACAAAATATGAAGATATTTCATCAAAACTTTTCAATCTATTTACTTTTACTAAATACACACATGCGGCAATTGGACTTGAGGATGAAGAAGATCATTTTTTTAGTTTTGTCACTAATAATGGTTTCTATTTAGAAAGGCCATTAAGAAGTAAAAACCCAGAAAAGCAGGCTAGAGAATGTGCCCTATACGAATTGAAAGTAACAAATGGAACTTATGAATTGATTAAAGGAAAAATAGATTTATTTAACGAAGAAGCGGGAAAGTATCATTATAGCTTTCTTGGGGTTCTGCTATGCATATTAAGGATCTCACTTCAACGAAAAAATCATTACTTTTGTTCCGAGTTTGTTTCTGAATTATTGACGATGTCAGGTGCAATACGGACGCAAAAGAAACCCAATTTATTCTTGCCCGATGATTTTAGAAATATATCAGAGCTAAAGCTTTGCTTTCTTGGAACTATCGGTGAACTTGCAGAAGCCTGTATTCGGCGCTCCTGTTCCTGTACTGGTAGCGTATGAGCATGTCCCTATAGAAATTATAACCACAGAAAATGCGAAACTTACCGCACTGCAAAAGCTGATTCGAAACATTATGAAAAAATTCCCTAAAATATTTTTATAGTTAATATTTCTCAAACGTTTTATAAGCAATATATAAACATTTACACTGTAGACTATCCACATCAAATAAATAAAGCTTTGGAGGGAAAAATGAATAAAGACAAAATAGCTATTTTAGTGGATTCATGCGCCGACGTTCCTACAGAACTGATTCAAAAGTATGGTATGTATATAATTCCACTATCAATTATTTATAAAGATTCAATATATTCTGACGGCGTAGATATTACCTCAAAAGAGGTTTATGATAATTTTAACATTGAAATACCGCAAACATCACTTCCAACCGGAGGCACAATCCTCAATATTTTTGAGAGGATTGTATTTGACGGATATGAAAAAGTATTAGCTATTACAATATCGGGCAGCCTTAGCGGAACTTATAACTTTATAAGGCTATTAAGCGATAGCTTTGAGGGACTTGATGTTTTTGTTGTAGATACGAAATGCGTTGCCCTTGGCAGTGGAATGACTGCCATATTAGCCGCAGAGAATTTAGAAAAAGGGTTTTCGTGGGAGGAGTTAAAAAAAGCTACCGTTGAAAGCGTGACAAAAACAAAAATTTTATTTTGTGTTCCAAGCTTAAAGTATTTGCATAAAGGTGGAAGAATAGGTCTTGTTTCATCAATAATTGGTGGAAGGCTTGATATTAAGCCAATTATTTCCTGTAATGAAGATGGCATTTTATATAGCGATGCAAAGATAAGGGGATGGAAAAATAGCTTGCGGAAAATGATTGAATTACTTGAGCAGTACTTTCTTTCGTTATCCCCGTCTCCGCAATCATATAATATCGCTATCGCTCATGGAAATGCGTATGATGAAGCGGCGATAGTGAAAGAGAAACTTGTAGAGAAATTTAAAGACTATGATGCTATTTATGAAGGTCTGGTCAGTCCGGTGATCTCTGTACATGCAGGCCCGGGTGTTATCGGTGTTGGTGTTCAAGCTATATAGCCGTTAATGGGTTCTTAGATTTAAGGAGGAATAGATGAACAGGTTAAATAGAATTATTTTGAAAAATATCTGCAGGGTACCATCTACGTTTGGAAAATTATTTCGTTATGCCGCACATCCAGACAGGTATACAAAGGAAGAAAAGTACAGCATCATCCAATACATTGTGGAGAGGACAGAAAAAACAGGAAATTTGAGTATTGAGGTATTTGGAAAAGAGAATATTCCGCAGGAGAATGGTTTCATTTTTTATTCAAACCATCAGGGGATTTTTGATGGTTTTGCTATGGTAAAAGCTTGTGACAGACCTTTTTCTCCCGTTATAAAAGTAGAGTTAATAAAAATTCCTTTGGTAAAACAGATTTTTTTATGTTTGGATTCGATGCCAATGAATAGAGAAGATGTGAAACAGTCGTTAAAAGTTATTCTTGAAGTAACAGACAGGGTGAAACGGGGAGAAAATTGTTTGATTTTCCCAGAAGGAACCAGAAGTAGACAGGGAAATCAGCTACTAGATTTTAAAGGAGGCAGCTTTAAGGCTGCAGTAAAATCAAAAGCTCCTATTGTTCCGGTGGCACTAATTGATTCATATAAACCTTTTGATGAAAACAGTACCAAGCCAGTTACAGTGCAGGTACATATATTGAAACCAATCGAGCATATAGAATATCAGAATATGAAAACAATAGAAATCGCTGATTTAGTAAAAAATGAAATTGCAGGTACAATAGCGAGTTATGCAAACAAAATCCCGGATGTAAGGTGTCAGCAGAGTATGGGGATATCTGACTGGAAATAAAAAAAGTGGAGGAAGAATACAAAATGAGTAAAAATGAAGAGATGCTGCAAAAAGAATCCATGGGGAAGCTCCTGGCAAAGATGTGTATACCAAGTGTTATCATAATGGTGGTAATTGTCATTTACAATATGGCAGATATTTATTTTGTCGGGAAAACCAATGATTATAATCAGATTGCGGCAGTTTCCATGTCCGGTCCGTTATTTTCTGTGCTACAGGCAATCGGAACCTTGTTTGGCGGGGGAGGGATGGTGGCGCTGTCCACTGCCCTTGGTAAAAAAGAAGAATCTAAAATTCGGAAAATCACCAGTTTCTGCTGTTATGGTCCCATAATCATTGGTCTCATTTTTGCAGTAGTGGTTAATGTGTTTATCCATCCAATTGTATCTGCCATGGGTGCCACATCCCAATTCATGGGAGATATGGTTTCTTATGTCAGGATCCTTGCCATAGGAGCGCCAGTCATCCTTTTTGCTAATGTATTTGGCAATATTGTCCGTGCCGATGGTTCGGCAAAAGAATCCATGATCGGGAACATTATTGGAACCGTGTGCAATATTATTCTGGATCCGATATTGATTCTGGTGCTTCATATGGGAGTCGCCGGCGCAGCAATCGCAACGGTTGCCGGCAATCTGTTGACCTGTGTTTATCTGGCACACCATATCCTAAAAAGCCAGAAGAAGTTTTCATTGAAAAAGCAAGATTTTTCTTTGAAGCAGGGACTGCCACTTAAGATTGTCTCTTTGGGGTTTCCTTTGGCTGCAAGCACTATTCTCATGAGCTTTGCCAGTATGATACAGAATAAGCTGCTGGTAGGGTATGGAGATGTGGTAGTAGCGGCAGGAGGGGTGGCCAGTAAGATAGGAATGCTGATTGCCATGGTGGTTATGGGAATCTGTATGGGAATCCAGCCGGCAATTGCTTATAACCATGGCTCCGGAGACAGGAAGCGCATGGGTGAAATCATAAAAGGTACCGGAATACTGGCCGTCTTGACCGGAACTATATTAACAGTGGTCTGCTTTATTTTCCGCAACCAGTTTGTAGCTGCCTTTACCCAGGATGATACATTGATATTTATTGGGCAGAAGATGGTGGTTGGTGGAATCCTTTCAGGACCGATATATGGGCTGTATCAACTTAGCGCATCCTTTTTACAGGCTACCGGAAAGGTATCCTATGCCTCATTTGTATCGCTGCTCAGACAGGGGATTGTATATATTCCTGCGATATTTCTGCTGAATATCCTGTTTGGACTGAATGGGTTGATTTTTGCCGGAGCGGTTTCCGATGTTGTTTCGGTAGTGGTCGGAGGAATATTGGCGGTACACTGGTATCGGAAAATGGATGAAAGTTGCCCATTGACTCAACAAGTATATAGATGATATCGAAATTTGTGATGGAATGTATCGGAATTGGAAAAGTTTTGTTTGCCATGTATGAGAGTAGCAAATAAGTTTACATATTAATATTTCTCAAACAAAAGTCTAACCAAACACAAACAATGAAATGTTATTCTCTTAACATCAGATGAAACACAAGACATTCAAAATATTAAAAAGAAAGGGAGAAAGAAAATCATGGCAAAATCAAAATTGGTAAAGGCAAATGAGAAAATTGCAGAAAAAGTAGTTGGAGGTTACCAAAAAATTGAGGAAGGCGCTGTTGGCGGATTTAACAAAATCGCAGATTAGTGCGTTTATAATTATCTGACAAAGGAAGGCGAAACTGTGGAAGAGGCGAGAGAAAGACTTGCAGGGGAAGAGAAAGAAAGAAAAGAAGCAAGCCAGGCAGAGAGC
>Ga0153940_1001551_pt1 | contig 10291 bp, 9 predicted proteins | sample TSNJ024MetaG_FD_104736 | JGI IMG/M metagenome (GOLD analysis project Ga0153940, IMG submission 104736) | Attine ant fungus gardens microbial communities from New Jersey, USA - TSNJ024 MetaG | ecosystem: Host-associated > Fungi > Mycelium > Unclassified | place: USA: New Jersey, Brendan T. Byrne...
AATTATATAATCAGCGTTTGATCCGAATAATTTTATCGAGACTTGTCAGGGATCCACTAGGCCCACGGGTCCGTGTGATTATGTCAGGACAAGCTAAACTTAAAATGGAAGAAATAGTTACATTATTCTCAGAATTCAGTTATCACACAGAGGAGAGAGAGAGACAATTCTGTATTTGTACAAAAACACTTACCTCCATGACTGATAGTAACACCCGAGTGTAGTGTAGTGAACCCATACTCTATGAACACAGATATTGTCATGCACCCCGTCAACCTTGAAAGCACCACTGAGAGACCTGCTGACACCACTGTCAACATACAGTATGGATAGTCTTTGTCCCAAGTAAGCACAGGAGGTCCATGCAGCATCTCTTCCTCCCCATGGACTCCTTCCTCCTATCCAAAATGGACTATGCAGAGCAAATCACTGAGCAAAACAACATGGACATCAAGGTTAACAACCCCCTCCCATTCCTGGTCCAGAGCAACCCAACCTTTAACTTTGTCCCCCTAGCATCTCAACCCACACATGCTAACAACAAGGTGGTGCTTATATTGAACTTGTGAGAATATTACAAGTAACTCATAGAACTGGACAGGTACTCGAGTTGCAGTGTGACATCATAAGATGTTATCACAAATTATACTACTATGACTATAAGAATAGAAAACTCAGTAGGTATATAAGCATGTATATGACTCTATGAAATACAGTGTTTTCTTTAACCCTGGTTAGAGTGTGCACAGTGAGAATGGTAGCTAGCCCCTAAGATAAGCCTAGAGTGCTTTCTACTGCGTCTGCAGATGGACTGCTCATCAGCTTAACCCTTTGCCAACTCTAGAATATAATGTCTCTATGGAACCATCTCCTCTTGTTGTCATCCCATATAGCACTAATATTCTAGCTGATCCAAACCTCTAGGATGGCAGTTTTGCAACCATCTTTCTTTTTGGAACCAACAAGTTCCTCCAAAGTGATGTATGCAACATGGTCTGCTTTCTTCAATATATGGCCTCCTTCTTTAAGCAAAGAAACCTTAGAGATCATAATAGAAACAACATCCTCTAATTCAACCAATTCAGAGAGTCCACTTGGTCATTCATCTCTACCATTTTTGAATCAGGCTGGGACCAGTTGGACATATTAGAAGCAATCTTGTTTTGTGACAAAGTCACATTGCAGCTTATTAAGAACAAAGCCCCTCAACTGTACTCAACCAATCCTAATAGTACTTCCATTAAGAAGGTCCCTTCTCTTATCCCTTCTTGTCTCACCAAAGACCAACTTAAGAAATTAAAAAACTGTCAGACTGAACAAACTACCAAAGGTATTATCAAACCCCTGCCATCTAAATCATTTGCACAGGTCATAGCTTCAGTGGAAAATATTCTAAAGCTAAAGAAAGCATTTTCTGTCCTACCAGATAAAAAAATTATTAAAATCCACAATATGTCATTTTCCAAACTGGTCAACAAAGAAAGAAAAATACAGATTACAACCAGAGGTCCCTCTAGAAAACAGACCATTGTCCCTATCCTCGACAAGCACACTGAGAACATCATGGAAGATACTGGCTCTTATATCCACTATATCAACAATCTTTTAAAAAACATCAAGTCAACTTTATATACTGAGTTTATCCAACCCTGTGCTAGAGGTATCTCTATTACAACTAACAATGTTTCTACTACTAGTAACCTTACCATAATAGAGTGATACTTCAAATTGATCAAAGAGATCAACAACAATGAAGTCTTAACCCCTCGCCTTCCCCAGTCTAAGTCTTATTTCAAAATCATAAGCATTCCTTATATCTAACCTTCTAGTAACAACCTTACTAGCAACAACATCACCAATTTCATCAGTCATACTGGTCTTTTCAAATCAATCTCATTGGCATCAAAACCAAGAGTCATCAAAGCCTCTCTTAAGTCAAACATAGCCATTGTGTGGCTTGACATCTAGGATTCTCAGAACAGAACAAAGGCCAAGCTACTCATTAATCATTCATTCAACTTCAGTCACTATATAGCCACCATCAGAGGTACCAGTATAAACCCTAGTGTCCTACAATGTCACAACTGCTGGAAGTGGGAATACTCAACCTTCTTATGCAGAGCTCATGGGTCAAAATGTCAAAAGTATAGTGGCTCTCACAAACTCAAGCATTATAGGGAGATAGTATAGTATTATAAAGCTAATCTTAAAACTAATCCCCCTAGATCAGAAACTAGGCCAGGAGAACTATGCCCACATACCTTCAAGTGCATTAACTGTAAAGGCAAATACATGGCTGACAACAACAAATGCCCCCTTTGGAAACATTACTTCAACTGCAAGTGGTATGCTGTTATGAAACAGTTGAAAGAAAGGAAACTATTTCTCATACATTCCTCAACCTAGTAAATAATATCCAGGAGTATAACACAAGAGGGAAATAAATAGTGTGGGAAAGATTATGTAAGATATATGTAGTTATTAGTAAGGGTCATATGATTATAGGAGATGGATGTATAAATTTGTATAAGTAGTTATACAATCTAACAGAGAACTTTATTGAGTTTTTTCTAAACAACTACCTTGGTTAAGCTCTAAGTCTTCATGACTCTACGCTAATACAAGAACTCAATACCCATTGTTAACCTTGCACCTTGCAGCCCCAACATCTCACTTTTTGCTTACTCTTCCATTATTCTCACTAATAAACACAGTACTTGAAAGCTTTTTGGAAAGTGGGCTCTAGCTGTAAAGGGGACTTCACTATCAGTTAGGGACAGTAGGTAGATGGCCTGGACAAAACTCATGTCCCTGCCTAAAACCTGATCTATATATTGAGTGGGCTTGTATTTAGTCTTTTGCTATTAGCTCTATACTACTGGTCCATTGTGATCAGTCTACACAGAGGAATGGCAGTAATCTCTTAAAAGCCTACCTAGCTTAGAGATTCTCTTCTTAGAGATAATATCATTTCACCCTTTTAGTCAATAACTAGTCATAAGTTCAGATGAAGAAGACTGCTTTTTCTCATATGATAAAACATCATTATTGCTATCACCACTACCATCACTACCATTACTATACATGTCTCAACAACAACAACAACAACAATCTGTGGAGCAATCTGCTGCTCTTACATCTACTTCTCTCACTCAGGAGAAGCAACTTTTTATCTTGATTGCTGGTCTACAGCAGCAGGTGGCTATCCTATTATAACAGAATAGAGGAGCAAAAGTAGAAGTAGCAAAACCTCTTCTGTTTAGTAGAAGAATAGAGAAAGTAAGTGCATTTGTCAATATGGCCCATCCGTAACTGAGAATGAAAATGACAGGAGAATCAGAGTCGACAAAAATGGCCTAGGTACTGTCTTATATACAAGGAGGAGTAGCAAAAGCTTAGAAGGACAATCTATTAGATGAATTATCAAAAGGGAAATTAGAGATGGAGACAGTAGAAGAATTGTTTAGTAAAATAAGAAACAAGTTTGGAAAGACAGTGGAGAAAGAAAAAAAAGTAGAGCAGTTGAGAACAATAGAACAAAAAGGAAGGACATAAGATAAGTATATTCAAGAGTTTAAAAAGATTGCAAGAGAAAGTGAATATGAGAGGTGACCTCTCATAGAAGAGTTCAAAGGAGGGTTAAGTGAGAGGATCAGGAGAAAGTTAGCAGAGGCAGAAAGCCCTCCCTATACAATAGAGAAGTAGCAGGAAAAAGTAATGAGATTGGATAAAAATCAGAGGCAGAATAGGGCAGAAAAAAGAATATTAGGAAAAAATGCAGTGCATTCATTAGGAAATGCATAGCAGAGAGAAGAATTTGGTAGGAGGTCATATAGAAGAAGAGAAGAACAGATCATATAGAAAGCAAGAGGTTAGAACTTTAAAGGAGAAACACAGAACAAACAGGGAGAACAGGGGCTAAAAAGAGACCCCAATACAATGGATATTGATAGAGAAAGAGGAAGAGATAGAATATGCTATGTATGTAGAAAGTAGAGCCATATGGCCAAAAATTGCTGGCAAAGAAAGTGTCACAAACTTCATTTGGACCATAACTCCAGGAATACTTGACCGATTTCAACGATCTAAATGGCCACCAAAAGCCCTTAAGAAGACCTTTCAAAAGGTACCAAAAACATCTCAAAGCAATCAGTATTTACTGAGTTATCAGCAGATCAGTCAGTGATCACCAAGTCACCAGACACTAAATTGCCAATATCTCAGGAACTGCTTAACGTAATTGTTTGCTTCAACAACCATCATGAAGCTCTACTCAATGCGCTTCTTTCTGCCATAAATAGATCCAGAGGCGATAAGATCCCATGGAGATACAAGGTCCTCAATGTTTGCACATAATACTGATCTTTATCCATAGATTATCATCTATCCTTGAATAGAACAAAGGAATGCCCTAAGATGGTTAGGTTATCTCTATTTCAAGAACAATAGCACTTCTATATGTAGAACAATAGGTAGTAATCATGTAGTAGGCTGTTCTGGTGCATAGACCACCACAATTATGTATTTAAGAACTGTATGTCTGAGAATAAACCTCAGACTTAACAACATCTTTTGCTACTGTCTAAACTTCGCTTTTTTGAGCCTTTTGATTATTGAATCATCAACTCACAAATCAGTAAGTGGCCATTTGTGATAGAAAGAGAAGAGAAGAGAGAATAGTAGAAGTACTACAGGAGTCAACAAAAGACAATAGAGGACAGTGAGCTCCTAGCTGGCCTTCTCAAATATGTACAGTGCATTGTGCCCAGAAAAGCTAGAAAATAAAGTTTCTTGTCAAGATAATACTAAGGGAGTAAGAAATATGTAGTACATACTCTAGCTACTAAGAGAAGTATAGATGAAAGTGGGATTGGAAAAGCTAGAAAATCATGAAGGGATAGCAGTAAAGGCATTGTTAGAGTAGAACAATAGAACTATTTATGGATACAAAGCTCACAAAACAAAGGTGTTTAGGCTAGAAAAGCTAAAAAAACCCCTATTGGTACAGAATATAGATGGAACCGTTAATATAGGAGAAGCAATTACTTATCAGATGGAGTGTAATATGTTCTTCAAAGAGCATATTAAGAGAGCATAAATGAATATATGCAATTTGGGAAAGATAAAAGTAATATTGGATATGTCCTGGCTAGCTGCCTATAACCCAGAGATCAACTGGAAAAAAGGGAAGGTAAAAATGATGTGGTGTCTACCTATATGTAGAAAAAGAAAGCAGGAAACACAGGAGAAAAAACAAGTAAAAAAGATAGAAAAAGAAAAAGCAGTAGAAGAACTAGTATCTAGGAAGTTCTAGAAGTAAAAGAAAATATTTGGAAAGGAGAAGTTGGAAAGAATATCCACAAGAAAACTATAGGACCATACAATAGAATTGAAAGAAGGGTTCATGCTGAGGAAAGAAAAAGTATACTTATTATCAAGGGAGGAAAGAGAGGAAGTACAAGTATTTGTAAAAGACTAGTTACAAAAGGGATATATTTAGCTATCAAAATTACTATAGACCTCACCAGTCTATTTTGTAATGAAGAAGGATGGAAAAAGGAGAATAGTGCAAGATTATTGTTATATAAATCAATGAATGGTAAAGAATGGGTATCTCTTGCCCCTTATTACAGATATCCTAGATGGAGTAGAAAAAAAGAAGGTATTTATGAAACTGGATCTTAGATAGGGGTACAACAATATAAGAATCAGAGGAGGACGACAAGTGGAAGATAGTATTTACAATATATATTGGGGTATATGAACCAATAGTTATATATTTTGGACTGACAAACTCCCCAGCTACCTTCCAAACTATGATAAATAACCTATTCTGGGATATAATCAATCAAGAAAACATGGCAATATTCATTGACGATATAATAGTTGCTACAGATATGAAAGAGGGACATAATGAGCTAGTGGAGAAAGTATTAAACAAACATTGGTAGAGGAGAGCAATCTAAGAGACAGAATTAAAAAAGCACAGAAGAGAACAAAAGAGTGGTTAAAGCAGTAGAAGAACTAAAAAAAGCAGGGATCAAAATGTTGAGGAATGAAGAGTAGACAATAGAGAAAAAAGTAGTCATAAAGAAAGAAAGAATCTATGTACCAGAAAGAAAATTGAGGAAAGAGATAATACAACTGCATCATGATACACCAGTAAGAAGACATGGTAGGAGATGGAAAACAATAGAACTAGTGATAAGGAATTATTAGTAGCTAGGAGTTACAAAGAAAGTGGAAAAATATATAGATGGGTATAATACTTGCTAATATTACAAGAATAGAAGTAAAGCTCCAGCAGAAAAACTAATGCCCAATGTAATCCCAGAAAAACCATAGAGTTATATTTTAGCAGACTTCATCACCAAACTACCTTTGGTCTAGGGTTATGACATAGTTCTTGTAGTTTACAACTGTTTCAGTAAAATAGCACATTTTATAGCAACTACAGAGAAAACATTGGCAGAAGAGCTTGCTAGGCTATTCAGGGATCATGTTTGGAAATTGCATAGTCTTCCAGAAAGCATCATATCAGACAGAGAGGTATAGTTTGCAGCAGAAATAATAAAAGAATTGAATGAGTTGTTGAAGATCCAAACAAAGCTATTGATAGCCTATTATTCCCAAATAGATAGGCAAATGGAGAAGATCAATCAGGAGCTAGAACAATATCTGAGGGTCTTTATCAATTACAAACAGAAACAATAGCTGAACTGTGTTATAAACTTCATTTGGACCATAACTCTGAAAATACTTGACCAATTTCAACAATCTAAATGGCCACCAAAAGCCCTTAAGAAGACCTTTCAAAAGGTACCAAAAACATCTCAAAGAAATCAGTATTTACTGAGTTATCAGCAGATCAGTCAGTGATCACCAAGTCACCAGACACTAAATTGCCAATATCTCGGGAACCGCTTAATGTAATTGTTTGCTTCAACAACCATTGTGAAGCTCTCTTCAATGTGCTTCTTTTGGCCATAAATAGAACCAGAGGCAATAAGATCCCATGGAGATACAAGGTCCTCAATATTTGTACATGATACTGATCTTTACTCATAGATTATTATCTGTTCTTGAATAGAACAAAGGACTGCCCTAAGATGGTTAGGTTATCTCTATTTCAAGAACAATAGCACTTCTATATATAGAACAATAGGTAGTGATCATGTGGTAGGCTGTTCTAGTGCACAGACCACCACAATTATGTATTTAAGGACTGTATGTCTGAGGATAAATCTCAGACTTAACAACTTCTTTTGCTACTGTCTAAACTTTGCTTTTTTGAGCCTTTTGATTATTAAATCATCAACTCATAAATCAGTAAGTGGCCATTTGTGATACACTCATCTCCTCTATTCTTCTACTAAATAGCAGAGGCTTTGCTACCTCCACTCTGGCTCTTTCATTTTGTTGTAGTAGGGTGGTTACCTGCTGCTGCAGGCCAGCAATGAGGGTAAAAAGTTGCTCTTTCCAGGTAAAGGGAGCTTGTGATACAGGAGCAGTGGATTGCTCTGTTGCTGTTGTTGGAACATATTTGGTGGTGGTAATGGTAATGGTAATAGTGATGATTTCTTGTATGAGGATGAGTAGTCTTCTTCATCTGAACTTATGGCTAGTTACTAACTAGAAGGGTGAAACAATATTATTCCTAAGAAGGGAATATCTAAGCTAGATAGGCCTTTAAGAGGTTACTGTTATTCCCCTGTATAGACTGATCACAATGGACCAGTAGCACAGAGCAGATAGTAGAGAGAAAATATGTAACAACACCAGAAAGCGAGGTCAGATCTTGAAGTGAGGGTACTAGTATTGTCTACATTTTTTACCTATAGTCTCTAACTAACTGCAAAGTTCCCTTTATGCCTGGGACCTAGCTTCCAAAAAGCTCATAAGTACTGTGCTTACTAGTGAGGGTGATGATAAAAGTAAGTATTGGCAAGGTCTTAAGATGAGGGGTTGTCTGAGGTATCGAGTTCTAATGTTAAGGTATAGACTTAGGGTTTGAAGCTCTGACCCCAACCAGTAATGATTGAAAGAGAAGAACTCAATAGAGTCCTTTGTTAGATTACTCCTACTACTTATACAAATATGCTATGGTCTGTACACCAACTTCCCATAGTCATAAGACTACCCCTACTAGCTGTATAGTTCTTATATAATCCTATCCCATGCTATTTATATCTTTCCTGAGTTATATCTCTGGAGATTTTCTATCAAGTTGATAAATGTATGGAAAATATTTTCCTTTTTTGGAGCTAACTCATAATAGCCAGAGCCAAAGAACATTAAAGATATTAGAAAATTCCTGGGCCTTGCAAACTATTATAGGAGATTTATCAAGGATTTTGCTTGAGTAGCCAGGCCAATAAATATGTTAACAAGGAAGGATGTAAAATGGCAGTAGGAAGAGGAACAACAACAAGTATTTGACAAGCTCAAGAAAGTCTTTATGACCAGACTAGTATTAGTGGCACCTGACCTTGATAAAGAATTTAGGGTAAAAGCAGATGTGTTAAAATATGCTACTAGAGAAGTACTATCAATGAAGTGCTCAAATAGATTATGGAGACCAGTCACTTTCATCTCAAAATCTCTAAGTGATACAGAAAGAAATTATAAGATACATAACAAGAAAATGTTGGCAATGGTTAGATGCTTGGAGGCATAGAGACACTTCCTGGAAGGAATAACCACTAAGTTTGAGATTTGAACAGATCATAAGAATCTTGAATATTTCATGAAGGTACAGAAATTGAATAGAAGACAAGCAAGATAGATGTTGTACCTATCAAGATTTGATTTTATGCTAAAGTATGTTCTGGAAAGTAAAATAGGAAAAGTGGATAGCTTGAATAGGAGACCAGACCAGAAAGTAGAAGTAAAAAGAGACAGTGAGGATGAGATGTTGATAAAGTTTGAGTGGCTAGAAGTTAGAAAAACAGAAAGAGTAGAAGTAATCATGGAAAGGGTAGATCTATTGGAGAAAGTAAGGAAGTCAAAAGTAAAAGATGATAAGATAGTCAAAGCAGTGGAAGAAATGAAATGAGCAGGAGTAAAGATACTAAAAGATGAAGAGTAGAGGGAAGTAAATGGTATAATGTATAAGAAAGAAAAAGTGTATGTGCCTAAAGACAATATATTAAGAGCAGAGATAATTAGGCTACATCATGGTATACTAGTGGAAGAACATAGAGGACAGTAGAAGATAGTGGAGTTGATCACTCAAAACTTCTGGTGGCCAGAAGTAACTAAAGAGGTAAAACAATATGTAGAGGAATACAATTCTTGCTAGAGAAACAAAAACTGCACAGAACAGCCAGTAGGCAAATTAATGTCCAATTCAATACCCAAGAAACCTTAGATGCATATATCAGCAGATTTTATCACCAAACTGCCATTAGCATAAGGATATGACTTAATCTTAGTGGTAGTAGACAGATTAACAAAAATAGTCCATCTTATCCCTACTATAAAGAGAATATTGGTGGAAGGGCTAGCTAGGTTGTTTAGAGATAACATATAGAAGTTGCATGGGTTGTCTAAAAGTATCATCTCAGATAGGGGACCCCAGTTTGCAGCAGGATTGATAAGGGAGTTGAATAGGATATTGAAGATTGAAAACAAGATGTCAACAGTATTCTACCCTCAGACAGATAGACAAACAGAGAGGGTTAATCAGGAGTTGGAACAGTACTCAAGGATATTTATCAACCATAGGTAGAAGCAGTGGCCAGACTGGTTAGGAATAGCAGAGTTTGCATACAACAATAAAGTACACTCAAGTACAAAGACATTGCTCTTCAAAGCAAATTATGGACAAGATCCTAGGATGGGGTTTGAAGTAAGAAAGAAGAGAAAATATGAAGAAGCAGAGAAATTTGTGACAAAAATAAAGGAGATTCAGAATGAAGCAAAAGCAGTGCTAGAAAAAGCACAAGAGGAGATGAAGAAGTATGTAGATAGAAAGAGGACAGAAGCCAATGAGTATAAAGTAGGAGACCTAGTAATGCTAAGTACTAAGGACCTGAAATATCAGATAATTGAAAGGAGAACAGAGAAGTTAACAGAGAGATTTGTAGGACCTTACAAAATCAAGAAGATTGTATCAACAAATGCAGTAGAATTAGAACTACCAGTTACTATTAAGATACATCCAGTAGTCAACATTAGTAAAATACAAAGATATATAGGGCAAGTGGAGGGACAGAGAAAAGAGCAGCCTGTCCTAGTTATAATTGAAGGAGAAGAAGAATAGGAGGTAGAAAGAATATTGAATAAGCAA
>Ga0153940_1001552_pt1 | contig 10289 bp, 7 predicted proteins | sample TSNJ024MetaG_FD_104736 | JGI IMG/M metagenome (GOLD analysis project Ga0153940, IMG submission 104736) | Attine ant fungus gardens microbial communities from New Jersey, USA - TSNJ024 MetaG | ecosystem: Host-associated > Fungi > Mycelium > Unclassified | place: USA: New Jersey, Brendan T. Byrne...
AACTACGACTAAAGCGCTCAGGAAAGCCTTCGCGCTTAAGTCTCCGTAAGCAATGGATTTCACCAGGTACTAAAACCGCCCTCAAACGTTTGCGGAAAGCACCGATCTTCCCACAGCGGCTGGGTTTTGGTAGTATGTAAGTTTAGTGTTATGGCAGGAACCTTCTTTTTCGTAAATCGCTTGAAAAACCAGCGGCCAAAGGGCATGGGATTACTTCCGTAAACAATTGGCGGCGGTTTTAGCGGCGGCGGAATCCACTGCTTATGGAGACTTAAGCGCGAAGGCTTTCCTGAGCGTTTTAGTCGTAGTTAGCAGTTAGTCCGCCAGAGCGTTGCCGCGTTTACGGAAGTAATCCCATGCCCTTTGGCCGCGTCCGTTAGCTAAGATACCCCCTCCCCCCAATAGCAGTCCTCTTTATCTCATTTGCATATATCATTTAAATTGCATGACTGAACAGTAACCTTTCTGTTGAGTGTAAAATAAAAGAATGATATAGTTAGAGAGGATAAGAGATATTAGGGCTGGTCAGCCATCGGATATAAGTAAAGGCAATATACAAGAATCGAGGGAATATATTATATGTCGCTGCAATTTATCACAGGAAGTAGTGGGGCGGGGAAATCCCATCAAGTTTATCAGAAAATCATAGAAGAATCAATCCGGTTTCCGAAGCGCAATTATTACGTTATCGTGCCGGAGCAGTTTACCATGCAGACCCAGAAGAATCTGGTGTCCCTGCATCCGGCCAGAGGTATTATGAACATTGATGTCCTTAGCTTTGCCAGACTGGCATATCGGGTATTCGAGGAGGTGGGCAAAGATTGCCCGCCGCTTTTGGAGGAAACCGGCAAATCATTTGTCCTGCAAAAGGTGGCTCAGGGTAAGAAAAAGGAGCTGGGTGTCTTAGGCAGCAACATGTCTAAGCCAGGGTACGTTAAGGAAATGAAATCGATGATCTCCGAGTTAATGCAATACCGGATTGAACCCAGTGAACTTGACCGGATGCTGGAAAAATCAGAAGCCAAACCATTGCTGCAGCACAAGCTCAAGGATATTCAGGTTCTGTATCAAGGGTTTACAGATTATCTTCAGGGACACAGTATCACTCAGGAAGAGGTCTTGGAAGTTTTAAGCCAATTGGCAGGGGAATCCCATAATCTGAGAAATAGTACAATTGTACTGGATGGATTCACAGGGTTTACTCCGGTGCAGTATCATCTTATTCAGAAACTGTTATGCGTATGTGAAAAGATTACCGTAACAGTGACACTGGATGATCGGGAAGACCTGTGGCGCAGAGGGGAAGTCTATCAGCTATTTTATATGAGCAAGGATATGATTCATCAATTAAGTGCCCTGGCCCGGAAAACCAGAACTCCCATTGAAGAGGAAATTAAAATTTCAAATGGTCAAACCGGAAGATTTATAAAAGATGGTCCGATGGAATTCCTGGAACAGAACCTTTTCCGCAGCCGGGCCGGTGTATATCAAAAAGAGCAGGAGCAGATTCAGATCTGTGCCGCCGCCAGTCCGGTGGAAGAACTGGAAGAGGTGGTCAGACGGATTCATCAGCTGATACGGACAAAGGGATTTCGCTATAAGGATATCGCGGTGATCACCGGGGATTTGGAGAGCTATGGTAATTTAGCAGAACCCATTTTTAAACGGGAAGGGATTCCCTTTTTCATTGATCAGAACCATCCGGTACTGATGAATCCGTTCGTTGAGTATCTGCGTTCGGTGATGGAGATGGCAGTTTCTGATTTAAGCTATGAAAGCGTATTTCGTTATCTGCGAAGCGGAATGTCTGATCTTAATGTCACGGATGTCGATATGTTGGAAAACTATGTAATTGCGCTGGGAATCCGCGGTCGGAAACGCTGGATGGAACATTGGGTGCGGCATTACCGGGGAATGGATAAGAAACTGTTGGAGCCAATTAATCAGATCAGGGAGCAATTCCTGGCGGAAATCGGTTTATTTATAGAAGAATTCCGGGAAAAAGGAAAAACAGTGAAAGAGCGGACCATTAGTCTGTATCAGTTTGTGGAAAGAAGCCGGATTCAGGAAAAATTAAAAAAACAGGAGTTGTATTTCCAAAAGCAGGGAGAAGCGGCTCTTGTCAAAGAGTATGCTCAAATCTATGGGATTATTATGGGACTGCTGGAAAAGGCAGTGGAGATCCTGGGTGATGAAGTGATGAGGCCGGCAGATTATCAGCAGCTATTAGAAGCCGGATTCGAGGAAAGCCAGGTTGGAATCATTCCGCCATCAGCGGATCAGGTGATGATGGGAGATATGGAGCGGACCAGACTGCCGGATATCCGCGCGCTGTTTTTTGTGGGCATAAATGAAGGGATTATCCCCAAAAGCACAAAGCAGGGTGTGCTTACGGAAGCTGAACGCGATTTTCTGAAAGAAAATGATGAGCAGCTTTCTCCCGGGGCAAGAGAAAATATGTATATTCAGAGATTCTATTTGTATCTGAATATGACCAAGCCTAAAGATTACCTGTACTTATCCTATGCAAAATCCACAGCGTCGGGTGAAGGTACAAGCCCGGCTTACCTGATTCATACGGTGAGAAGAATTTTCCCGGATATTATAGTGGCACAGGCGCCCCGGGGAAAGGAGCGGCTTAACCAAATTGAGTCACAATCCCAGGGTTTTGCCATGCTGCCGGAGGGGATTCGAAGTCTTGTCCAGGGGGAAGAGGATACCGGATTTTTAGCCCTGTTTCAATGGTTTTACCATCATCCGGAATATCATGATAAAACCCAGGCGTTAATTGATGCGGCATATTATGGGAATTCTATTGATGGAATCGGACGGAGTGTGGCGCAGGCATTGTACGGAAAAGTTCTGGAGAACAGTGCTACCCGGCTGGAGCAATTTTCGGCATGTGCATTTGCGCATTTCCTGGAGTATGGCCTGGGGCTTAAAGAGCGTGCCCGGTATGAATTTAATGCCATGGATATGGGCAATGCGATGCATGAATCCCTGGAACGATTTTCCCAGAACCTGGTGAAGGAAGGGATTAGTTGGAGAGAGCTTAAGGAAGAGGACCGGGAGCGGCTGATTGAAACCAGTATTAATGAAATTGCAGATGATTATGGCAATACCATACTGCACGCCAGTGCCCGGAATGAATATATGATCGCCCGGGTTAAGCGGATGCTGAAAAGGACTGTTTGGGCGCTGCAGGAGCAGGTGAAAAAGGGTGACTTTGAACCGGGCGGGTTTGAGATTTCGTTTGCGATGGAGGATCAGCTGGAGGCAATACGGTTTGCCCTCTCAGAAGAGGAATCGATACGCTTAAAAGGCAGAATTGACCGTCTGGATGTCTGTGAGGAGCAGGATAAGATCTATGTAAAAGTAATTGATTATAAATCAGGTAATACATCTCTGGATTTGATTGAACTGTATCACGGGCTGCAGCTGCAGCTGGTGGTGTATATGAATGCGGCCATGGAACTGGAGCAGAAAAAACACCCGGATAAAGAAGTGATACCGGCGGGAGTATTCTATTATAATATCAAGGATCCGGTTATCACGGGGAATGGCCGAGAGGATGAAGAGCAGCTTCAGGAAGCGATATTAAAAGACTTGTGTATGAATGGGCTGGCGTCGTCCGATTCAGAAGTGCTTAAGAAACTGGACCGTACTTTAGGTGCGCCGGGGCAGAAAAGTTCCAGTGTAGTACCGGTGACTTTGAATAAAGATGGCAGTATATCCCGTTCTTCATCGGCTATTGAGGGTGAAAAGTTCAAAGTTTTATCCGCATATGTGAATCGGAAGATAAAGGATATCGGAAATCAGATCCTGCAGGGGGAGGTTCAGGCAAAACCTTATGAATTCGGGCAGAAAAATGGGTGTACATACTGTAACTATCGTGCGGTATGCGGATTTGATGAGCATATCCGGGGATATGAATATTCAAGATTGAAGAAATTAAGACCGGAAGAACTGTGGCAGGCGATGGAAGGGGAGGTGCAGTGATGAAGACGCAGTGGACAAAAGAGCAGCAGCAGGTCATCGATCTGCGCCGCCGTAATATCCTGGTAAGTGCAGCTGCCGGTTCCGGTAAAACCGCTGTTTTAGTTGAGCGTATCCTGACTATGATCACGGAGGGGAATGCGCCTCTTGATATTGATAAATTGCTGGTAGTGACATTTACCCGAGCTGCGGCAGGGGAAATGAAGGAGCGGCTTTTGAAGGCTATCGAAGAACGTCTTGGGCAGGAACCGGAGAATCTTCATCTGCAGAAACAAACAACTTTTATCCATAATGCGCAGATTAATACTATCGATGGATTCTGTGCTTATGTGATCAAGAATTATTTTCACCTGATCGATCTGGACCCTGGATACCGAACTGCCGATGAAGGGGAACTGAAACTGCTTAAGGCAGATGTGGTAAAGGATGTGGTGGAAGAAGCCTATGATGAGAAATCAGCAGAATTCCTCACTTTTGTGGAGTGGTTTGCCACTGGAAAGAGCGATGATGGAATTGATGAGTTGATTCTGCGGTTGTATGATTATGCCTGCAGCCATCCGTGGCCGGAAGAATGGCTGCAGGCCTGTGTGGATACATATCAGGGAGAAGAGAACTCCTGGCAGGAACTGCTGTGGGAGGATGTTGCGGTGAACCTGCAGGAAGCGTATGAACTGGCTCAGGTCAATCTGCGGCTTGCGGAGGAGACTGATGGACCGGTTATGTATCTGGACGCGCTTGAGGAAGATGCACAGCTGGTTGAAAAACTGATGGAAATTCGGGATTATGGGGAATTCGCCGGGCATTTGGGTGGATTTAAGTTTGCCCGGCTGTCGACCAAGAAAAGTGATGATGTCTCGCCGGCGAAGCGTGAGCAGGTGAAGCTTCAGCGCGCTGAACTAAAGGCGATCATTAAGGGCCTGAGTGAGCAATATTTTTTCACCGACCAGGAGACAATGGAAAGAGGCCTGAAGCAGTGCGCCCCTGTGATCAGGGTGCTGATAGAGCTGACTCATGAGTTTATGGAGCGGTTCGCAGAGAAAAAGCGGAAGAAGAACCTATTGGACTTCAGTGATATGGAGCATTTGGCTTTGAATATCCTGGTGCGGCGGGAAGATGGGAAATGTATTCGGACGCAGGCAGCCGATGAATTGAGTGAGCAGTTTGCAGAAATCCTGATCGATGAATATCAGGACAGTAACTATGTGCAGGAAATGCTGCTTAGCAGTGTATCCAGGCAGTATAAAGGTGAAAATAATGTTTTTATGGTAGGCGATGTAAAGCAGAGCATCTACCGGTTCCGGCTGGCCTGCCCGGATCTGTTTATGGACAAGTACCGGACATTTACCAAGGAGGAAAGTGACAGCCAGAGAATTGACCTTCATAAAAACTTTCGCAGCCGGAAGGAAGTACTGGATACTACCAACTTTGTTTTTTATCAGGTGATGCATCAGTCTTTGGGAAATGTTATGTATGATACCGAAGCAGCGCTTTACCCGGGAGCGGTATTCCCGGAGGGTAATGATCCCGTGTTTGCCCGGACAGAGATACTGATGCTGGAAAAAGATAATGATATGCTAAAAGGTGAAGAGAACGGACTGAATCCTCAGGAGCTGGAGGCCCGCATGATTGGGGATCGTATTCGGGAAATCGTGGGTAAAGAGCTGGTGCTGGATAAAGGAACTAATACATACCGTAAGGCCAGATACAGTGACTGTGTGATTTTACTGCGGACAATTTCCGGTTGGGCGGATGCTTTTTGCCGGACTTTGGGGCAGCAGGACATTCCTGCGTATGTAACTTCAAAAACGGGTTATTTCTCCGCCATTGAAGTTGTCACTGTATTGAACTATCTTCATGTCTGTGACAATCCTAAGCAGGAAATTCCCTTTGCGGCAGTATTACGGTCACCAATAGGCGGATGTACGGCGAAAGATTTGGCACTGATCAAGAATGCTTTTCCGAAAGATAAAATCTATGATGGTTGTAATAAGTATCAGGAGTCAGGCGAAGATGTGGTGCTGGCAGAGAAGCTGCGGCGTTTTGCCCGGATCTATAGTGAAGTGCGTATCAGGGTGACTTACACGCCGATTCATGAATTGATTCTTTATATCCTGAAATGTACCGGATATGGGGATTTCGTTGCTGCGATGCCGGGGGGCGAACAGCGTATTGCTAATCTTCACATGCTGGTGGAAAAGGCCATGGAATTTGAGAAAACCAGTTACCGGGGATTGTTTCATTTTATCCGCTATATTGAGAATTTGCAGAAATATGATGTGGATTATGGAGAAGTGAATATTACCGGTGAGCAGGAAGATACGGTGCGGATCATGAGTATTCATAAGAGTAAAGGTCTGGAATTTCCTGTTGTTTTTGTGGCCGGAATGGGTAAAAAATTTAATCTTATGGATATCAATGCCAGGACGGTGCTGCACCCTGATCATGGAATCGGAACGGACTGGATGGATCCGGTGCGGCGCTTGAAGACACCAACTTTGATCAAGCAGGTTATCCGCCGGCAGACGCTGGCAGAGAATCTGGGAGAAGAGATGCGAGTGTTGTATGTTGCCATGACCCGAGCCAAAGAAAAGCTGATTCTGACAGGTACGATAGACCGCCTGGAAAATCGGGTTCAAAGCTGCTGTGGCCTGATCAGCAGGACGGCAATGTTTTTGCCCTATAATACGCTGGTCAAAGCTCGGGATTACTGGGGCTGGATCTTGCCCGCGATGGCCAGGAGCAGGGTGCTGGTGCCGCTTTATGAGCGTTATGGGATGGCTTATGATAATATGCGGGAGATACCCGTTTCATTAAGGATTGTTGATCCCGGGGAACTGGTGGTAAAAGAAGTGGCTCATCAGGTGGAGCGTAGTATCAACCGGGAGTTCCTGGAACAGATAGATTCACAGCAGGTATATGATGAAACAGTTCAGAACATGCTTAAGGAACGGTTTGGTTTTTCCTATCCATTTCAAAGTCAGAGGAATGTTCCGGTGAAGGTTACCGTATCGGAATTAAAGAAACATTTTACGCCGGAGGAAGATGGGGATGATATGTTCTTTGAATCAGATATTATTCCGTTGATTCCCTGTTTCATCCGGGAACAGCAGCAGGAAATGTCCGGAGCTGACCGGGGAACGGCATATCACCGTATTATGGAATGCCTTGATTTTGAGCAGACAGCAACGCCGGAAACTATCGCTGTCCAGATGGATGAGATGGAGCAGCAAAAGAAAATTGATGTACCGATGCGGGCGGCGATAGAGGTGAAGGATATTCATCAGTTTATGACCAGTGAAATAGCCAGCCGGATGAAAGCTGCCAACATGAGGGGGGAGCTGCACAAGGAGCAGCCGTTTGTAATGAGCATCCCGGCTTCGGAGAAAGATCCTGGATTTGCTGATGTGGACACAATTTTAGTGCAGGGAATTATCGATGCTTTTTTCTATGAGGATGATGAAATTGTTCTTGTGGATTATAAGACCGATCGGGTCAGAAAGGATGAGGAACAGATCCTGGCTGAAAAATATACCAGACAGCTGGAGTATTATGCACAGGCACTTGAGCGGACAACCGGGAAGCGGGTGAAGGAAAAATGGATTTATTCTTTTACCCTCAAGAAGACGATTGCGGTATGACTGTAGATATTCCGATGCGAATGTAGTATAATATGGATATTATTCGTTTATAAAAAACTATTTGGTGAAACCTGAGGAGGATATATGGCAAAAGAAAAGAAAGAGAAGAAGTCAGGCGGTATATTGTGGTGGCTGATATTTCTGATTGCCGTGGGAGTATTTGCATTTTCGGCGTATCAGCTGTTTACCATCTGGACGGAATATAAAACAGGTGTGGATGAGTATAATGATCTGCGTCAGTATGCGAATGTGGATCCCACGGGAGATCAGGACGCGATTTCCGGAGAGGACCCGGGACCGGATATTGACTTTGATGCATTAAAAGCGATAAATAAAGATATAATCGGATGGCTGTATGTGGAAGCGATCGAGGATATTAACTATCCGATCGTTCAGGGTAAAGACAATGATTATTATCTGCACCGGACCTTTGAGGATACTTATAATTTTGCCGGGTCTATTTTCCTGGACCATGAGAATAAAAGTGATTTTTCGGACTGTAACAGCATTGTTTATGGACATAATATGAAAAATGGTTCCATGTTTGGAAAGTTAAAACGGTTCCGCCAGGAAGAAACATATGGAAAGAGTATGTTTTTCTGGATCTGCACACCGCAGCGGAATTATAAGTATGAGATTATCTCTGCTCATGAAGTAGGAAATGGCGGAGAAGCATATACCTTATTCAATCAAGCGGATCAGGACTTTATATCCTACATGGAGAAGATGAAGAGTCAGTCGGAGATTCCCATTCCGGATATGACATTTACCAAGGATGATAAGATTGTGACTTTATCTACCTGTACCGGCAACGAAAGCACCAGATTTATCCTTCAGGGAAGACGGATCCGATAAGGAGAAAAGGGTAACAAGCGTGTTATGAAAGTGCACGAAGACTGCCCATTGGAGCAGCAGTTGAAAAGATTAAAACGGATTAAAATGAGGTATTAGGAATGCAGTATGAAGTAGGAGATATCGTAAAACTGAAGAAACAGCATCCCTGCGGCAGCAGTGAATGGGCAATTCTCCGGGTTGGTGCTGATTTTCGTCTGAAATGCATGGGGTGTGGACATCAGATTATGATCGCCCGCAGGATTGTGGAAAAAAACACTAAAAATCTTGAGAAAAAGAACAACCAGTGAAGGAAAATACTTGAAATCTGTAAAAAGTTGTGGTATCATAAGCTTTCGTGATATATTATTATTCCTTGTTCCCTGCTTCGCAGGGGGCCAGAGACCAAAAGGAGGTAAACAGCATTGAACAAGTATGAATTAGCGTTGATTGTGAATGCAAAGATTGAAGACGAAGCACGCGAAGCTGTGGTAGAAAAGGCAAAAAGCTACATTGCACGTTACAACGGCACCGTGACCGAAGTTGAAGAATGGGGTAAGAAGAGATTAGCTTACGAAATTCAGAAACTGAAAGAAGGCTTCTACTACTTCATTCAGTTCGAATCTGAAGCAGATTGTCCTGCAGAAGTAGAAACACACATTCGCATCATGGACAACGTTCTTAGATATCTGATCGTTAAAAAAGAAGCGTAATTTTACGGATTGAAGCTCAAGGATGGTTTGTTTGTAACTGGAAAACAAAGCAGAGAGGATAAGAGCATGAACAAAGCAATTTTAATGGGACGTTTAACAAGAGATCCTGAGGTACGTTATTCCGCAGGAGAAAATTCAATGGCAATTGCCAGATATACATTGGCGGTAGACAGAAGATTTAAGCGAGATGGCGAGGCAACTGCTGATTTCATCAGCTGTGTGGCTTTCGGCAGAAGTGCTGAATTTGCTGAAAAATATTTTCGTCAGGGCATCAAGATTGTAGTCAGCGGAAGGATTCAGACCGGAAGCTATACCAATCGTGACGGCCAGAAAGTCTACACAACTGAGGTTGTAGTAGATGATCAGGAATTTGCAGAGAGCAAGAATGCCGGTGATGGCGGCGGATTTGGTTACGGCGGACAACAGTCGGCCCCGGCTCCCCAGGCAGCACCGACACCAAGTGCAGCATCTGCAGATGGATTCATGAACATCCCCGATGGCATCGACGAAGAGTTGCCATTTAACTAATAGTTATTTTTTATATTCCGGACAAGGAGGTTAAGCTCAATGGCTTACAATAGAGGTGAAAGATCCGATTCTCCCATGAAGAGAAGAGGCGGTCGCAGAAGAAAAAAAGTTTGTGTATTCTGCGGTAAAGAAAACAATGAGATCGATTACAAAGATGTTAATAAGTTAAAAAGATATGTATCGGAAAGAGGTAAGATCCTTCCGAGAAGAATCACAGGAAACTGCGCGAAACATCAGAGAGCGCTGACTGTTGAGATTAAGAAGGCCAGACATATCGCGATTATGCCTTATGTTATGGATTAGGTCTTGCAAATAGGACGTATCCACTTTTACACCGATTATGATATTGGTGTAGGAGGAATTGCACACTAAGATTTATGAACCGTCATTGATGTTGAGTCGATGGCGGTTTTCTGTTGTATTAAGGTATAAATCAGGACCACCAATATGTTGGCTGCCAGGACGCCACTGCGGGAAGATCGGTGCTTTCCGCAAACCCGGGCAACGTACCTGATGAACTAATTGCTAACTACGACTAAAGCGCTCAGGAAAGCCTTCGCGCTTAAGTCTCCGTAAGCAATGG
>Ga0153940_1001553_pt1 | contig 10287 bp, 7 predicted proteins | sample TSNJ024MetaG_FD_104736 | JGI IMG/M metagenome (GOLD analysis project Ga0153940, IMG submission 104736) | Attine ant fungus gardens microbial communities from New Jersey, USA - TSNJ024 MetaG | ecosystem: Host-associated > Fungi > Mycelium > Unclassified | place: USA: New Jersey, Brendan T. Byrne...
GGCATGATCTATAATGCTGCTTATTATGTAAAAAAGGGATTTTTAAAAGACCGGCTTCATTTCCAGATGTGTATGGGCGCAGCAAACGGCATTGCAGGCAGTACCAAGAACCTGCTGTTCATGGTTGAAACGATGAAATCTGTTGCTCCCGATGCAACCTGGAGCGCATTTGGCGTAGGGCAGTCTGCGGTAGAAATGTTGTATGCTGCAGTTGCATTGGGCGGACATCTTCGTGTTGGCATGGAGGATAATGTTTTCTACAGGAAAGGCGTCCTTGCAGAAAGCAACGTACAGTTTGTAGAACGCGCACGACGCATTGTGGAAGAGTATGGCAATCAGGCAGCCACTCCGGCCCAGGCCCGGGAAATACTTGGATTAAAGGAGGGATGAGACAATGATTCAGAAAATCTCTGTTCTGGGCGCCGGTACTATGGGACATGGTATCGCCGAAGTATTTGCCATTGCAGGTTACAGCGTTAATCTATATGATACCAGTGAAAAGATGCTTGAAGTTGTTAATGATATCATGCGTCAGGAGATGACATTCATGGCTGATTATGAACTTATTACCCATGATACCGTAGAGAAAGCCCTTCAAAATATCAGCCTCTTTCATGATCTGGGGGAAGCGGTCAGTGAGGCTGATTACGTGATTGAGGCTACTCCGGAGAATATGGAACTGAAACAGAATCTGTTTAAACAGCTTGATGAACTGTGTAAGCCTGCATGTATTCTTGCTTCCAATACCTCCAGCCTTCCGCTTAACGGAATGATGGAAAAAGTATCCGACGCACGCAAAGAACGCATGATGGTATGCCATTGGTATAATCCGGCACATCTTATGCCTATTGCAGAGCTTTCTTTCTTTGGCAACATGTCAGAGGAAACTTATCAGGAGGTGGCAGCATTATATGAAAAAGCCGGTAAACAGACTGTCAGGGTGAAAAAAGATGTACCCGGGCTGGTTGCCAACCGGATTCAACAGGGGGTAGCCAGGGAAGTCTTTTCCATTATGGAGCAGGGTATTGCAGATCCTGAGGATGTTGAGAAAGCACTTAAGTTCGGACCTGCTTTCCGCTATGCCACCACCGGACAGCTGGTTGTTGCGGACATGGGCGGACTGGACATCTGGTGTACGGTGGGAGATAATCTCCTTGGCGTCATGGATAACCGAACAGAAGCAAACCCTCTGCTGCGTCAGAAGGTGCAGGAAGGCAAGCTTGGAATGAAGAGCGGTGAAGGGTTTTTCAGCTATCCCCCTGAAGAGGTTGTTGAACTGAAGAATAAATTCAACAAAAAGCTGATTGTGCAATTAAAGGCAAGTCAAAATTATATCGAGTAGTATTTTTAAGAGAGAGGAAAATCAATTATGACAAAAAATGCAGATAGCAAAGCGCTTCCCAAGGGAACATTATTATGGCAGGTAAGTAAGAAATTTCAGTTTGCCGCTGAAAAAATAATTCCTGATTCTTTTGTTTTTTGTTTGATTCTGACATTTATTGTATTTATTGCATCACTAATTCTTACAAAAAGCGGACCTATTGCTCTGATCAAATATTGGTCGGATGGGCTGTGGACACAATCTACCTTTGCATTCCAGATGTCACTTATGGTTGTGGTATGTGCCACCTGCGCAAAGGCACCCCAGGTTCAAAAATTACTGGGCAAACTGGCTACATTAGTACATACACCGGTTGCAGCAATGATTCTGCTGATGGTATTTGGTTATGCTTCCAGTTTTGTTAACTGGGCGTTCTGTACAATTGTTACTCCCATTCTGGCTATGCAGCTGGCAAAACGTATTCGCGGACTGCATTTCCCGATGATGATTGCGGCAGGATATACCTGTATGGTTCTTGGACAATGTCTGGGGCCATCAGCCTCTGTATATGCGCTGCTTGCTACCGCAGGACATTTCCTGGAAGATAAAATAGGTGTCATGACCCAGAGTCAGACAACCTATAATCCCATGAATGTTATTCTGTGGACAATTCTGGCAATTGCATTTGTGCTGATTGCTGTTTTCACCCGCCCTCCGAAACATGAAACAGTTGAGTTCAACAGCGCTCTTGATGATGCATCACCTGATTATAACGTAGCAGAAAAAATTACGCTTGCTGATAAAATGAATGGCAGCCGTATTATCATGTGGACTGTTGGCCTTGCCGGAATAATTGGAATTATTTCCAGCTTCATTACCAAAGGGATTATGGGATCTCTGTCGGTTAACTTTATTATTTTCCTGTTCATTACGATTAACTGCTTCCTGTATAATTCACCCCGCGCTTTTGTGGAATCACACAAGGATAACATGAGGCTTGCCTGTGAAGTTATGATTCAGTTCCCGTTCTATGGCGGTATTATGGGAATTATGGAAGGCTCCGGATTGGCTGTCATTATCGTTGGCTGGCTGATCTCCATAGCAAGTGCCCGTTCCATGCCTGTCTGGTCATTTATTTCAGCAGCTGTTGTCAATCTGTTCATTCCGTCACAAGGCGGACAGTGGATCGTTCAGGGTCCGTTATTGATAGAAGCTTCTCAAAGCATTGGCGCGAACACAGCGGATGTCATTAATGCTTTTGTATATGGTGATGAAGCAACCAATCTGCTTCAGCCTCTTTATCTGATTCCGGCATTGTCGGTTGTTGGCATGAAGCTAAAGGATGTATGGGGGTTCTGTGCCTTTATATGTGCATTCTGGATGATTATCTGTTGTCTGGGACTTTACTTTATTCCGCTGCTGTTATGAGAGAGGATTCTGCCATAAGTGAGTTGTTTACGGTGTATCCGTTCCGGTTTTATGGGAGCGGATACACCGCTTTATTATGTTTCATTATATAAATCACTAATACTTCTGTCATATAATGATATATATACATCATTGTAATATGCCACAACATTCTCCGGAACATCATAACCCCTGACTGTTCCCCACGGATCCGGTATTTCCTTAAATGATGCTGTTCGATTATTCAATCTGCGCAAGCACGTAATAAGATCCGGCAGCACATTATCTGCCAACGGTGAACCGAATCCCCGAAAATCATGATGCGAATTATAGACCTTGTCATACTGATCACGCATACTCTCAATCCGCTCTAACCCCTGCAAAGCCACCTGCACCTGCTGCATACCGAAAGGTACTGCTGTATTACTTAGAATAAAATTGCAGTTACAGCTGTCACCTGCCAGCAGTATACGGGTTTTATCATCAATAAATACCATTTCACCTGCTGTATGACCAGGACAGTGTATTGCTGTTACCTTACGTCCGCCAAGTTCAAATACCTGCCCGTCCTGCAATGGCAGCAGTTTAGGGCTGGAAGGCCATTCCAGAATATCTTTTTCTATATTATATGCATAGTTCTTTTTTTCTGTCTGCTGAACATATTCCGCATATTTCTTTCGAAATTCCAAGACGGGACCGGTACTGTTATTGGTCAGATCCATATCATCCGGATGGATCCATATTTCATGAAACCAGCCTGCACCTCCAATATGGTCTCCATGGTTATGCGTTACCACTACCTCATATGGTTTATCCGTAATACGATTTTCCACCACCCATTTCAGATCTCCAATTCCAGTTCCTACATCTATAAGCAGTGCACGCTCTGTTCCCTCAATAACAAAGATACTTGCACCATCAAATTCATCAATCTCAAAAATACCCGGTGCAAATTCAAAAAATGGCAAAGTCCTGCATTTCATTATAATACCTCCGTTTTTTTTCTTAACCTTTTATTGCGCCGCTGGTAATACCTGCGATAATATGTTTCTGCATAAATAAATAGAAAATAGTGATTGGAACCAGGACGATAACTATTGTGCAAAGCATAACTGTCCAGTTGCTTGCATGTTCCCCCACACTTTTATATACTTCCATAACTAAGGTGAACTTACTTGAAGAACTTATAAATAAATATGGCATCATAAAATCATTCCATATCCACATTACATCAAAAATGATAATTGTAATGGTAACCGATTTTAATAATGGAAATACAATGTGCCAGAACATTTTCCACAAACCGGCACCATCTATACGAGCTGCTTCTTCCAAATCCCTGGGCACTCCGCCTAAAAATCCCTGATACATGAAGATAGCGAAGTTACACCAGCTGGAATATAATACAATCATTCCCAGCACTGAATTCTGCAATTTAAATATAGACATCATATTAAAAAGCGGAATCAATGTAGTTTGAGCAGGCACCATGAAACCAATCAAAAAATAAATGAATAGAAATTTAGTCAGTTTATTTTTATGGCGGTTAATTACATATGCTGCCATAGATCCAAATACAATAATAATGGTGACTGAAATTACCGTAATCAGCAGGGAATTACGAAAACTGCTCCAAAAATTGATGGTATCAAATGCTTTTTTATACAAATCCAGTGTAAAACTTTTAATTGGGAGAGACATCGGTGAAATAGTGGCCGCTCTTGCTTCTTTAAATGTATTTACAATCAGATAATAAAAGGGAATAAAAAAAATTGCACAAATTCCCAGCATCAGGATTTCTCCTATATAGCTTTTGATTCCCCGTCTTTTACCCTGCATATTACTCCACCTCCCTTTTTTTCATTAATCTGAGCTGTAATATACTGACAAGCGCAATAAAAATAAAGAATATAACAGACATCGCCATTGCCTTTCCATAAGACTTCTCCACAAACCCGGTTTTAATGATAATGTGCGAAATCATTGTAGTGGAAGTCCCCGGTCCTCCGCTTGTAAGTGCAAAAGGTAAATCAAATAACTTCATTGAAGTCAATAGAAGCAACATAACACTAACCGTCATAGCGGAAGACAGCATGGGAAATGTGATATAACGAAAACGCTGCCAGGAGGAAGCTCCATCCACAGTAGCCGCTTCATAATATTCTGCCGGAATACTCTGTAATTGTGCAAGATAGATGCAGGCATGCCATCCAACAGCACTCCATAAATTTACCATCATAACAGAAAACATAGCCCACTTGGGGATTGCCAGCCATAATACCGGATCAATTCCAAAAATACCCAGGAATTTATTCAGCAATCCATTACTTGTTGGTGCCAGGATATATGCCCATAGATATCCCAGAATCATAGCACTCGGTACAGATGGGAAAAAAAATACTGCTCTCTGCAAATTTCTTGTCTTCATTTTGGAATTTAAAGCCAGGGAAAGGGGAATAGCAAAAAGCGTTGCCAGAACGGGAAAAATAAGACTATAAAAACAGGTATTGATTAATGAACTTTTCATAGAACGGTCTGAGAATAAATTTTTAAAATTATCAAATCCCACAAATTTCAGATTACGTAAAGAATAACCATCCCAGTTTGTAAAAGCCAGTCCCATTGTCTGCAGCAATGGAATCATTGTCAATACCGTATATACAAGAAATGCAGGCAGCACAAAAAGCAGATAAGGCAGCTCCTTTTTGATTTTTAATTTCATATATTTCTCCTTTGCGGGGCTGCCCCACAGCCGTTTGGCTTATTGCGGCAGCCGCATTTAAAAAGCAAGGTTATATTATGTTTCCGCTTATTGGTTCAATTCTGCCTGTTTTTCATCCAGCCTTACAGGAATATTTTCAATCTTGTCTGCTCCCGTAATTGCGTCCTGAATACCGATCAGTAACTCTTTATAAATACCGGCAGAATTCTTCCAGACAATCTGAGGCAGATAGAAATTCCCTTCTACGACATCCCCTTTAAACCGCTCAAATACCGTATCCACAGAATAATCAATACCTTCTACAATAATAAAATTATTCGTTACCTTCTGCCATTTTAAAATATTCTCTTCTCTGGACATGAACTCTATAAATGCCCAGCATTCCTCTTTATTATCAGAAGACGTACTGATCGACAGTCCTACGCCAACAGCGCCCGACAGTATGGTATTTCCATTCTTATCGGAAATCCCAAAAACATCATAGTCCAAATCAGGATTACGATTTTCAATTGTGGTTACATCCCACGGTCCGCCGCCCATCATAGCTACTTCACCATTCACAAACATATCAAGAAGCTGCTCACTGTTCAGACCCAGAGAAACCTGACTGTATAATCCGCTGCTTATTAAATCATTGTACCAGATCGCAAAAGGTTCCGTATATTTTTCGGTAAATGTACTGTTCCCGTTATTAATCTGCTCATCCGCATCAGGTTCACTGCTGATCACCATACATTGATATAAAATCTGCGCCAGGCTGTGTACACCATCTGCATAGTCCAAATAGGGTTCCACACCATACTCTTTTAACTTTGCAAAACATTCTACAAATTCATCCCATGTCTCTGGTACTTTATCAATACCAGCTTCTTCGAACAATACTTTATTGTAGAAAATTCCAGCGATCCATGCATCAGGGGAATATGCATAAATTTCTCCGTCATTACCATACGTCGCAGAAGTATTTTTATCGATTCTGTTAAAAATCTCCATGGAGCTGAGGTCTTCTGCCAGCCCTTTATCAACAATGTCTCTTTTGGTTTCAGCCGCAGTAAAAAACATATCTGTCATCTGACCGGAAGCTACCAGTACACTGAACTTATCCACATACTGCTGTACCGGCGGAACATACTGCAGATCAATCGTTATGCCTTGATTTTCCGCTTCGAACTCTCGTAAAAATTCTCCAAGCTGTTCTTCCGTATACCAGGATAACAAGCTGATTGTCTTCTTGTCTTTGGAACTTACATTCCCTTCACCTGTATCACTTGCAGCTGTTTCCTTTCCCTGTGTTTGTGTTTCCGCTTCATTTGATTTACCGGCACTGCCTGTACACCCTGTCAGGACTGATATTATCATCATAAAGCCGGCCAAAAATAATGCTGTTTTTCTCATATAAATCATCCTCCCTTTTTATTTGGTGATTTTATTATAACAGCCTGGATTTTGCTTCAAAATGCTTAAAACTTTGCTTTTTATGCGAATAAGCAGTATGATGCACAATATATTTGCCAAAAACTCCATTTTACTTGCTGGATATTACGAATGTTTTCTAAACTGATTCGGTGATATACCTGTATATTCTTTGAATTTTCTTGAAAAATGATACTCACTTTCATACCCTATTTGTCTCGCTATTGTGCCGATTGTATCTTCTGACAGAAGCAAATACTCTTTTGCTTTTTGCATACGCAATTCCATTACATGATCCCAGAAGTTAATACCTGCCTTTTCTTTATAGAGGCTTGTAAAATAATTTTTGCTTATCCCTATATGTTCGGCAACTTTTTGGACCGAAAACCCCAGTTCTCCATAGTGCAGTTCTGTAAATGCATTTGCCTGAAATACAACATTTTTTCCCTTTCCTGCCTGGAGGATATAGGCATTCAAATCTACAAAAGTATCCTGTATCTTATCTTCCACAAACTCCCAAAGTTTTTCACTGTATAATATATTTTGGATTTCTTCTGCCTTCACATTTCGCATGATTGTAAAAGTCTCTTTTTTGTCGAACCGGCTCAAACTGAATTTTACTTTCAAAAGTACATCCAATACATAATTTTTTAGCAATTTAGGGGAAATATTATACTTTCCGGCTCTTTGAAATTCATTTTCCAGAAAGATCAGAAGCTGCCCGGGATTCTTTTCCGCAAATGATTCTGTAATTCTGCGGTCCAACGATTCCAGTTCCAGTTCCTGTTCTATAAAAGGATATTCTGCCAGCGAATATACCGCACTTTTCTTTTCGTAAAAACCATAATTCGTAACATCTGCCATTTTCTTAAGAACTATCGGCAGCGTATCTTCATCCGTTCCTTCTCTCCATGTATATAGTTCCACCCGGCATTCTTTTGCTTTAAAAAAATCCAGAATTACGTTTGTCAGTTGCTGCATAGGTAATGCGCCATTCCATCCTATATAGGCAGAACCGTTTTGTACAATCAGTATTGCCTGCAGACCTGTTTCAAATTCCTGCTTATTCACCAGTTCATTCATCATTTCCTTTAAATAATAATCTGAAATTTCATTTCCTTCCAGAGTAGTCACCATTATCCTGCATAAGAAATCCAAACTGAATAAAGCAGTTATTTTCATTTCTTTTTCCACTACATCCCAACGACGAAAATGATACAACATCTGCTGTAATTCCATAGTAATATCATTCTGAAAATAATTAATCGGGGATATCTGCTTTCTGGCATCCAGAATCTTCTTAATGTTATCCACCAACTGATTAATCAGCAATCGGCTTACTGGTTTTAACAGGAAATCCTGAACGCCATAACGTATCGCTTTCTGGGCATAAGAAAAATCTCCGTACGCACTAACCATCACAATCTGCACCTGTTTATTTTCTTCTCTGATACAGCGGACACATTCCAGCCCATCCATCAGCGGCAGTTTGATATCCATAAAAATCAGATCCGGCATAAGCTGCTCATACATCTGTAAAGCCTCAATACCATCTCCTGCCGTTCCCACGATCTGAAATCCTTTTTCTTCCCAATTTACCATTTTTTCCAATAATTGATAATTAATAATCTCATCATCCACAATACATACTTTATACATGTCCGCACCTCATTACTAAGTATTTTCATACTTGATTCGAATTGTAACCTGCGTAAATTTACCTTTTTGGCTGGAAACAAACAGGCCGTACGGATAACCGTAGACCAAACGTAACCTTGCATTCGTATTCACAATCCCAATACCAGCCTCTTCTATATTATGATCCAGCCTTTCCTGCAGAGATTCCAGTTCCTGTTCATCCATACCATGACCATTATCCCAGACGGTAAATACAATATCATCTTCTGTTTTACTAATATGAATATCAATAATTCCACCTGCTTTGAGATCCTTAAAAGCATGCTTGAAGCAATTTTCCAGAACCGGCTGTAAGATGAATTTCAGTGTCAGGCAATTTAACAGTTCCTGATCATAGTTCACCTGATACGTAAATATCTGAGGAAAACGTGCTTTATAAAACATCAGGAAATTGTTGATATATGCAAGCTCCTCCCCTATCCGGACTTTTTCCCGCTTTCTTTCCATAGTATACCGCATCATATTACTAAGTGCCTGAATCATTTCTTCGATTTCCTGATTATCTGTTAAAACTGCCTTTGCCTGTATTAGCTGGAAAACATTATATATAAAGTGGGGGTTAATCTGATTCGTAAGTACTTCAAGTTCCATCTCTTTCCGATTGAGCTGTGCCAGATAGACATCATTGATCAGGGAATTCATCTTATCCGCCATCTCTTCAAATTTTGCATGAATAAGGGCCAGTTCTTTTGGTGCATCCTTTAATTCCGCAATTGCAGTCGCCCTGCTGCCATCATAGGAAACAATACGTGTAATCAAGGCATTAAGCGGTTTTTCAATTACTTTCCCGTTATAAACTGATATGAAAATCAGCAGAATAACAACCATTACCATAATAGCTCTTATCACTATCAAGAGCTGTTTGATTGGCTGAAGAATCGCATCATAATCATTTTCAGAAACCATGACCCAATTGGTGGGCGACAGCTTATGCGCTATATACAAACTATTGTTTTCCTGAAAATGAATGCTTGTACCATGACTAATAGAGTCGAATAATCCGTGATCTATATTATCCAGTCTGGTTCGTTGATTTATGTAATCAAAAATCACATCACCGTTCTCATCCAGCAGCAAATAACCTGAATGCGTTTCATGCTGCTCCATAAAAAAATCCACAATTTTAGACAAGTCACATTCCAACAGAATATAACCCACTAAAATATCAGTATGATATACCGGGTAGAGCACACTGAAGGTATAAATGCTGCTGCTATTATAAAGATGTCCGGTTCCATGCGGCGGTGCATATTTTACAATATGAGTCCCTTCCAGTGCGCTTTGAAACCATTCCTGCCCCACATAATCAAAATTACTTCTTAACATATTATTCATACTATAAGCAACCGAGGAATCTGTCCGTATTAAAATGATATCTATAATATAATCATTAAATAAGCTGACATTTGTCAGGAACACGTTAAGATTCCTGATATTCTGCATCCACTCTGCTGTATACAGTTCATTATAATTACCCAACAGCCTGATTGTGGGATTATAGCTTGCAAGGGAAATAATCGGATCAGTCATGCTGTTCACTATGGATTCTGTTGTTCCTGCAATCGTTTGAAGCTGCTCCTCTTTACTTTCTATAATATTTTCTTTCATGTAATTGCTTATAAATCCGGTAAAAACAATTGTCAGCAGTAAGATTGCTATCACAAAAACTGCTGACACACGAACCACTGTCTGCGTAACTATTGATTTTTCCTTTATCATTAACATA
>Ga0153940_1001554_pt1 | contig 10285 bp, 8 predicted proteins | sample TSNJ024MetaG_FD_104736 | JGI IMG/M metagenome (GOLD analysis project Ga0153940, IMG submission 104736) | Attine ant fungus gardens microbial communities from New Jersey, USA - TSNJ024 MetaG | ecosystem: Host-associated > Fungi > Mycelium > Unclassified | place: USA: New Jersey, Brendan T. Byrne...
CGTCGTTCTCCCGTGACAGAGCCGAAACGAAAAAGTCATCTGTGGTCACGTACACATCACTCCCAGGCACAGTTTTGAGGTAATACTTGATACTGTCATCTAATTATCGGTAAAGCAACGCCAAAGTGCAAGGATATACATATCTTAAACCAGCGTCGTTAGTTGATAAAGATCAGGGCGTCGGTCGCCGGAGACGCTTACGCTCTTGCGGCATTTTTGGACATCTGACAGACGAAGCGTATAAGACAGGATTAGTTCGCGGCTGCCCGCCTCCGCGATCACTTCGCCCCAAGGCGAGACGACCATGGACGCCTCTCCGCAGTTGCAGCCCGCGACGTAAAGTTGGTTATGAACCGCCAGCGCGCGCAGGAGCAGATCCCACAAATGCATACGCGCGGACGGCCACTGTGCGTTCACAAACAATACGTCCGTCCCGCAGAGGCCAAGCGACCTTCCGAACTCGGGAAATCGAATATCGTAGCATGTCATGACCGAGCATTTAAACCCGTTTAAGCTGAAAAACAGCGGCGCGGAACCAGCGGCGAACGCCTCGCTCTCACCGCTTGAGGAAAACAAGTGCGTCTTGTCGTAGTAACCGGCGCGCAAACCACGGTCGTCCACAAGCCAGCAACGCACGGCAATCCCTTCATCAACGCGCCAGGGCAAACTCCCCGCGAGAGCGAAGACGCCCATCTCCGCGCAGGCTTCGCACACCTCGTCGAGCGCCCGCTTGCTCCACTCGGCCATCTCCTCCGGTACGCTCTCCTCTGTGAATGGATCGGTCCAGAATTCGGGCAGAAGAAGCAAATCCGGTCCCTCCCCGCTGAGCGCGAGGCTGTCCAGCGCGCGGCGCGCGCTCGCGATATTTTCCGCGGGCGCGCCTCGCGCGACATTTGTCTGAATCAGAGATACGCGAAGCTCGCTCATCGATAACACCTCAAAACGCGAGCAGCATCTCCCGCAGCGTCTTACAGGCGAGAGCGGTCGATACGCCCGACGCGTCGCAATGGGGTGACAGCTCGCAGATGTCGAAGCCTACGACGTTGAGGCAGCGCGCCTCAAGCAACGCGGCGAGCAGCTCGGAGAACGACACTCCGCCGGCCTCGGGCGTACCCGTCCCGGGAAACTCCGACGGATCCAGGACGTCGAGGTCCAGCGTGATATAGACAGGCGCGCTGCCGATGCCGGCCACCGCGCGGCCGATCGTGCGGCAGCCGAACATCTCCGTGTAGACGTGCGAGAGCGCCCAAGACAACTCTTCGCGACACCCCGAACGGACGCCGAACTGGTAAACGCGCCCGTCCCCGACCACGTCCCAGACGCGGCGCATTACCGTCGCATGCGACAGCTTCTCACCCATATAGTCGTCCCTAAGATCCGCGTGGGCGTCGAAGTGAATGACATGCAACCCCTTATAACGCGCGGCTGCCGCGCACACCGCGCCGAAAGTGACAAGGTGCTCTCCGCCGATCATGCAAGGTTTCTTGCCATCCGTCAGCAGACGGCGGACAAGCTGCTCAATCTCGCTCACAGCCTGCATCGGGTTGCCGAAAGGCAGCTCGAGGTCGCCAATATCGATCACGTGTTTGTCCTCGAGATCAGCCTCCTGATAAGGGCTCCAGGTTTCTATTCCGCAGGAATCCGTCCGCATGGCCTCGCTCGCGAAGCGCGACCCGGGGCGAAAAGAAGCGGTCGAGTCAAACGGCGCGCCGAACACCGCCGCTACGGCTTCCTCGTAGGGCGCGCCGCACCCTATGAACGTCCGCACGTTGGGCTTCATATCCATCAGGCGGCTGTTCAAGCGGCCTCACCGCCCTTTTCGAGTGACGCCTTCACATAGTTTGGCAGCATAAACGCGCCTGTGTGCAGGTCGGTATTATAGTATCGCGTCTCGATGCCGAGATCGTTCCATCCTTGCGCGTCCAAGTCGAGTATGGGGTCAAGCCTCTTTGACGCGAGGCCGAAGAGCCAGTGCCCCGACGGATAGGTGGGGATGTGCGCTTGGTAGACGCGGCAGACGGGAAAGAAATCCCGTATACGCCTGTGCGCGCGGCGCATCGCGCTCTCGTAGGTGTCATAATACGGATTTTCGTGCTGGTTGACGAGAATCCCGTCCTTCGTCAGCGCGTTATAACAGTTGCCGTAAAATTCGCGCGTAAAGAGCCCCTCACCCGGCCCGAACGGGTCGGTAGAGTCAACGATGATCAGGTCGTAAGCGTTCTCATAGCGCCGTATAAACTTGAGCCCGTCCTCGAAATAGAGCGTAACGCGGGGATCGTCCAGCTTGCACGAGGTCTGCGGCAGATATTCAATACAGGCACGCACTGCGGCTTCGTCGATGTCCACCATGTCGATCTTCTCTATCGATTCATAGCGCGTCAGCTCGCGCACCGTCCCGCCGTCGCCTCCGCCGATCACGAGAACCTTCCGTATTGCGAGGTTAGTTGCGGCGGGCACGTGGACAATCATCTCGTGATAGATAAACTCATCCTTCTCCGTCACCATCATCAAGCCGTCGAGGGTAAAAAAACGCCCGAATTCCTCGGAGTCGAATATATCAATCCTTTGAAAAGGACTCTGCTCGGTATAAAGCTGTTTTTTAACCTTGATTGAAAAACGCGCGTTGGGTGTGTGTTCCTCAGTATACCAAAGCTCCATGTCCGCGCCTCCTTTGCTTATTCAACAACGTATAAATTTTCGAGCCGCATATCGCGGGGGCCCATCAGCAGGCTCCCCTTCTCTTTGGCGTACAGTATATAACCAAGCGCCTCATCCGTCAGCAATTCGCCGGGCGCAACGATCGGGATACCCGGAGGATAGCACATCACGAACTCCGCGGAAATTCTGCCAACGCTCTCGCGAATCGGCACGCTCACCGACCGCGCGTAAAACGCCTCCTGCGGCGACAGCTTCACCACAGGGTCAATATATTCGTGATCCCACAGGCCAAGCCCATCGCGGCTGTGCAGGCGCTTGATCTCCGCCAGCGAGGAGACGAGGCGCTCGATCATAAAGCGCGTATCGCCCACGGAGATTATGGCAAGCATGTTGCCCATGTCGCCGAACTCCGTCTGAATGCCGTAATCGTCGCGCAGGATGTCGTACACCTCCACGCCGGCGAGGCCGACCTTGAGCGTGTGAATCGACAGCTTTGTCACATCGAAGTCGAAGACGGCGCGCCCGTCGGCGATCTCGCGCGAGAACGCGTAAAAGCCTCCGATGCCCGCAATCTCGCCGCGAGCGTAATCCGCAAGCTCGCAGACCTTGCGGAACGTCTCTTTGCCATCCGTAGCCAGCGCCTTGCGCGCTATGTCAATCGAGCTCATCAGCAGGTACGACGCGCTGGTCGTCTGCGTGAGGTTGATCACCGTCCGCACATACGAGGGGTCGATTCTGTCATTCTTCATCACCAGAAGCGAGCTCTGTGTAAGAGAACCGCCCGTCTTGTGGAGGCTGATCGCCGCCATGTCCGCGCCCGCGGCCATCGCGGAGAGCGGCAGCCCCTCGCCGAAGTAGAAGTGCGTGCCGTGCGCTTCGTCGATCAGCGCCGCCATGCCGGCCCCGTGCGCCGCGCGCACGATGCGCGCCAAATCCGGGCAAACGCCGTAATATGTCGGGTTGTTGACGAAGACCGCTTTCGCGTCAGGGTTCGCCGTGATCGCCGCCTCGACGTCCTCCGCGGCCATGCCGAGCGAGATACCAAGCTCTTTGTGGATGCCCGGATCGACGTAAACGGGGCGGACGCCGCACAAAATCAGCGCGTTGATCGCCGAGCGGTGCACGTTGCGCGGCATGATGACCGCGTCGCCTCGTTTGCAAACGCTCATGATCATCGCCTGCACAGCGGAGGTGGTGCCTCCTATCATCAGGAATGCCGCGTCCGCGCCGAAGGCGTCGGCCGCCAGCTCCTCGGCTTCCCGGATGACCGAGGTCGGGTGCGCGAGGTTGTCCAGCGGCTTCATCGAGTTCACGTCAACCGAAAGGCAGTCCCTCCCCAAAAAAGCGGTCAGCTCGGGCGTGCCCCTGCCCTGCTTGTGCCCCGGCACGTCGAACGGCACAACGCGCCTTGCTCTGTAGCCGACCAGCGCTTCGTGAAGGGGCGCGGCATTCTGATCGAGTTTATACATCAGTACAGGTTCATCCCGTAGTAGATCTCGAGCATCTCCTTCGTAATCTGATCCTTGATGGAGAGGCGCAGCTCGGGCGAAAGCTCGCGCGGGTCGACGTTGAACAGATAGTTCGCCAGATTCATCTCCTTCAGTATCATCTTGGTGTGGAAGATGTTCGATTGATAGACGTTGACGTCGATCGCGTCATAGCGCGTCAATGTCTCGGGCGCGATGAAGTTCTGGATCGAATTGATATCGTGGTCTTTATAATATTTTTTGCCGTCGATATCACGCGTGAACCCGCGGATACGGTAGTCCATGGAGATGATATCGGAGTCAAACGAGCCAATCAGGTGATTAAGGGCGTTCAGCGGCGAAATGCGACCGCAGGTCGATACGTCGATATCGACCCGAAAGGAGCTTATATCGTTGTTGGGATGAAATTCAGGATAGGTGTGAACCGTCACGTGACTCTTGTCCAAGTGCGCGACGACGGCGTCTCTCATGAACATTCGGGCATACGTACCCTGGTTGCACGACTCATCGATCTGCTCAGGCGGCACGTCCTCCTCTGAGATCAGGATGGTTACGCTTGCCCCCTCGGGGTCGTAATCCTGTTTGGAGATGTTCAGCACGCACGCGCCGATAATGTCCGTGACGCCGCATAAGATATTCGTCAGTCTGTCGGAGTTATATTGTTCGTCAATGTAAGCGATATAGTCCTTCTTCTCTCGATCCGTCTTGGCGTAGCATACGTCGTAAATGTTGAAACTCAGCGTCTTCGTAAGATTATTGAATCCGTAGAGCTGGATCTTTTCTTTCAACCCTATCCTCACGTCCCTTCCGCGCCCGGTAGGCTTATGTAGTAATAGACACTGGCATGAAACTATACAGACTGTAACGCAGATTGTCAAAGATTTTCTTTGTTCACGCGCGGCGTTTTCTTCCGCGATAATTATTAACCGCCACGACGACCGCCGGCACGCACAACCCCGCCACCAGAGCCTCGGGTATGCCGTGAGTGGCGATGACGGTCACGATCAGCCCATACACCGCGTCTACGCTCCGCTTCAATGACTCCGCGTATGCGTCGCGGAAGACGAAATAAATCAGATGCATGACCAGCAGCGTGTTTGTGAGCGAGCCGGAGACGCCGGCCACAAAGAGCGAGACCGTGCGCAGCTTCTTGTCGTCCTCTCGAAAAGAGCGAATCGCAAGGTCGACATAGTAAGGAACGACGCCCGTCAATATCCGCGGCGCGAAACAGATGACAAGCGCCCACAGACTGCCGCGCCCCAGGCCCGGCACGGGGATCAGCGGCGAAAAAACAAACGAAAGCAACGCCGGCGCCATCGTGTTGTTGATGAGGCTCGCGAGTCCGAACATACAACCAAGCGCGGCGCCGATCTTGGGGCCGAGCAGAATCGAGCCGATAATGACCGGTATGTGAACAATCGTTGCTTTGATCGTCAAAAGATGAATAAAACCGATCGGCGTGAAGGTCATCAAAAATATGATCGCGCCAAAAAGCGCCGATACCGCGATGGTGCGGACCTTAGCCGAACGCTGCTCCATGTTGTCAGGCAATTCGCTCATCTGCTGCGCTCCCCTTCCGTGTGACCGTATTATAGAGGAAATATTAATATTTGTCGCTTTTACCCCCGGTTAACCCGCGCCCACTCGAACATCGAGACGGCCAGCGCGACGGAGGCGTTGAGGCTGCCCGTCTCTCCTCCCATGGGGATGCGCGCCAGCTCGTCGCACGCGCTCTCCGTCGTCTTCGTCAAGCCCTTTCCCTCTCCGCCGACGACGAGCAGGGTTCGCTCGGGCAGAGCGCCGCTGTAGATCGCTTTCTCCGCGTCGGCGGAAAGGCCCACCGCCCAGAGATTTCCTTCCTCTTGAAGCTCGCGCACGGCATTCGCCACGTTGCCGACCGCGGCGAGAGGAAGGCGGAGGGACGCGCCCGCGCTCGTCTTGCTCACCGTGCCGCCCGGCGTTGCGCCGCGTCTCAGAGGGAGCGCGACGAAAGACGCGCCCGCCGCCTCCGCGCTGCGTATCATCGCGCCCAGGTTCTGCGGGTCCTGCACGTGATCAAGCAGCACCGCCAGCGCCGGCTCGGGAGGCTGCGGCAACAGTTTGAGCGCTTCCGCGAGGCTGAGCATCTCGAGCGGAGCGACCGCCGCGACCACGCCTTGGTGGTTCGCGCCGCCGGTCATCGCCTCAAGAGCTCGCGGTTCGATAAACGAGAAGGGAATACCGGCCTCGCGGCAGAGGTTTATAATCCGCTCTCCCGAGCCGCGGCGCATCGTCTTCGAGAGCGATACCTTAAGGCATCTCGCAGGCGTTCTCTCAAGCAGAGCAAGCACCGGGTTGCGCCCCCAGCAGAGATCTTCGCCCGCGGTTTCCGGCGCGTTCGCCTCGCGAGCGCTCTTCGGAGGGCGCGAGGCGCGGTCCTCGCGCCCTCTCACCCCCGCCGCGTCTCGCGGGTCCTTGGTTATTCTGAAACGGCCTCCGGGTTTGCCCGGCCTGCCCGGTTTTCCGGGTTTATCTTGTCTTCGGCCGCCGCCCTGTCCATGTTTTTTCATCATACAATCCCCTTTATCAAGACTTTTTCACTTTTTTAAGTTCGTTCATATAATCCCGCAAATACGCCCCCGTGTAGCCCTTCTTTGTTTTAGCGACCTGCTCGGGCGTACCTGAGGCCACCAGCCTTCCGCCTCTTGCGCCGCCCTCGGGGCCCAAGTCTATCACGTAGTCCGACGAGGCAAGCACGTCGAGGTTGTGTTCGATCATCAGAACCGAGTTGCCCTGATCGACGAGCTTGTGCAGGAGAATCAGCAGTTTTTTGACGTCAGTATAGTGCAATCCGGTCGTCGGTTCGTCTAAAAGATAGAGCACGCTCCCCCGAAAGCGTTTGCCCAGCTCGGTGGCGAGTTTCACACGTTGCGCCTCTCCGCCTGAGAGCGTCGTGGCGGGCTGTCCCAGCTTGATATAGCCCAGCCCGGCCTCTTGAATCACGCTCAGGCGCGATGCGATCCGCGGGATATCCTTGAAGTGCTCTAAGGCTTCATCCACGGAAAGAGACAGAATGTCGGCGATTGAGAGCCCCTTGTGCCGCACCTCCAGCGTCTCGCGGTTATAGCGTTTGCCTCGGCAGACGTCGCAGTTGACGTAGACGTCCGGCAGAAAGAGCATTGAGACCCGCAGCACGCCGTCGCCCGCGCACGACTCGCACCGTCCGCCCTTGACGTTGAAGCTGAATCGCCCCGCCTGATAGCCGCGCAACTTTGACTCCGGCAGTTGGGCGAAAAACTCGCGAATCGGCGTGAAGACACCGGTATACGTGGCGGGATTCGAGCGCGGCGTACGTCCTATGGGGCTCTGATCGACCAGCACCACATTGCGCAGATCTTCGTAACCGGTGATCCCGCCGAATTTGCCCGGCCTGTTGCGATATTCGTGATCGAGCTTCGCGCGCAGGCCCTTGTAGAGAATTTCGTACATAAAGGTGCTCTTGCCCGAGCCCGATAAGCCTGACAGGCAGGCCATGACGCCCTTGGGGATTTTGACGTCGATCCCCTTGAGGTTGTTCTCGCCGCAGCCCGTCACCTCGAGCCATCCTCCGGCCTCGCGCCTGCCGTCCTTCGCGCCGATGATGCCCGTAACCTCTCCCCGCAAAAACGCGCCCGAGAGAGACTCGGACGCCTCTATCTCCGCGGGTTCGCCTTGGACGACCACGTCTCCGCCCAGCTCGCCCGCGCCCGGTCCCAGCTCGAGCACATAGTCCGCCGCCTTTAACGCGTCGCGGTCGTGCTCGACCACGATCACGGTGTTGCCGAGGCTTCGTATCGCGCCCAGCGTGCCCAGCAGCCTGTCCGTATCTCTCGGGTGCAAACCAATCGTCGGCTCGTCAAGGACATACAGAACGCCGGTCAGCTTCGACCCGATCTGCGTGGCGAGGCGTATGCGCTGGCTCTCGCCGCCGGAGAGCGTGTCCGCTCGGCGCGAGAGCGACAGGTAACCCGCTCCCACGTCCGACAGAAAAGACAGGCGCTGCTTTATCTCCGTAAACGCCTGTCCGACGATGCGCCTCTGGTTCTCGGTCAGCGTCAGCGTGTCCAGCACGGGCATCAGGTCTTCCACAGGGATCTCGGACAGGTCGGCTATGTTGTATTTTCCAAGGCGGATGGCCAGCGCCTCAGGTTTGAGGCGTTTACCGCCGCAGCTCGCGCAGACGTCTTCCGTGCGGTAGCGGCTCATCTCCTCACGCCAGTTTTCCGACTCGGTCTCGTCAAACCTCCGCGTGAGCCACGGAATCAAGCCCTCATAATGCCCCTGGTACTCGCTTTCGCCGTTTTTGAATGTAAAGGTCAGCGTCAGCCGTTCCTCCGAGCCATACAACAACACCTGCCTCGCTTCCTCCGGGAGGCTGTCAAAGGGCTTCGTCAGATCCCAGCCGTGACGGCTCGCGATCATCTTCGCCCGGTCGGTCATATATTTGTAGCTCTTCCACGGCAGAAAAGCGCCGTCCGCGAGCGACAGGCTGCCGTCGACCGACAGCTCGGGCGAAAAATGCCGGTGCATACCAAGCCCCGAACACTCCGGGCAGGCACCGAAGGGGTTGTTGAACGAGAAGAGGCGCGGCTCGATCTCAGGAAGGCTTATTCCGCAGTCCGCGCAGATGTATTTCTCCGTCAGCTCAAGGTCGTCCATGCCGTCCGAATGCAGCAGCACGAATCCATCGGAGAGCTTGAGCGCGATCTCGACCGCCTCCGCGGCGCGGGATTTGCTCTCCTCCTTTACCCGTAGGCGATCGATCACCGCCTCGATGGAGTGCCGTTTCTTCTTGTCGAGCGGAACGTCCTCTTCCAGCCAATAGATTTCTCCGTCGATGCGCGCCCTCAAGTAGCCCTGCTGGCGAAGCTGAATCAGCAGGTTGCGGTATTCGCCCTTCTTCCCGCGCACGAGCGGGGACATGATCTCGAGCGCCTTGCCGTCGTACTCGCGAAAAATCCGGTCGACGATCTCGTCTAAGCTGTAGCGGTTCACGGCTTTTCCGCAGCTCGGGCAGTGCGGCATCCCCGCGCGCCCGAAGAGCAGGCGGAGATAGTCGTATATTTCTGTCACCGTCCCAACGGTCGAGCGCGGGTTGTGGCTCGTCCCCTTCTGTTCGATCGAGATGGCGGGCGACAGGCCCGCGATATCATCCACGTCGGGCTTGTCCATCACACCGAGGAACTGGCGCGCGTATGAAGAAAGCGACTCGACATACCGCCTCTGCCCTTCCGCGTAAATCGTGTCAAACGCCAGCGAGGATTTGCCCGACCCTGACGGGCCGGTCAACAGCACCAGTTTATTTTTTGGCAGGGCGACGTCGATGTTTTTTAAATTGTGCTGACGAGCGCCGCTTATTTTTATCCATTCGGTCAATAGTAACTCCTCCCTCGCTCATGCTGTGAATCAAGTCTCTCAGCTCCGCGGCCTTTTCAAAATCAAGGCGTTCGACGGCTTCCCACATTTTCCGCTCGAGCTCTCGCTTCTCCGAACGGCTCATGACACCGCCCGCCGCCGCTCCGTCCGCCTCCGCGACAATCGCGCCTCCGCCGGGCTCGCCTGTCAATTCTTCGGGAAGCAGGCTCTTGATCTCCTTGCGGATGGTCTGCGGGATTATGCCGTGTTCTTTGTTGAATTTAATCTGCGCTGCGCGCCGCCTGGCCGTCTCACGAAGCGCCATGTCGATGCTGTCGGTCATCCTGTCGGCGTATAATATGACACGCCCCGCCTCGTTGCGCGCGGCGCGCCCGATCATCTGTATCAACGAGCGGAACGAGCGCAGATATCCCTCGCGGTCAGCCTCCGTGATCGCCACCAGCGAAACCTCCGGCAGGTCAATCCCCTCGCGCAGCAGGTTGACGCCGATCAGCACAGAGTACACGCCCAACCGAAGATCGCGCAGAATCTCCGCGCGCTCGAAGGTATCCAGCTCAGAGTGAATATACTGAACCTTCAACCCCTGCCCCGCGTAATACTCCGCCAGGTCCTCAGCCGAGCGCTTTGTCAGCGTCGTGACCAGCGCCCTCTCCCCCGCGTCTACGACGGCGCGCAGCTCGCCCATCAGGTGATCGACCTGCCCCGTCGCGGGAAAAACCTCGACATCGGGGTCCGGCACACCGGTC
>Ga0153940_1001558_pt1 | contig 10280 bp, 9 predicted proteins | sample TSNJ024MetaG_FD_104736 | JGI IMG/M metagenome (GOLD analysis project Ga0153940, IMG submission 104736) | Attine ant fungus gardens microbial communities from New Jersey, USA - TSNJ024 MetaG | ecosystem: Host-associated > Fungi > Mycelium > Unclassified | place: USA: New Jersey, Brendan T. Byrne...
AACCGATTGATAATGTGCGGGTAAGTCCTTTGTTTGACCTTTTTTTTGGAGCATTCAAAGCCACCGATAGACAAAGGTAGGACAACGTTCAGTTTCTACCTCATTACCTGCCGTGAAAATGCAGATTGACGATAAGTCGCTGTTTGTCCGCTTCTTGCGTTATCGCTCATAACCTCTTGTAACTCAAAGTAAACTAATTTTGTAAAATGTAAAAACTTTGAGTTATGATGCAGCGTAGCACATTTAAAATTCTGTTTTATTTAAAGAGGAACAACCCCAAACCGGATGGAACAGTCCCGGTAATGGGAAGGATCACAGTAGACGGCACAATCAGCCAGTTCAGTAGTAAAATGACCGTGCCGCCCAACTTATGGGATACCAAAGCCGGACGGCTGACAGGTAAAAGTACATTAGCGGTAAAAACCAACCTTGCATTGGATAAAATCCGTGTCGATATTAACCGCCACTATCAGGACGTAATGCAGGTAGACGGTTTTGTTACTGCCGATAAGATAAAGAATGCCTATTTAGGATTAGGAGTAAAGCAAGATACGTTCCTTACACTATTTGCTAAACATAACTGGGAATTTTCCCGAAAGGTAGGATATAACCGAACGCAAGCGACCTATAATAAATATTGCCTGTTATATAAGCACATAGAGAATTATATCAAACTTGAATACAAGAGGGATGATATATTTCTGAAAGAACTGAATCTTGCTTTCATCAACGGTTTTGAACATTATTTGAGAACCGAAAGAGAGTGTTCTACCAATACGATATGGATGTATATGATAGGCGTAAAGCATATTGTTGCTATTGCTCGAAATTCAGGGCAGTTAGACATCAACCCCTTTGCAGGGTATCTGATAAGTCCCGAAGTAAAAGACAGGGGTTTTCTTAATAGGGAAGAACTTAATTTACTTGTCAATGCCAAGATGAAGAACGCCCAATATGAATTGGTAAGGGATTTATTTGTGTTTTCCTGTTTCTGCGGATTAAGTTACTCGGATGTGAAGAACCTGACGAAAGATAATCTTAAAACCTCATTTGACGGTCATTTATGGATAATTACCCGCAGGCAGAAAACCAATACCGATTCCAGTATCAGGCTGTTGGAAGTACCCAAGCGGATAATAGAGAAATACAAAGGCTATTGCAGAGATAGCCGTTTGTTTCCAGTTCCGAGTAACAGTTCATGCAACAGTATTCTAAAAAAGATAGCCAAGCAATGCGGAATTAAAATACGACTCTCCTATCACATTTCCAGACATACCTTTTCGACCACACTTACTCTGTCACAGGGAGTTCCGATAGAAACGGTCAGTAAAATGTTAGGGCATACGAATATCAAAACCACCCAAATTTACGCCAAGATAACCAAAGAGAAAATCTCGCAGGATATGGAAGCCCTTTCCCATAAATTGAAATCTCTGGAAAAACAGATTACGGAGAGGATATAAACAAAGCAGACCTTTCGGTCTGCTTTGTTTTTTTACAGTTTCTAATAGTTCTATTCCTGAAATAGGAAAAAGTTTAAAACAGCAAATCTCTACATTTTTCATCGTTTTTCACTATTTCGTCCCTGAAAAAAGCTCTTTGGTGTACTAATTCAAATGTGCATTTGCTTAAGACATACCTTTGCGGCGAAAATATTAAAACAGTACAAGAAATGAAAAGAAGTATCCGAAAGGTCAAGAACGCTTTAAAATCAAGCACAAAACTCTCATTGTTTTTATTATTCTTTATTCCGGTATCCCTGTTTGGTCAGGAGAACAATACCAAGCTAACCCAAACCATAAGAGGGGTTATCGCAGATGCCGCATCGGGAGAAACCATTCCGTTCGCGTCTATATCATTGGCAGACAATCCGGGAAAAGGTGCTGTAACTGATAATGAGGGCAATTTTCAAATCGACAATGTTCCTATCGGGCGGCACACGGTAATGGCAACATTCTTAGGATACGAACCGGCAATTATAAAAGAAATCATGGTTTCGTCAGCCAAAGAAGTTTATTTGGAAATAGTCTTGAAAGAATCTGTTCAGGTGTTGAACGAAATCGTGGTGCGCCCACGTATAAATAAAGAGCAACCACTCAATAAGATGGCAGCTACCGGAGCACGGATGTTCAGTGTAGAAGAAACGAGCCGTTACGCCGGAGGAATTGACGACCCGGCACGGTTGGTCAGCGCCTTCGCAGGAGTTTCGGCAGACGGTAATTCAAATGGAATATCCATTCATGGCAACGCGCCGCATTTGTTGTCGTGGCGGATGGAAGGTGTGGAAATCCCCAACCCGAACCATTTTGCCGACATATCTATCCTTGGAGGTGGCGTTTTATCTTCATTAAGCGCGAATGTATTAGGCAATTCCGATTTTCTGACCGGAGCTTTTCCGGCAGAGTACAGTAACGCTGTTTCCGGCGTATTCGATGTGAAATTACGGAACGGCAATAATCAGAACCACGAACATACGGCACAAGTCGGAACATTGGGATTCGATTTCGCTTCCGAAGGCCCGATAAGTAAAGCACACGGTTCTTCCTACATTATCAATTACCGTTATTCAACCCTCGGAGTCGCTGATAAAATAGGATTGATGGATATGAACGGAAGTAAAATACAATATCAGGATTTGAATATGAAGCTGAACTTTCCTACCAAGAAAGCTGGTACTTTCTCTGTTTGGATGACCGGACTAATCGATGATTTTGTGGAGGAAAATACGGATACTACCGAATGGAAAAGTAAATTAGATGAGAATTATTCCGCATCCAAGCAATGGATGGCGGCTGGCGGAATCGGGCATTCATACTTCTTCCGCAATGGAGGACAACTGAAAACAACACTTGCCGGAACTTATTTCAAAGAACACGCTTATATCGATTTCTACGATGACAATATGAACCACAGTATTCCTTATATGGATATGAACCGGAACTTTTCCAATCTTATTTTCGATGTGTCGCACAATCGTAAATTCAGTTCCCGTTTCACAAACAAAACAGGAGTAAACTACACACGCATGTTCTACAATATGGATATGACCATGTCGCCATATATTGGAGGTAGCCTACTTCCCGTATATGACGGGGATGGTAGTACCGGATTGGTTACGGCATATTCAAGCAACGCTTTCAACATCAATAACAACGTTACGCTAAACTTCGGACTTAATGCCCAATGGCTGACCCTCAACGATTCATGGACAGTTGAGCCACGCTTAGGCATTAGGTGGCAACCAACAGCACGCAGTACATTTGCCGCCGCGTATGGTATGCACAGCCGGATGGAAAAGATTGATGTTTATTTTGTCGAAGTAGATAATCAGTTTGTAAACAAAGAATTGGATTTTACCAAAGCACACCATTTCATGCTATCTTATGGACTGAAATTATCAGAGAATACGAACCTGAAAGTAGAACCTTTCTACCAATATTTATATAATGTTCCCGTAGAAGCCGACGGCTCTTATTCAGTTCTGAACCGCAGTGATTTTTATGTAGACAAAACGTTGGTGAATAAAGGGAAAGGACGCAATTACGGAGTAGATATTACGTTGGAGCGTTACCTGAATCAAAGTTGGTACGCGATGCTTACCGGTTCGTTTTTCAATTCCCGTTACAGTGGTGGCGACGGTGTATGGCACGACACAAGATACAACCGTAAATTTATTGTCAACACGCTTGGCGGGAAAGAATGGATGGTTGGAAAAAATAAACAAAATGTGTTTAGTGCGAATCTCAGGCTGACCTTGCAGGGAGGTGACCGTTACTCTCCAGTTGATTTTGACGCAACATTAGCACATCCCGACAATGAGGTACAATTCGATGAAAGCCACGCTTATTCGGAGCGGTTCGACCCTATGTTTTTAGCCAGTTTTACCGTCAGCTATAAGATAAACCGGAAGAAAGTATCACACGAATTTGCCATAAAGTATATCAATGTGACCAACACGGAATCTTATTACGGGCATCTATACAACTACCATACAAAGGAAATAGAACCGTATAAGGGGACGCTCGCGATACCAAACATAATGTACAAGATTGAATTTTAGAGAGTTTTGGTCTATTATTCATACTTTTGCACATTCGTTAATACAATAAATTATGCAAAATAGCTCAACGACATATTCATTGCTTCTTTCTCCCAGATACAGAATGGTGAGATACGCGCTGTTATGCTTTATGTTGTTCATATTTTCCTATTCGGAAACATTATATCATTATCCTAACGCGGAGCCTCTCCCTTTTTTCCTTTTCACGCTGACTGGTTTTTTATGCAAACTCGTTCCGTCTGTTATCCTGATTGTTGTGCTCATTCCTATGCTGTTAAGAAAGAAATACGTTCTGTTCTGGGCTTTTACCCTGACCCTGATAGTCGTATTTGTATGGTTGCAACAGATAGCGTTCGAGAACCTGATAAGCCGCCATTTCAACATACTACCGTGGAGAAAAAATGTGCATCCTTTGCATATATGGATAGATATACTTGCCCAGAATGCATTGTGGTTTATGATTCTCTTGGGTGTTTTGATAGGACGTATGCTTAAATATTGGAACACCGAACATGAAAACAAGTTGCAGATTGAGGCATCCAAAATTCAGATGGAAACGGAATCCATGAAAGAACAGGTCGCGCCGTCTTTATTATGCAGTACGCTGCGTAAAAGCGGGGAGTCCGCGGAAACGGAACCGAAAGAGACATCCGCCATACTGATGCAACTTAGCCGGTTACTGCGCTATCAACTATACGACTGCCGTCAGGAAACGGTTCTGTTGGAGAGTGAAATCAAATTCCTGAAAGAATACCTCGCTATTTTGAAATATAACGATGGATGCGCGGGGTTCAATATTTCTGTATCCGGTCAAACAATGGGTATATTGATTTACCCCTTGCTGTTCGTGCCTTTCCTGCAATCGGAAGAGCATTCGGATAAAGACGCTTTTATTGACATCAGCTTCCATGTTGAGGATGATTGTTTCATTTTTGAATTGACGGATAACATTATACAAAGAAATGAAGAAAGTATCCGTAACCGTTTGGAGCAGCTATATCCACAGAAGTATGAACTGGATATTCAGCCGAAGCATGTTTCATTAAAAATTCAAATCCGTTGAGTTATGGAAAATAATAACTGGTTTGAATCACTGTTGACAAGTCCCCGGTTAAGGATTGTGAGGCATTTATTGTTGCAATTATTAATCCTGCTGCTGTCATTAAACGCGTTAGGCAGTGAAAGTGAAGTATTTGTTCTTTCAGGCGAACGCTTTTGGGGTTTGCTCCTATTTTACGCGATACTAAACATCCTGTGCTATCTGAATATATACCTGTTGACACCACGTACACTACTTAGGGGCCGTATCGACAAATATATAGGAGTAATAATCGCTTTCGTTATCGCCTTTATCTTGCTTGCCATATTGACACAGCCCATTCATAGCGATGAGTTCACCTACAATTCAATGCCCTTATTATCAATAATCGTTGAAATTACATCTTCATTTCTGAGCACCTGCTTGGTATTTATCGCCACATCGACAATCGTGCTGCTGGTAGAATGGATGAAAGAACAGAAGCGCGTCGGCGAACTAAAACTGGCAACCAAACAAGCGGAATTAAACCTGCTGAAACAACAAATCAACCCGCATTTTCTGTTCAACATGCTGAACAATGCTAATGTGCTGCTAAAATGCGCTCCCAAAGAAGCATCACAGGCTTTGTTAAAACTCGAAGAATTGTTGAATTATCAGTTGAATGACAGCACGAAAGAATTTGTAAGTCTGGATTCGGATATTAACTTCCTGAATGATTTTCTAAACCTCGAAAAGATACGGCGCGACTGCTTCGACTATTCCATCACAAAAAAGGGAGAAACTGTCGGTATCCAACTACCACCGCTGCTATTCATCCCGTTTGTCGAAAACGCGGTCAAGCACAACCCCGACATCGAAAATGAGTCTTACATACATATAGAATTTGAAATCAAGGACACTGAACTCCGTTTCCGGTGTGAGAACTCCAAACCTGTAATTCCTTTAGCAAAAGGCAGAGTAGGCGGATTGGGTCTGCAAAATATCCACCGCCGGTTGGAACTTCTTTATTCTAACAGACACACTTTATCCATAACAGATGAAGACAAACAATTCACCGTACTTTTAATCATTAAACAGCAATAATTATGAACTGTATCATAGTAGACGACGAACCATTAGCGCGAAAGGCTATTGAAATATTACTCAAAGATACTCCGCAGTTATCTCTGACAGGAACATTTAACAATGCGCAGATCGCTTCTGCTTTTATGCAGGAAAACACGGTCGATTTGGTATTTCTGGACATTCAGATGCCGGGTATTACAGGGATTGAATTTGCCAAGACCATACGTTTGCAAACACTGGTCATTTTTACAACAGCGTACTCCGAATTTGCTATTGACAGCTATGAAGTCGATGCTGTTGATTTCCTTGTCAAGCCGATTGAAATGGAACGTTTTACAAAAGCTGTGAACAAAGCTGTCGCGTACCATAGTCTCCTACTTAATGAGGAAAAGAATAATATAGAAACCACTGAAGATGATTTCTTTTTTGTCAAATCCGACAGGAGGTATTTCAAAATTCATTTCGACGAAATCCTTTTCGTCGAAGGGCTGAAAAACTATGTCGTTATCCAGATGGATACTCAACGTATCATTACTAAAATGACCCTAAAGACTATTTCAGGTTATTTGCCGCAAAAGAACTTTTTCCGCATCAACAAATCATATATAGTCAATACGCAGAAAATAACTTCGTTCGATAACAATGATTTATTCATCCGGTCTTACGAAATAGCCATTGGTAACAACTATCGCGACGATTTCTTTGAAGAATTTGTGAATAAGATCGTTAAAAAATAGCAGACAGTATCACACATCAAATAATACCTTATTTACCCAGTACGATTAGGAAATAAAGTAATATTTAATCTTTTTTTAATTTTTAATCATTCAGCATGAAACCAGACTTCGGTCTGATTATTAATATTCACTTTAAAAATTTATGCGTATGAATGAATTGTTAAAAACGGAGTTATTCAGTCTATTATCTGAATCTTCACAAACAAGTACAAACGAAGAAATGCAAAATGCCTATGAGTGCTTTATGGAACAGTTAAGAACGGTCAGCCAATCCGAACAGGATTATTCAAAAATCTATCGGATGCTGAATATTACTCGTGTTGAGCTGATATTCATAGAATCATTTTGTCGGCACGAGCAGGGGAAAAAATGCCCTGAAATTTGCCTATATACAAAAGGCATTAGCAGTTGTTAGTTACGAATTAGAATTGCTAAACCTAAAAATCCGCTACTCCGAACAATTTCTGAAAGCCGAACAACCCACCTTTGAATCCAACCTGTATATTCTCCCTAAGTCGAAAGATTTGAGGATTGTTGGTTTAGCGGAGATAGTTATTGCTCTTTTCTTTTCAAAGAAAGTATTCCAACAGAACGGAAAATCCGCACACCTGATTCAAATAGCACAAGTCTTTGAGAAGATGTTTAATTGTAGCTTTGATAGTATTTACGACCAACAAGAGCAGGTTTTCGACCGTAAACCGTTCAATCGTACCAAAGCTCTTGATTTCCTGCGTAACCTCATAATCCGAAAGGACAAAGAAGATTGGAATAGACAAAATGAAAAATAATTGTTTTGTAACTGACTAAATTCAAGTCTGTTATAAAAAACATTCAGGGGAGTAGTTACCTACTCCTCTATTTTTGTTTCTCCGTTCTTCCGTCCTTTGCTTCATCAATGCATTGAGATAACGAATTAATAATCTCAAAAATGAAGTAAAATGTATATCAACAACGAAGATTTTGAAACATGGATGCAGAAGCTATCCAAAAAGTTAAGTGAAATCGGACAGGATTTGAAATCACTGATAAATACCGATAAGGTTTTCAATGAGGATGAAAAAATACTCGATAACCAAGATTTGGCTTTCCTCTTAAAAGTATCAAAGCGAACACTCCAACGCTATCGGTCAAGTGGAAAGCTACCCTATTTTGCGATAGGTCATAAAACCTACTACAAAGTGAATGATGTTCGGGAGTTTGTTCACTCGCACATGGATTTTCAAACGTGGCAGGAGTTTGAAAAGAAGCACCCGAAAGATAATAAGGACGAAAAAGACGAATGATTCTGCTTTTGCGATTTAAGCAGAATAATGCAAATGAAGGAGGCTTGTTTTTGATTTACGCCTCCTGTTAACAACTCCGCATTCATACGAAACAACACTGCTTTCGTGCAGCATTTATTCGGTTGAATTGAGCAAGAGGGAACTGGACTTCGTCCTGTTCTTCCCTCTTGCCCTGCGGGGCAAAGCCTTCGGCTTTAGCGCTTTAAGTCAAAGCACTGTTATAACACCTGTTATAAGCTCATTTTGTTTACTGCTTATTATCAGGCAGTTGATTAACATAATAGTCATAAAATAGTTATAACACATGGGAAATCAACATAGAAAAACCCTGTTTACCACTATCGGCATCGACACGGAAACCAATGCGCTGGTGGAGAAAATCTGCAAACGCTATTCGTTGAAAAAGAACGAAGTTGTAAAATTGGCTTTCGGCTACATCGACAAAGCCCATATCAACCCTGCTGATGCTCCCGAATCGGTAAAATTGGAACTGGCAAAAATAAACAAACGGCAGGACGATATTATTCGCTTTATCCGGAACTACGAGGAAAAGGAGCTTAACCCGATGATACGCACAAGCCATTCGATAGCGACCAAGTTTGATACGATTGCAAAATCATTATCCGGAAAAGTTGATTTGGAGATAAATACTTCAAATGAAAATCTTATTAACGTATTGAAGAAATTGGATGAGCAGTTCAGCAAGGTGGCAACGGTAATAAACAACCAAGCCAAACAAATTAATGACCTTTCCCAAATTATAAACTCATCTTCACAGAAACAGGAACGGAACAATAATAAACTTCTGCAACTGATTTCCTTGTATTCGGAACTGGCAACTTGCGGAGTAATGGACGGCAAGCGGAAAGAGAATCTAAAGACTGAAATAGCCCATCTAATAAATGAGAAGTAAAACAAAAGAATCCTCATGAATATAGATTTCCCGCCACCGGCCAAAGGCACATACAACAATGCAGGCAGCAGCAGAAGGTTAGCCAATTATTGCGAGCATGAAGATTTGGAACGTATGGAACAGGGAATCTATACAGAAGGATTTTTTAATCTGTCGGAAGATAATATCTACAAATCGCAGGTTATAAAAGATATAGACAGCAATATCGGGCAACTGTTAAAAACAGATGCCAAGTTTTACGCAATCCATGTCAGCCCATCGGAAAGGGAACTAAAAGTGATGGGAAGCACGGAACAGGAACAAGCCGAAGCAATGAAACGCTATATCCGAGAAGTATTCATTCCCGAATATGCCAAGAACTTCAATAAAGAATTATCAGCCAAAGACATTAAGTTTTACGGCAAAATCCATTTCAACCGCGACAGGTCGAAAAATAAACTGAACATGCACTGTCATTTGATTGTGAGCCGTAAAGACCAGTCAAACAAAATCAAGATTAGTCCGCTGACCAACCACAAGAATACCCAGAAGGGAACGGTCAAGGGTGGTTTCGACCGGAAGAACCTGTTCCGGCAAGCGGAACAGGGATTTGATAAGCTATTCAACTATAACCGCCCTCTATCCGAATCCTTTGAATACTATAATACGATGAAGAACGGCTCTATTGCAGAACAACTAAACATGCAAGAGCGGATAGATGCACATATGAATGCAGACAGTCAGGTAGGCATATATGCAGATAAGCAGAAAAACATATCTGAAAATAAACAAGAAAACAGCCTTTCAAACAAGAATGATAGTAAGCAAAGTTCCAATATAACCAATTTAGGACTGTCTTCTGTGTTAGGTTTACTTACACCTGAATCCAATAGCCAACAGGAAGAAGAACAACCCATGAAAAGAAAAAAGAAGAAGCCGAAGCGAGGATTAAGGCGGTAGTGCGGTTGAAACCGAAGTTATTTCCTGTGCCTATGTTGGTTATTTCCCGTAATGTATATCCGCATTAGTTCCACTTGCGATTTTAATGTCCGATATTGTTATCAGTAGTTGAATGAAGTTTATTCCCGGTAATGATAAGAGTTTCTAATCCGGCAACATTTTTTCGATTATATCGAAACCCGGTTCTATATGATACACAAGCAACAAGAAGTCTGTCAAATAAATTCTCATCAAAATATCTTCG
>Ga0153940_1001560_pt1 | contig 10268 bp, 7 predicted proteins | sample TSNJ024MetaG_FD_104736 | JGI IMG/M metagenome (GOLD analysis project Ga0153940, IMG submission 104736) | Attine ant fungus gardens microbial communities from New Jersey, USA - TSNJ024 MetaG | ecosystem: Host-associated > Fungi > Mycelium > Unclassified | place: USA: New Jersey, Brendan T. Byrne...
GCGGTTCACACAGGAGGATTTATTATCTATTATTCATTTTTTATCAAGAAACTGCCTTATCACTTTATATATCCGCTCACTGTGTTTCATATAGCTTGTGTGTGTTTCTCCATGCAGGATCAGACATTCACTGTCAGGAATATTTGCCGAAATTTCTTTTGTATATCGTTCCGGTAAAATATCCCTGCTTCCGGCAACCACCAGGGTGGGGATTATTATTTTATCCAAAATATCTTTCGATATATCCGGTTCGGTATACATCATCTTCATTTTGGGATCTCTGGTGGTTAAATAACCAAATTTCACCAAAGCTAAAAACCACTTTTTAAGCTGGCCCGGGTGGGTATTCGCCCCACAGGAAATCAAAGCGGACAACAACTCCGGATATTCCGCGGCCAACAGGAGACCTATGATTGCACCATCAGAGGCACCCAACAGAATCGGCTTTTCCAGCTTTAACTCTGTAATAAAATCAGCCACATCCTTCATCATATCGTTATAACCGATTTGATCAACCTTACTGCTCTGACCATGCCCTCTGCTGTCTATTGCATATACTGTGTAGTCAGTGGTCAATTTCTCTGTCAGACCATCAAATATTCTGTGATCCTCACTGTTGCCGTGCAATAACAGGAAAGGCTTTCCTCTTCCGGTCTGTTCATAGAATAAATCAATTCCGTTAACACTAATAATCATTATCTCACCTCATGTATTCTGTTATGAACTAAGGAATTGCCGATAAATAACTTATGCATCTTCCTTGTCTTTTTGCCAGTTCCTAAATCCAATGCCGCGGCTGTGACAGTGATGAAGATAGCCTTGTATCAGAGCTCCCCCTGGCAGCATTTATCTGAAATTGCGTTAAAAAAATACTTTCAGAAAGATTTGCTCCCTTTAGATTGGAATCTCTTAAATCAGCACCGGTTAAATCCGCTCCGGTTAAATCAACACCCTCTAAATTTGCTGCTATCAGACATGCACCTCTTAAATCTGCATATTTCATATCTTTTTTTCTTAAATCTTTCCCAAAATAATCTTTCGGCTTTTTGGGTTTATTTATTTCTGTGTGGCTATATTTGTTCCGTACCAGATTACTGATCTGTTCAAGCAAGGCATATATTTTTGTCCCATGTTCTGAGAGATTAAACTCCATTAAGGAATGAGGAGGTAATTGTGTTGCATTTTCTGTCTCAAGCAGTGCATCAAAAATCTCATCATGAAAAATTTCTGCCGATTTGATTTGTAAAGCCTCATTAAGATACCAGCACATTTCATATAATTGCCGCATGATAGAGAAAACCTCAAACATTAGATCGGCAGTCTGCGGTTCACGCTTCCAGTCACGTCCCGCAAATGTAACTTGCGATACCTGCTGCCCTGCTCCTAAACAGTCATAGGCAGTACAACCCCTTAAACCCATGATATCCAGCTTTTTATGAACACTACAACGAAAATTCTCATCTAAATGAAGGCATGGAGTTCCGGCATTTTTGTCAGCTGGAAAACCATCATGGATTGAAAAATATAGAGCAATGCAGCAAAGTCCAAAACATTTCTCGCATTCCGGCTTTCGTTCATTACGCTTGCTATAATTTGGCTTTGCGGCTATTTCCATTTTGTATATCTCCTCTGTATGAAATATGAAACTATCGTCTCTTTGTCGTTCCATATGGTAATGATAAAAAACTACTAACCTCAGTATAGTACAATCCACCAGAGATTTCCATCCCTTATTAAATTTACCCTTGACCCTCTCGTAACGGAATGGTTTATAATAAGATTACGGAGGTTAGCATTTATGAAAACAGTAAAGGAAGTTTCTGAAATTACCGGAGTTAGTATAAGAGCATTGAGATTTTATGATGAAATCGGGTTATTAAAGCCAACTACATTGACGGATGCCAACTATCGTCTTTATGATGATGACGCCTTGGAAAGACTGCAGCAGATACTGTTCTTTCGGAAGCTGGAAATTCCATTGTCAGATATAAAAGCAATTATGGAAAACCCCAAATATGATAAGCTTCAAATATTGGGAACGCAAAAACTCTTGTTAGAGCTAAAACGGAACCTTATAAACAGAAATATTGAATTAATATCCAACGTAATGAGAGGCGACGACACTGTAAACATTGAGACATTCAATGATAATGACATACAAAAGATGATAGAACAAGTTATGCAGCGTCTGTCCATCGATCCGCCGTCCAAAGGTTCTGAGAACTTCGAAAGTATAGAAGAATTTGTTGAATATGGCACTACAATATTAAAGAACGAGTATTTAGCAAGCAGCATGATTGAAGCATATGGGAGTAAGGCTAAGGCTATTGAAGCATTCATATGTGGTGTGTGGGATAAAACCTCACGGAAAGATGAAGATGAAGCAATTTATCACCAATTAAACGAAGCGAGAAAATCCGGCAATAAAACATTAGAAAAGGAAGCCATAAAAAGACTGGAAGCACATTGGCAGGCGATAGCGAAACGTGATGATGTTCGTTCTGCTCTTTTGAAGCTTGCAGATTCGTATTTGCACAATGATGGGTTAATAGAATCAACAGACAAGCGTTGGGGCAAAGGAAGCTCAAAATATATAGGACTGGCAATCCATAGATATTTTGAGGCATTCCAAATATAAATAGTACATAAGAAGTGCTTTACCACCCATTTACAAATAGGCTGCCGGACAATGCCGGCAGCCTATTATTATTACATTATTTTATGTCCCTATTACGATAGCTTCATAGAAATGCTTTTCTGACATTTCAAGGTAATTCATGAACATAGCGTCACCCTTGGTGTGGGCGGTGTTGCTCTGTGGGTTGAAATTATCCGCTCCTTTGTCATTCAGTTTCTCCTGATGCCAGTCTATTCTTCTATCGCTTCTAAACCGTCCGAACCGTCGTTATTTTCCAGTACTTCGTTGCTGATATTGGTATTATCCCCGGTATCCTCCGACTCGTCCTCATCCTGCGGCAAGATAGCAGGTTCGGGTTCTGGTGCGACATCGGTGTTATCCCCATCGTCTGTGTCGGCATCCTGCTGTTGTTCGTCCTGTTTCTGTTCGTCTTGCTGTTCCGGTTCATCCTCGCTATCAGGCGTGTCGGCAGGATTATCACCCTGCTCCTGCGTTTCCTCCGTGAGAGTGAACACGGCGGTCAGCGTCATATCCTCTATGATCTCAAAGCTGTAGACCGCGTCCGCACTCACAGTTTCGTCGTTTTCATCCCACCATTCCACGAATACATAGCCCTCGTCCGGCTTTGCAGTGATTGTTACCGTATCGCCCACAAGGAAGGTATCGCCGTATTCGCCGTCATGACTTGCCGCACCGTTCCCCGATGTGCCGAGGGTGAGGGTGACGGTTTGCGGCAGGAGCATCCTTGTGAGGTTCATGCTAAGGTTAGAAATGGGAATCATATGACTGTCGTTCAAATAGGGGAGGCAATCGCTCTCCCAACTCCAACCGCCGATGGAGAATGTCCAGCCGAGCATACTGCTCCACCAGCTTTGGGCGCTTATGGCATGGGAACCCACGCCCGCGCCGTTTATGGTATTTTCAGGGTTGGATGTGTCATCGGTAACTGTGACATTGTTCACCCTCATGGCGCTGTTGGCGTAGGTGTTCGTCAATGTGCCGCCGCTGTTATCCCCCGCCACGCGCCTGGTGTAGGTGCCGCCGACGTCAACCGCGGCGGATACGCTTCCGTTCAGCGCGGCGCAGTTAGTGATGCCGCCGGTGTTATTCCCCGCGACGCCGCCCGCGTAGGCGACGTTGATGGCAGTGGAGGTCACAGCGCCCGTGGCGTAACAGTTTGTGATTGTGCCGCCGTTACTTCCCGTGACGCCGCCCCCGTAGACGTAGCTCCTGGTGCTGCTGGCGGCCACAGTGCCCGTGGCGTAGCAGTTTGTGATTGTGCCGCCGTTTTGCCCCGCGACGCCACCCGCGCAGACGCCGAGACCGTCGGCAGTGGAGGTCACAGTACTCGTGGCGTAACTACTGGTGATTGTGCCGACATTTTGCCCCACGAGCCCGCCCGCGTAGGCGATTCTGTCTGTGCCTCTGGCAGTGGAGGTCACAGCGCCCGTGGCGTAACAGTTTGTGATTGTGCCGTTGTTATATCCCACGACCCCGCCCGCGAAGACATTGCTGCCGCCCGTGGCGCTTACGCTTGCGGATACGGCGCAGTTTTCTATTGTGCCGCCTATGAACAGTGTCCCCGTAACGCCGCCGATAATGGCGTTGGAACCACTACCACTATACTCGGTGGTCAGCGCTCCGGCCACAGTCAGGTTTTTCACTTTGCCGCCGCTGCTGATATAACCGAACAGCCCGGTACGTTGATAACCCGTTCCAAAATTAACGTTATCAAAGGTCACAACTTGTCCGTTCCCTTCCAGAATGCCGGTGAAGCGATTGCCAGAATCCCCAATTGGCGTCCAGGTTGTTACGGTGATGTCGTCTGTTAGGATGTAGTGCGCGGTCAGATCGTTAGCCATTGCAGCCAGGCCCGCCGCACTGTCAATTTGATAAGGGCTGCCCTGCGAGCCGTCGCCGCCCGCGAAGGGTAAGACGGTTATGGTCAATTCACCGCTTATGCTGGTATCCTCCGTTGAGGTCGCCACTACCTTGAGGCTCACCGCCGTCTCGTCCGCGGCTACTGTAAGCAGACCGCTGACGATGGTTGTTGTGGCTGAAATCGCGTCCACAACACTCCATGTGACGGTTTGAGGCGGGCTCCCCGTTCCGTTTACCACGGCCGAGAATTGCAGCGTGGCATTTCTGGTTACGTTGGCCGCGCCGCCTGCCGCCAATATGTTTATGCTGTTGATGGTATAGGCCGCCTGCGGCATAGCCGTGATTGCGGCCTCCGTGCCATTGCCCACGGCATTTACAACCCTGACCTTGAAAGTATAGCTGGTGTCGTTGGTCAAGCCGGTAAAGTTGTACGTCAAGCTACCCGTTATGTCGATCCACTCACCACTGTCCTGCCGCACCTGATACTTGATTATCGCGCTGCCGCCGTCGCTGGCCGGAGCCGTCCATGTCAGCGATACTTGACCGTCTCCAGGTGTAGCGACAAGGCTTTGCGGCTCGGTGGGAGCGGTGGTCGCCGCCTGCGGCATAGCTGTGATTGCGGCCTCCGTGCCATTGCCCACGGCATTTACAGCCCTGACCTTGAAAGTATAGCTGGTGTCGTTGGTTAAGCCGGTAAAATTGTACGTCAAACTACCCGTTATGTCGATCCACTCACCACTGTCCTGCCGCACCTGATACTTGGTTATCGCGCTGCCGCCGTCGCTGGCCGGAGCCGTCCATGTCAGCGATACTTGACCGTCGCCAGGTGTAGCGACAAGGCTTTGCGGTGCGGTGGAGGCGGTGGTCGCCGCCTGTGGCATAGCCGTGATTGCGGCCTCCGTGCCATTGCCCACGGCATTTACAGCCCTGACCTTGAAAGTATAGCTGGTGTCGTTGGTCAAGCCGGTAAAGTTGTACGTCAAGCTACCCGTTATGTCGATCCACTCACCATTGTCCTGCCTCACCTGATACTTAGTTATCGCGCTACCGCCGTCGCTGGTCGGAGCCGTCCATATCAGCAATACTTGACCATCTCCGGGGGTGGCAGCAAGGCTTTGCGGCGCGGATGGAACGGTGGCTATCGCCTGCGGTGTAGCTGTGGTTGTGACTTCCGCACCATTGCCCACGGAGTTTACTGCTCGCACCATAAATGTACAGCTGGTGCCGTTAGTTAAGCCGGTAAAGGTGTACGTCAAGCTACCCGTTATGTCGATCCACGCACCGTTGTTCTGCTTCACCTGATACTTAGTTATCGCGCTGCCGCCGTCGCTGACCGGAGCCGTCCATATCAACGATACTTGACCGTCTCCGGGGGTGGCAACAAGGCTTTGCGGTGCGGATAGAACGGTGGCCGCTGGCTGCGGTGTTGCTGTGGTTGTGGTCTCCGCACCATTGCCCACGGAGTTTACCGCTCGCACCATAAAAGTATAGCTAGTGCCGTTGGTCAAACCGACAAAGGTGTATGTCAAGCTGCCCGTTATATCGATCCACGAACCGTTGTCCTGTTGCACCTGATACTTTGTTATTGTGCTGCCGCCGTTGTTGACTGGATCTGTCCATGTAATCGTAACCTGACCGTTGCCGGGGATGGCCGTGAAGTTCTGCGGCGAGGATGGAACGGTGGCCGCCGCCTGCGGCGTAGCCGTGGTTGTAGCCGCCTCGCTACTGCCAACGGAGTTTACCGCCCGAACTTGGAATGTATAGCTCTGCCCGTTGGTCAGACCAGTAAAGGTGTACGTCAATCCGCTCATTACATCGACCCACGTGTCGCTGTCTTTTTGCACCTGATACTTGGTTATCCCGCTGCCGCCGTTACTGGTCGGAGCCGTCCATGTAAGCGCAACCTGCCCGTCGCCAGGGGTGGTAGTAAGGCTTTGCGGCACAGATGGAACAGAGATCGTTGTTCCACCGCCGATTGAACCGCCTCCGCTACTCCCTCTGCTTGCGGTGCTGATATCCGTGATCTGTATCTGCATATAGCTGAAATTGCCTACACCGTCCACAATACCCACTGCGTACCAGCCGTTTGATGACACGGTGAATTTGCCCGTTTCGGTGATGTCCGTAAAGCCGTCTGTGTCGGTGTAGTTCGCACCATTGGAAGATAAGCACCAACCGATGAAGCTTACACCGCTGTTATCCTCGGTGGTCACGGTTCCAGTGACGCTGTCATAGGTGCTGCTTGTGGGGCTGTTGGACACGCTCACAGCCAGCTTGCCGTTTGTGTTGAAGTAATAACTGCCGCCGGAGGTTGTCAGCCAACCTGTCACTTTCTTGCCGCTTTGATTATAGTACATCCACTGCCCTGTTTCGTTCTGGCTCCAGCCCTTCGCTGTGCCTGTGTCGATGACCAGCTCCGTGAAATTGCGCAGGATAGTGGCAGCCTCGGCTCTCGTCGCCGTGCCTTTAGGGTTGAAGCGGTTATTGTCCACACCGGATATCACGCCCGCCTGCTGCAAAGCTTTCACGGCAGCCTTCGCCCTGGCACTGATGCTCGCGTTGTCGGCATAGGTCACAACCTCGCGCACGACGGGCAGGGTGTAGCCCGCAGAAGCGGCGTAGTTTGCCGTCATAATTGCTATTTCCTGGCGTGTGATGGTTTTGTCCGGGGCGAACTTGCCGTTGCCCACGCCGGATACAATCTTACTCTCCACCGCCCATTCAATGTAAGGCAGGTAGTAGCTGCCCTCCGCCACATCGGAAAAGCTGCTCTTGGTGTAGCCGCTCATGTCCGCACCGGAGAGCCGCCCCAGCGCTGTAATAAACATACCCCGTGTGACAGCGGTATCAGGCGAGAAGGCGGTGTCACTTGTGCCGCTGAGCAGCCCTCTGCTGACCGCGAAGTCAATATTGTCCTTCGCCCAATGGTTCGCCGTGTCAGTGAACACCGGAGCCGGAGTCTTGTAACCTACACCGTAGACCGAGAGGGTATTGCTCGTTAATATAACATGCCCGTCGTTATAGCTGGATTTGTTCAACAGCTCCGGTTTGCCGCTTTTTGGTACATACACGGCAAAGAGGCTGCCTCTTTTTTCGTCGCTTGCGGGCGTATAGGTGATGCCCAGCGTGACCGCGCCGCCTTTCAGGTCGGTGATAAAGCTTGTAACGCCGCTTTTTTGATAGCTGACGCTTACATTGTACACCGGACGGGAGCCGATGTACCCTTTAGCCTCGTCGGACAGCTTATCTTCCGGCGTGATCGTAACGGTGACATCGCCTGTGGCCTGTGTGTTGATTTCCTTAATCGCCGCCGCGTTAAAAGAGATATTAACCAGCGGGGTGACTAAGGCAAAGAGCTTCACATCCTCGCTGTTCAAACGTTCGATGGCATTGGCCGTGATCGTTATGGCAATGATTTTCGCCGCCGCGCCGGCCGCTGCATTAAGCTGTATACCGACGCCGTTGGCTGTTCTGTCATCGGTCTCTGCCTGCTCCCGCGCCTGATCTATAAGGCCGCTCACCATGCTGTCGGTGATAGTGACAGTAGTGTGGCCGTTCATGTCAACAACGGCTGAAACGTCCGTCGATGCCACTGTGGGTTGGTCAGACTTTTGTTTTGTGGCTCCATTGACCGTCACGCCGGGCAGCAGCGTAAAGAGCATCACTGCCGCCAGCGCGAAGGATAATAGCTTGTTTACTGTTCTTTTTTTCATTGTTCGTCGTCCTCCTTATGTTCAGATTTTGTGCTTTCTGTTTTTCTTCTCCCCCTTGCACAGACACAAGACCGTCACCTCCTCACCCGATGTGACGGCAGTTACGCCTGACAGCATATAACCTCGCTGCCTGGCTGCTGCCCAGTATGGACGCCTCCGTTCGTATTGGCAGCCTCCGCGCACATATATATCAGGATGTGGAAAAGACATCTTCTTCGTCTTTTCCACATAAACCCCTCTATAATATAAAACAATCAAGGAGACGATTTTACTTGATAAATATTAATAATTTTTTATTTATTTTTTTTAGATACAAATAAGCCGGGGTTAAAAATGCCCCGGCTCTGATTTATAAAGGTTTTAACTGTTTTATCCCGATTCTGTCTCCATTTTCCCCCGCCACAACAAGAGCGCTGCAGCCATAGCCAACGGCAGGATGTACCCCGCCACCTGCCAGCCGGAGCTCGCAGTAACTAGCAGGTTATACGTCGCATGGAATATCGACTGGACGCACAACAGCCCGAACGCACCGGGCAGCAGCATATAGCGATGGTTAAGGAGCAGGGAAAGCCCGTAGCCCAGCAGTACAGCGCAGGATACGTGCATGAAGCCTGCAGCGAGACCGCGAATCAATGTAAGCAGGAAACCGCCGCCGCCAAGCTGAACCAACAGGAAACAGTTTTCATAGGTAACAAAACCCAACCCCACAGCAATGGCAACGCCTGCCACGTCGCTGCGTTCCGGACTCCTGGCTGTCAATAGATAGCAGAAAACCGGCAGAGCCTTTAAAATTTCCTCATTTATAGGCGTCAGCTTGACAAGGGCTTCCGTCGCCGCCATGCCTGACACGGATGCGAGAAAGCTGTTGATATGGACTGCCAGAAACGCGCACAGCAGACCTGCAGTAAAGAACCCTACGAACCGCCGCACCTCGCCTCGCGCCAGAAACAGCGCAAGACACAGGGGCAGGGCCAGCGCGATAAGTATATTTGCTGTTTCAATCATATCTTCATCCCCTCCTTAATGGCGGGTATGATGAAGAACCATACCGCCAGCTGCATACCGGAGACGATATAATAGATGGTGTCCCAGCCCAAAGAACCCATAAGGTAAATCAAAAGCTCCAGTACAAAAGCGACCAGCACAACGCCGTGATAACGCCGGTACGCACCTCCCGCGAAAAAGCCCAGCAGGATATGATAGAACAGCAAAGACAGAAACACGCTGAAAACCGTTCTAAGCACAGGTCTCCCTGCCAGCAGTATATAGGAGGCATGGAACAACACTACCACTACAGGGCCAAGAAGCGCGGTTTTCCTGTGCCTTTGCGCCGCCGATCGTTGTTCGTCAGTCCATTTTTCTTTCAGCCCGGCCTCCGCCGCGAGAAAGAAGCAGTAAAAGCCAAGATAGGACAGATACGAAGCGTTAAACCCCTGGGGCCAGCCGCCCGTGACGAAAATATGCAGCGTCCAGAACAGCGTACCGAAAAAGAAACAGGCGAACGCGCAAGTCATCAACCGGAACAGCCATATTTCCTTTGTCTGCCGCGCCGCCCATACCGCAAGGAACGCCAGTACGCCAAGCTGTATGAAACAGCCTGCGATCTCAACTATTTTTTCCATTGCCCGCGCCCCTTCTTTTTCCTGTGGTACAGAACCGCCGCAAAACAGGCCACAAAGATACATATGGCGATTAATGCAATCAGACCGATTATCGGGTCGCCGTCTGCCAATGACGCGGTATGCGTCCATGTCGATTCCTCTAACACCTCGTCCGGGATAAACAGCGGCACATACACCGAAACACCGATAATCAGCGCAAGACACACGGCAACCGACAGACGCGTATAAAGCTTTCGTTTCCGAGCCGCCCGGCATTTTTTTTCAACCTCCATACGGCGGAGGATTTCCACGGCTATGTCATGGTCATTCATTTCCATATGTAAATCCCTCGCTTTCCAGATTCTTTTTCAAGGCGCATTTCGCATTGTATACAAGGTTGTAAACCTGCTTTAGCGTCCTGTCCATCATATGCCC
>Ga0153940_1001561_pt1 | contig 10263 bp, 6 predicted proteins | sample TSNJ024MetaG_FD_104736 | JGI IMG/M metagenome (GOLD analysis project Ga0153940, IMG submission 104736) | Attine ant fungus gardens microbial communities from New Jersey, USA - TSNJ024 MetaG | ecosystem: Host-associated > Fungi > Mycelium > Unclassified | place: USA: New Jersey, Brendan T. Byrne...
GATATTAATTTCGACAGAGGTTTTTTGACTATGCGGGAAGTAATGATAAAATAAATGAGAATGCAAATAAACATCAGGACCAATATCAATGCAGTGAATACAATTGTTTTTGTGGCATTATAATACAATGTATCTTCATTAATAATACGGACAAGAGTAATACCGCTAAAATCCATTTTGTTCCGGAAGATACGATATTGAAACCCATTGCTGGTAAAGTGCTCTGTCCCGGTAATAGAGAATTCTGCTAACAATGTATCAGGCAGAATGCTGTTAATGATTTTTCCATCAGTATCAATGAGAAGAAGGTAATCACTCTCCAAGGACGTAAACATGGCTAAATATTCGTCTATGGCATTGGAAGAGAAATCTACTAATATGAGGTTGTGAGATGTATTATGGCTGGATGAAATAAGATAATAGAAATGATTATCCTCATAATATAGTATTTTCTTATCAGTTTTCTTCATAAGGAGTGCCTGGTAATCTTCCCGGGTAAGTACCTGCATGCTGCCATGCTTATATCCGTTTGCATTCAATATTCTTTCCAGAGACGGCAGGTAGATCTGTACATTACTGATTAAGGAATTATTAACCTTCACGGTAGTCAGATATTCAATTACAGTATTGATTGAAGTAATTCGCTCATAGGTACTGAATTGATATGGGAAAGCGGAAAGGCGTTCAATCTCTGTTTTCATAAAAATATTAGAGCTTAAATTATAAATCTGTTCTAACTCATTGTCGAGTGATTCTGCTATATTTTTGGTGGATTCTTCAAAAGATTGAATGGTTTTTTTTTGAAGATCCTGATTACTGCTGTATATTAAATAAAAACTGATAACCATAAGCGGAGCCAAAAGCAGGATAAATAAAAGTATCAGCTTATGAAATACACTTATTTGACGCAAACTGAATTGATGTGAATTCATATAGTATAAACTCCTTCCTTATTGAATTGTAACATAGAATGAAGACTCCTGTTCATTCCTTTATAATCCAGGCTCTTTATTAAAGTTATATCATGGCTAATCACTATTATATCATTATTGATTTCAAACTGGAATGAGAGAGAGGTTCAATATCTTTTGTTTATTTCGATATTTTTATACTTTTAAAAAATAATCTATAAATAATGAATTTATCCAAAGAAATACTATGGTATCAAGTAAAAATATCAGGTATATTACAAAAAAAGGAGGTAGAACATGAAAAAAAAATATTTAGCAGTGATTCTGGTTATCAGCATGCTGGGTTCCTTGTCGGCTTGCGGGAATGAAGGCAATCAGGAACAAGAGAGTACTCCACAGGACACACAGGTTAAAGAGAGCACAGAAAACTATGTACCGGAAGCGGATTCCTGGGAAACACCTTATGCAGAAACAGTTACGCTTCATACGGTGACATCCGAACATTCATCAGCAGTATATCCGGAGGGAGATGACATTACAAAAAATGAATGGATACGTCAATATCTGGAAAGATTCAACATTGAAGTAGTGACTGACTGGGTAAGTGATGAGTACGATACCAAAATAAATCTTGCATTTGCAAATAATGAAATCCCGGATGTATTTCGTGTTACGGCGAGTCAGCTGCAGCAGTTAGTGGAGGCTGACATGCTGTATGACATGACAGAAGTTTGGGACAAATATGCATCTGATACGGTAAAAGGATTTATGGAATCAGATCCGGATACTTTTGAAACAGGAAAGTTTGATGGTAAGCTTTATGGCATATCGCAGATGCATTACGGATTCATTGACCAGCCTGATTTTATCTGGTTAAGAAAAGACTGGATGGAAGAGCAGAATCTGAAAGCACCGGAGACCATTGAAGATTTGGAAAATATCTGTCTCAAATTCATGGAAGCTTATGGCGGATATGGTATGGCAGTCGACAAATCATTAGACTATCTTAACATTTTGGCCGTTGCCTGGCATGCATATCCTGATATGTGGATTGAAACTTCTGACGGCAGCATCGGTTATGGTTCAGTCCAGCCTGAAATGAAGGAAGCGCTTGCAACATGGGCAAAATGGTACGAGAATGGTATCTTAGCCGCAGACTTCCCTAATTATGATTTTGGTGCCATGAATGAAGCTGTTGTTTCAGGTAAAGTTGGGGTACAGCCATTCTATCAGTGGTGGGGATATAATCCTGGAGGAGATATGGTAAGCAGTCAGGGACCAGAAGCTTATTTCGAACCATACAAGATACCTTCGGCTGATGGGAAGCAGGTAATGCAATCTATCTTTTTTGCAAATAGCCCTTATATTGTAGTCAGCAAGAATTGTAAAAATCCTGAAGCTGTTTTAAAACTCATTGATTTTAAAGCGTACATTCAGAATGATTCCTTTGGAACAAGCGATGAAGAACTAAGGAATTTATTGATGTTAAATGATATAGGTCATGTTACGGGTGCTTTTGGTATCAATCCTCCGATGGCAGATGCTAATGCATTTGATTTGGTTTATGAAGCAATGAAGACAGGGGATACCACAAAGTTAAATGATTCCAATAGCTTGAGTAAATACAATAATAGTATGGAATGGATTAACAATCACACGCCGGGAGTATTGGGTGAATTTCTACAACAGGGCAATGGTGATAAGGCAGCATATGCAATTGCAAGAGAAGCACTGAACAATGATAATTTCATCTTATCCAAGTTGTGGGGCCGGGCTCCGGATGCACAGCTAAGTTATGGTTCCAGTCTGGATGATTTGCTGACGGAAGGATTTACAAAGATAATTATTGGAGCGGAGCCTATTGACTATTTTGATACTGTGGTGGATAACTGGAGTAAAGCCGGCGGAAGTGAAGTAACTGCCCAGATGAATGAAATGTACGGAAACTAAGGACCATTAAAAGGGCTTCCGTTGATTAACGGAAGTCCTTTCGCTGTGCCTTAAATGAGAGCAATATGGCGGGTTAAGTCTCAAGTGTGGTCTGTGGAAGGAGTGATATGTAATGTTTAAAAAAGTTAAAAAGCAATATCAATATCATTTGATGATGGTTCCGGGTTTAGTGCTTGTTTTTATATTCAGCTATATTCCATTATATGGTTTGGTGATTGCATTTCAAAAGTATAATCCGAGTCTGGGATTTCGTTCACCATGGGTAGGCTTGGATAATTTCATTTTTTTATTTAATCAGCCAAATTTTATCAGGGCTATCTGGAATACGTTATATATTTCTATATTCAAAATTATCGGCGGAATTGTAGTCCCGGTCGTTTTTGCCTTACTGCTTAATGAAGTAAAGTCAAATAAAGTCAAGAAAGCATTTCAGACTCTTGTATATCTTCCAAACTTCCTTTCCTGGGTTATTCTGGCAGGTGTATTTATAGATCTTCTTTCTTCTGAAGGGTTATTGAATACGATTATTACATCCATGGGAGGCAATTCGATTTCTTTTTTGGGCGATCCCAAGGTGTTTCCCTGGACATTGATTATCAGTGATATATGGAAAGGATTTGGATTTGGAACGGTTGTTTATCTTGCTGCACTGACCGGTATTGATCCCGGGCTTTATGAAGCAGCGATGGTTGACGGGGCAAAAAGATGGAAACAGACTTTCTATATTACAATTCCTCTGCTGATACCCACTATTATTCTTATGACTGTATTATCGCTGGGAAGTGTACTGAATGCAGGATTTGATCAGGTTTATAATATGAGTTCACCGGTGGTATATGAAAGCGGGGATATTATTGATACCTATGTGTATCGTCTTGGAATTGTGCAGGCGCAGTATTCTGTAGGAGCTGCAGTCGGATTATTCAAATCGCTTATTTCCAGCGTACTTGTATTTTTATCTTATTATTTGTCAGATCGTTTAGCGGGATATCGAATTTTTTAGACAAGAGAGGGATAGGTTGAAAAGATGAATCAATATAAGAGCTTATCAAGAACAATTTTTCAGATATTTAACAATATATTTCTGGGGATTATATCATTAACCTGCATTCTTCCGTTTGTACATATTCTTGCGGTCTCATTCAGTAGTTCAGCTGCCGTTTCAGGAGGTGAGGTGAGTCTCTGGCCGGTAGATTTTACTTTGTATTCCTATGAATTTGCATTAAAAGGCGGAAAGTTTTTCAGAGCACTGTTAGTATCTTTAGAGAGAGTTGCTTTAGGACTTCTTGTAAATGTAGGGTTGATGGTTATTACTGCTTATCCGTTGTCCAAGACAAAGGAAAAGGTGGCGGGAAGAAATATTTATATGACATATCTGATAATTACCATGTTATTTAGCGGAGGTTTGATACCAACATATATTGTTGTCTCCAGAATGGGGTTAATGAATTCAATATGGGCATTAATTCTTCCCGGAGCATTACCAGTATATAATATGATTATTTTGATGAATTTCCTTCGTGGAGTTCCTGCTGAATTAGAGGAAGCAGCATTTATTGATGGAGCTAATCCAATAACCACACTGATACGGGTAATTCTGCCAATCATGAAGCCGGCTATTGCAACAGTCAGCCTGTTCTGTATAGTCTGGCACTGGAATGACTGGTTTTCAGGTATGATATATATTGAAAATCCCAGTCGATATCCTCTGCAGACTTATCTGCAGACTTTGTTGAGGAATTTTGATGAGATGATGAGGAAATCAGGATCTGATTATACAACCTTGTTATCCATGATGAACGCCAGTACCGGCCGCGCTGCTCAGCTATTTCTGGGTGCATTGCCTGTTATGTTGATTTATCCGGTTTTACAGAAATATTTTACTACCGGATTAATATTGGGAAGTGTAAAAGGCTAAGAACGTTCTCCCTCCGAATGTTTCCACTGCTTTCTATACTGTATAGGAGTTGTATTCTCCATTTCCTGGAAAACCCGGTAGAAATAATTGGAATAATTAAAACCAATCTGCAGTGCAATCTCGTATACCGACAGGTCTGTTCCGGTCAGCAAGGTTTTGGCAACATTGATACGCATGTTTTTCACATACTCCATGACGGAAGTACCGGTATAACGTTTGAACTCGTGGCTGATATAGAATTTACTTAAATGCATATGTTCTGCAAGAAAATCCAGTGTGATAGGATCAGCGTAGTGCTGAGAGATATAATGCTGGATTTCTTTTATAGCAGTTGGAATTGATTTGCATTCTGAAAAATGATGCAGCATGATAAATTCGGAAATCAGATTGGTAAGAATCTGATGTGTCTGCAATTCACTGTACAGGGTGTTTTGTGCAGCAATTTCCCATAACTTTTCCAATTGGTGTGAGAGGGGAGAATGCAGACCAATAGAGACTACAGGATTGCCGTATTCTGCAAAAATGGCATAAAGATCTCCAAGATGATTTCCACCGAGGTGGATAGGGTCATACGACCATCCATTTTCATCTAGGGTTCTGTAATAATGGGGTTTTCGGCAGTCAATAAAAAAGCAGTCTCCAGGATTCAGTAGATAAGATCGATCTTCATATACCAGTTCGCCTTGGCCTTTTAGTGTATAGGCTAGAAGATAAGATTCCAGATTGGTTCTTCTGGTAAAATGTTTCTTTGATCCCATACCGCCATGGGAGTAGCTCTGAATATAATAAAAATTCTGACGGATGGTTTGATTCAAAACGGGAATTTGAAGATCAGCAACCTGGATACTCTCAAGGTTATAGTCTGCCTGTAGTATATTTGTAAGAAAAGCTTCATCATTATGATAATTTAGTCCATATTTTTGTATCTGTTGCTTAATAAATTCTTTGTTTTTCTTTTTAAGCTTCCTGGATAGAGATGGAAGAAGAAGTGGATTATGATGCGTATATGCGGGAACCTATCATACGCAAAAGTTTTCAAGTAAAAAAGGGGCTGAAAAAGGCAAGAATCTATGCCACGGCACATGGCTTATATCAGTTCCGTATCAATGGCATTGTGGGAACCGGAGATTTATTCCTGCCTGGTCGTACGGTATATACGAAGCGCTTGCAGTACCAGGTGTATGATATAACACAGATCCTTGCGGAAGGGGAAAATGTACTGGCTGTTCTGCTGGGGGACGGTTGGTGGCGGGGTTCTAACTCTGCGGAAAACACCCATAATGCGTTTGGTTATAAACTGGGTTTCCTGGGGCAGATTAATTTGGAATATGAAGATGGAACAAGTGAAATGATTACATCAGACAGCAGCTTCCGCTATCTGCCGGGACCGCTGCTGCGATCCGACACAAAAGCAGGTGAAATTTATAATGCTGTATCAGAGCCGACAGGATGGGACTGTCCGGGTTATGATGACAGTACATGGAAACCGACACTGGAAATGAAGTATGCATTTGATAACCTGATAGCTACCTCCAGCGTGCCGGTCCGGGCTGTTGAAACTTTTCAGCCGATTGTTCTTCATACACCTGATGGCAGTACTGTACTGGATTTTGGACAGAATATTACAGGATATGTTTCCTTTCGCGTGGACGTACCGGCAGGAATCAGAATCCGTATGGTACACAGTGAGGTACTTAATAAAGAAGGGAATTTTACCATTGCGCATTATCAGGGATGGTATGCGCTTCAGAGCGGCAGGGAAGAACCGTTTCAGGAAGAGGTTTACATTGCAAAAGGAAAAGGAGTGGAAAGTTTCTGCCCGCTCTTTGGTGTCTATGGTTTTCGTTATGTGTTATTGGAAGGTTATCCGGGAGAACCGGATCCGGCTGACTTTACGGCTCATGCCGTATATTCTGCCATGGAGGCAGCAGGCACTTTTACCTGTTCCGATGAAAATCTGAATAGACTGGTGCAAAACAGCCTGTGGAGCCAGAAGGGCAACTTCCTCGAAATCCCGACAGACTGTCCGACCAGGGAACGTGCCGGATGGACTGGTGATGCGCAGGTATACTGCAAGACTGCTTCTGACTTCATGGATACCTACACATTTTATGAAAAATGGATGCAGGATGTGGCAGCCGATCAGGCACCCACAGGTAAAATCCTGAATATCACACCGGGTGGCAAGCCTTATATCATGGAAGAAATCCGTAGACAGGCGATTTGCCATGGCGAAAAGGACGATGAGACGTTGACAAAAAAACTGGAGGAACAATATGGTCAGGGAGAACTGCTGGATGGCTCCAGCGGATGGGGAGATGTGGCAGTCATATTACCATGGACCATTTACCAGGTTTATGGAGATCCCAGGATTATTGAAAATCAGTATGAATCTGCAAAAAAATGGGTGGATTATATAATTGTAAATTGTAAAAATCCTAATCCGCATTATAAGGATGCTCCATGGTACCCAGCAGACAGTGATGGGGATTGTGATGGCAATTATATATGGGACAGTTGCTTCCACTGGGGAGAATGGCTGGAGCCTGACAGTAAAGCGAATGCTTCAGGAGATCAGGCAGCATATTTTACCGAAATGATAGCCCGTCAGATGACGATTGGTGAACCGCCGCTTACCACTGCATTTTCTGCGAATTCTGCACATATTGTAGCGCAGATGGCAGCAGTTCTCGGTAAGGAGGAAGATGCCGCTTATTATGATGCTATCTTTAAGCGGATGAAAAGGATTTATAATGCCTGCTTCATAAAAGAGGATGGATGTATTCTGGAAGACCGTCAGGCACCTCAGGCACGTACACTGGCTTTGGGTATGGCTGAGGAAGATAAGATTGGAAAAGTGGCGGCTAAGCTGAATGAATATGTGGAAAAAGCAGGATTCCATTTGAATACTGGATTCTTGTCAACAAAATATCTGCTTCCGATGCTGACTGAATATGGCTATAAGGAATCCGCATACCGGGTCCTGGAACAGGATAAATATCCCTCATGGTTGTTCCAGGTGAAGAATGGGGCAACGACCATGTGTGAGAGCTGGTCATGCTATACACCAGGTATGGAGCCGTTTGCTTCCTGCAACCACTATTCCTATGGTGCGGTTTGCGATTATATGTTTTCCTATATTGCAGGAATCCGGCTGCTTGAACCAGGATACAAAAAATTCTTGATTCACCCTGTACCAGGAGGTACGTTGACTTATGCGAAAGCGGAGTATGAATCTCCCTATGGAACGATAACATCTGTCTGGAAAATTGAAAATAGTAAGACTGTTTATAAATTTACGATTCCTGCTAATACGAAAGCAGTGATTAGACTGAAAGTAAATGAGGAGGAAGCAGAGCATCTTTCCAGGGAAATATCGGCATCAAAGTATGAGGAGGGCATCATTTCCCTTGAAGTAGGAAGCGGGAGATATGTATATACAGTAAAATCCTGAAGATGACAAAAGCGATGTATTCTTCTAAATTGATAAAACAGATAGCCGTAAAAAATCATGTGGGATTGGATGGCGGTATTATTTTTACTACTCCATAAAAAACAGTACAGTAACGCAGTATCGCAGTAACGCATAGTGTTCAGCGTATCTGCATATGCTAAAATTATAATTGTATTTTTTAACACTGTGGTGTAGAATGTAGTTACGAAAGCTGTGCATCAGCGGTGGGTTGACACCTAAAATCTGATATGTTTTTCGAACGTAGGTATCGGAGGTTGGCAGGCAACGGAAAAATCAACCATGAAAAGGGAATGTTTGATGCTGCGGCATTAACATTCCCTTTTCAAGATAGTACAGAACTAAGATATGGTTATGAACAAAAGATGTGCAATACAACGAAATGGTTTGCCCTGCAATAATATACAATAGGTGGAAAATATGAACTATACATATGATACAGAGACATATTATTCAAAATGGCTTGGAATCAAATCTGAATTGTTTAATAATAGAGGACTTACTTCTGTATACTCAGAAGAACGAAATATATGTCAGTTAGGTTATCCTTATGCGTTAAAATTATTAGTATGTGTTAAAAACAATGGTGTTACTATTTCATATGGTGATGATACCTATGATAAAATAGAAAAGTTAATATCTTTTATAAATGATGATTTTTCTTTTATCAACGTCAAAAAAGCAATTTATAATACTTATGGAATAATCCCAAATAATAATATTAAATTTGTTTTTAAGCATTTACAAAATAATAATATTCAAACAATTGAATTGACGGAAAAACATTATCGTTTATATTTAGATTTCTACAAAACTATCCATCCTAATTACCATGATATTGAATGGGTACAAGAATATTTTAACGATATGGTTAAAAAAAGTTATTGCCATGGTGTTATTTGTGATGAAAAACTTGTGAGTGTAACAGATGCTCCTACCATGCCGTATATGCAAAATAAAGTTCAAGAAATCGGCATTAATACAATTAGCCAATATCAAGGAAAAGGATATGCTAAAGAAGCCTGTATCAGTTGTATCCAATCAATGATAAAACATGGAATATGTCCACAATGGTCTACAACAGAAGAGAACATAGCTTCTCAAAATCTCGCATATAGTGTAGGTTTTGAAAAATTTGCGGACTGGCTTTCTTTAACTTTATAGCCCTTTGATAATAAGCATTTTCGACTTCTTACAAAAAGTGATTTCGTTAATTAATAATAGGAAAGGTCCTGGATAAAAGCAGCTCAAAAGGAAAGCTTTTCTCGCGGATATATATTAGAAACAGACAATAAATATAAAGAACTTAACCGAATAATTTTACCGGTATTTTTTCCTATATTCCATAGGGGAGATACCGGTTTCTTTCTTGAATACCCGACAAAAGTAACTCTGGGATGAGAAACCAAGATAAACACTTATGGTCAGCAGATTTTTGTCGGAGTAGGATAGAAGGTGCTTGGCTTCCGCAATTTTCATCATTTGTATATAGGCATTTAAAGTCTGACCGGTTTCCTCATGGAATTTTACAGATAAACGGCTTCTGCTGATAAAAAGACTTTCGGCAATATCCTCTGTTTTTATTGTTTCGGACATATGATGGCGTACATACTGCTTGACACCAATTGCTAACTCTGACTGATCACTATAATATCTTAAAAGCTCAACTTCCCGGGTAAAATTTTCCACCATATGATAAAGCAGATTGTTTAACTGTTCCATATTATTTAGTTTTTCGGATTTTTGCAGATAAAAATCAGAAAGACGTATGGCATCATCTACTGCCATACCACCTCGAATGGCAGCACGAGATACAAGGGTAGCGGTTATGATGATAACATTTTTCTGCTGACGAAGAGAATCAGGAGATGTATAAGCAGGCTTTGCCACAGGAGCTTTTTTTATCCAGTTATGGAGAGCATCCACATCACCGCAGCGAACCATGTTAACAATGTCCTGTTCAATTTGATAGGTAGCGATAATATCTTCCTGTTCTGGTTTAGAAGAAGGGA
>Ga0153940_1001562_pt1 | contig 10260 bp, 7 predicted proteins | sample TSNJ024MetaG_FD_104736 | JGI IMG/M metagenome (GOLD analysis project Ga0153940, IMG submission 104736) | Attine ant fungus gardens microbial communities from New Jersey, USA - TSNJ024 MetaG | ecosystem: Host-associated > Fungi > Mycelium > Unclassified | place: USA: New Jersey, Brendan T. Byrne...
ATTAAATTCAATTGAATAATACTCGGTTTCACCCGGCTGTATGATGTTGGTTTTCCTGAAGGCTGCCAGATTGACAGTTGACTTCTCTATCGCACCTGTGTAAGGCGGATTATAATAAATCTGGATAACGTCCTTACCGGGAACAGCGCTGGTGTTGGTCACTTCCACACGGACCGTTATTACTCCATCCTCTTCATTCATGGCCATGATTTTCTTGTTAAAAGCAGTGTAGCTTAAACCATGTCCAAAAGGGAACATCACATCGTTTTCATAAATATAGCCGGGATCAGTGTCATGACGTGTCTCGAAATACTTATATCCCACATATATACCTTCGCTGTACTTTACAAAGTAGCCTTCAGCCTCCGGGGCATTGGTATAATGGTAATTATCCGTGCCGAAGGGATTGGCGGATGGCTTACCCCAAGTTCCGTCAGCCTGAAGTTCCAGATAGTTATTTGCAGCAGGAGATGCCATATTATCCTTCAGCCAGGTATCTGCCAAATGTCCGGAAGGGTTTACCGTACCATTGAGAATCCGGGCCAAGGCATTAATTCCCGACTCTCCGGGATACCCAATCCAGATAACGCTCTTAATGGAAGGGTAATCTTCCAGAAATCCCAGTTCCATTGCATTGGCACAGTTGAGAACCAGAATAACCTTATCGAATTTACCACATACCGCATCTACCATGGCAGCCTCTTCATCTGTCAGTTGAAGCTCGCCTGGCGTAAAATCCATCATCTCTCCGCCGCCGCGTCCCAACACAATCATGGCAACATCTGAGAAGTCATAGGCATGATCCAAAATAGTACGTCCGTCATCATAGATACCGGTATCGGTAAATGTCTCTGCGGGGAACTCCGGCAGGAATATATACCGGTAAGCCTGTTCAATAAATTCAGAATCTGTGACATTGGTAGGTGCAGCAGTTTTATCAATAGATAGTCTGCCTTTTTGGAAATAATTATAATATAAGTGGAGCAGGTCTTCGTTTAGTGCGAAGTTACCCTGATCCCCGGTCAATGCATCCTCCAGCCGGACACATCCGCTGACATCGGAAGATGCGGACCCTCCCGCATTGTACACAAGCTGAACACCGCGCATACCAAAGATATTGATGCCCTGCCGGTTATCAGCAGAAGTGGTCAGCGGCAGGAGATTCTCATTATTCTGCATGAGGACAAAACCTTCGTCTGCAATTACCTGCGTGGTATCACTGGCTGAAGTATATGCCATTTTTTGCTCCTGGGTATCGGGTGTCAGCTTGGAAAGAAGCCAATAACCGGATTTCGTGATGACGAAACCGTAGATCAGTGCGATCACTACAATCACTGCGAGGACAGCACCAATGATAATGCCTGCCTTTTTCCCTTTATTCATTTTCTTTTTACCAGTAACATCTACAACTTTTTTCATATCTTTTCCTCCAATAAATTAGAATTTCCAGAAAAATTTTTATGTAACTAACTCAAAAGCATAAAAATCTATATTTCCATTCATGCAGCGAAAATATAATGGGTAAATCCCATCCACTAATGAACAGGAGCATTGAAACCGCGAAATTTTCCCACATCGGGTAATATGTATTTTAGCAAAAGATGTCTTAAACTCATAATCTGTGGAAATTTCCATCATACCGGCCCGCCTGACCCGTACATCTATGGCAATCCCCTTCAAACTGCTTAATTCAAAATACTTAAACCCAGCCACAGCGCCGTCCCTCATATTGGCAATGTACTGATCCGGTTCATCTTCCCTGTCTTTGCCGCTTTGTGTGAAATATGGGTGCTCCCTATAACGCAATCGCGGTAATAAGACATCATATCGTCCTGCACCGCTTTGAGACCATAGGTTACATGCAATACGCGCTTCATATTTTCCTTTTCCTTTTAAGGGTCCCTTGTTAAGTCCGCAGCTTGTGATTTCTGCCTGCTTGAATCTGCCATCCGGCAGCAGTTCAATTGGTTCGGCACAAGCCTGACGCGAATAAGAATGGCGGTTTGTGTGCCGGTGATAGAACACATACCATTCCTCCTCAACTTTAGCAATACTGCCATGTGTATTACCCAAATAATTTTTTCCACGGCATTCATCAGTATTGCCATTTAAAAAGAGATCCCCAATACTGATTAAAGTACCGCAATAAGCAAAAGGTCCATTGGGGCTTTGTGCCGCAGCATAGCAGAGTTCATGGTTATGCTCGGATGAATAAATAAAATAATAGACCCCGTTATGCTTCCGAATAGAGCTTGCTTCAAAAAAGGCGTGTCCATCATAGGCACCTTGCATTTTTTTCCTGGGAAAGAGCAGGGTTGGTTCTGACTTGATCGTCAACATATCCTGTTCCAGTTCTACCATCACACCGCCGGAATTTTCCAGATTATAAAAGCCGGATAATACGGACGGCACTTTAGTGGCAAAGCCGGCGTAGAGATATACGCTGCCGTCATCGTCAACCAGAACACCGGGATCAAAAGGGAATTGGTCACCTTTTTTCCTTCCCCAGATTTTTCCGTCCGGATAATGTATATGCCCGATAAATTCATACGTCCCTCCAGGTGTTTCACTCACTGCCACTCCCATGATTCCCATAAAGTCCATGGCATAATACAAATAAAACCTTTCGTCCGGCCCTTGTATCACGTCTGGTGCAAACAACAGATGAAGACCAGACTTGTTTTTAGGATCTTGTTTTTTTCTGTAAATCACCCCTTCCATTTTCCAATCCGAAAGGTCATTTACCGGCGCAGACCAACAGACATAATCATTCGTACAGAAAATAAGAGCATTAAATCTGTCATGAGAACCAAATAGATAGACCCTGTCCCCAAATACACGCGGTTCACCGTCCGGTATGTATTCATTACTTGGCAAAAATGGATTAAATGCCTGTTTTTTCATTGACCCCTCCTTGTTCCTGATTTATTTATTAAGTATAATACTTTCATTTTCATCCGTTATATTTCTTACATAACCTGTATTTACAGAGTCATAATTTGCAATTTTAACCACTACAATCCATTTTAAAAATCAAAAAGCAGGATATCACGGAAATCCTGCTTTGGCAAACATCCTATTACTTTTTCCCATCAATCCCGGTTTTGTCCGGAATTGGAATTAACACGTTTATTTGAAACCATTGTCCATTCGTATTGATTGCTGCTGTTCCTCCATATTTTTCAGCCGTATAGCAAATGCTTTTTATTCCATAACCATGGTACTTTTTATTCTTCTTTGTCGTTACATATACACCGCCATCAACCTTCAGCTGCGTTTCAAAATAGTTTTCAATACGTATCATAAGCAAATCATTTTGGGAAAAAACTGCCACACGGATAATCCGTTTATCAGCATCTTCCATCTTTTCCACACTTTCAATAGCATTATCCAGGGCATTCCCAAAAATGCTGCATATATCCATGACCTCCATAAAATGAAGCTTTGTTCCATCCACAACACTTTTCATGGTAATATCATGCTGCAGACAATAGATATTCTTCCCTGTCAATATGGTATCCAGAACACTGTTTCCTGTCTTATTTTGTGCTTCATATGCTTTGATGCCTTCTTCAATCTCATTCAGGTATTTATCCCGCATTTCCTGGTGCGGCTCCTGCCGGATAATCTCAATCTGATACTTCAGATCGTGATATTTCTGATTAATCAGTTCAATACTTGCCTTAGACTGAAGATAGTATTCATGCTGTCTTTGTAAAATCCCCTGAATGGAATTCAGTGTCTGCCTGACCTGCAAATCCTGGACACGGTCTTGAAAGGCAAGCAATATCACAACACCCGCAAAATCCACCAATGTTCGTATATAAAATATCTCGGTACTCATGCGGCCGCTGAAAGGTGTATGTGTATAAACATAACTGATGTTGCTGATTAAAAAAACACCAACCCCAATAACCACTGCACTGCAGGCCTCTTTTACGGTAACCTGTAGTTTTTCCTGTTCTTGAAACCGTTTTGACTCCAGGTGAAAGAACAGTATAAAAGTGGTCAGATAAAAAACAACCAGAAATCCGTATTTCACCCAACCTGCTCTGAATCCCATACCATAAAAAAAGGAATATACCTGCCATTCCAGAGCCGCTGCAAACTCCCCTGCCAAAAATGCTATTGCCCATATAAAGCCTGTATCCGGCAATGACAGCTCACAGCAAATCAACAGGCTTAAGAACATCAGACCCAGGGCAATTAACATCCCCGGTATCCAGAGGCTTACCGGCAATACCCCGATTGCATATTGCACCGCACAAAGCAATACCAGCAGGACTCCCATACAGCCTGCCGTTACCCATTTGGAAAATCTGGGCTTCAGTATCAATACAAAGGTCAGGCAGCCTGCCCATTCCGCAAGAGCAGTATAAACTTTGGGGATATCCATTATTTCATTCATCCCTTTTCACCCCCAACATAGATTGCCAGTTCATTTATAAAGTTTTTCCGCTTTGGCCTGCTTGTCTGAAGCATTACCCCTGCAACCGTGACCGTGTTTCTATCTACCTTCTCCACATGCCGCAGATTAACAAGATAGCAATTGTTACATCGGCTGAAATATTTCCCGGTTAATTTCTGCTCCAGATTCTTTAATGTGTCCCTGTTGGAAAAAGTTCCGTCTTCCGTATGATATAGTATGGTATGTCCCTGACTCTCTATATAAAAAATTCTGGAAACATCCAGCCTGATCATTTTGCTTTCCTGCATAATGTTCAGATAAAACGTAGTTTTTGACTTTAATTTCTTTATCGCATGTAACAGCTCTTGGGAAAAAGCAAAAAAATTAACAGGCTTTAACACATAATTCATTGCCTCCACTTCATACCCCTGAATGGCAAATTGCGGCAAATTGGTAACAAAAATAATAATTACATCCTTATCCATTTTTCTTATACTTTTCGCCGTACTCATTCCATCCAGCAGCTTCATCTGGATATCCATGAATAGAATGTCATAGGAAGCATTATAATCCGAAACCAGGTCTATCCCATCACTAAATATTTTAATATCAAATTTTTCTCCGCTTTCTTCCGCATACTTTTTAATATAACCGGTAAACTGCTCCACATATTGAGGATCATCTTCTATAATACCTATCCGTATCACTTTATCATCTCCAATGCATACGTAAAATCTCGTTTCTCTTAATGTACCAGATAACCCGAATTATTTCAACTAAACGAACAAAGCTCTGCACCCGTACCCTTAAGAGGTAACTTATATTCTGTATCGGTATAATTCTCTTGCATATTTTTTGAACTTCACCGGATAAACACTTCACCCTGCAAATAAAGCGCCGCTTTACCTGCTATTTTTACTCTATCTCCGCAATTCTCGCAATAAAGAGTTCCCCCGCGTTTTGAAAGCTGTATGGCGGTCATTTCGTTCTTATTCAGCCTTTCTGCCCAAAATGGAATCAATCCAGTATGTGCCGAGCCTGTTACGGGATCTTCTGAAACTCCCATATTAGGAGCGAAAAACCTTGACACAAAGTCAATGGTATATCCTTTGGCTGTTATCGTTACTGCGTGGCTTGCTAATGCTTTTAATATATCAAAATCAGGATTTACACTTTTAACCTGTCGTTCATTCTCCAACAATAATAATAAATCCCTTGCATTATTTGAAATCCATGCTTCAAGAATGGTCACGCTGATTGCCTGTTCCATTTCTGTTGTAATTGCTATTTGCCGGGCTTTTCTTGCAGGAAAATCCAACTCGTATAAATCTTCCTTCCTTTTGACAGTTAATGCTCCACTTTTTGTTTCAAAGCGCACTTCATTTGTGATCTCATCAATATAATTCATAATTACATAAGCGCTTCCCAACGTGGCGTGCCCGCATAAGTCAATTTCCACTTTAGGTGTAAACCAACGCAAATCGTAATATCCATCACGTTTTATTACAAACGCTGTTTCCGAGAGATTGTTTTCAGCAGCAATGCTTTGCATTACAGTAACTTCAAGCTCACCTTCCAACAGGCATACTCCCGCCGGATTTCCCTTAAATATAGTATCAGCAAAGGTATCAACGACATAATATTTCATTTTAAACGCTCCTGTTTTGTATAAATTTTCTGAGTTTTCTGAAGGGATGAAGGGATCTTCTTTTGTGTATATGTTTTCAATATCTGTTTCATTTTTTATTACTTTCATTATATCGCCCTCATTTGACTTAATCTATACCCAGACCTTGGTTTGCACTTATTCCGTCCCATTTTTCATCATTCTATAAATGTTATTCTTTTAGAATTAAATTAGTATGATGAGGGTGAAAACCAGTCCTCTATCAAGTTTGTGTACGCATAGTATAGCACAGATACAGTATAAAGATAATAAAATCTAATCATCATATTTACTTTGACAGTGGAACGATACAGTCATCCAGATAAAATAATATATCAATTAACCTACAGATGCAAAGCCACCACCAGTACACTATATTGGTGTCTGTAAATTATTTATTTGCATTTAGAAAGAAAACCTTGTATGCTCTTATAGAACGAACGTGATTAATGCTGCTTTTGAGGGAATATTCACCCTCAACGATACCGGCAAAGAAATATAATCAGATGGTTATCTGATTAGTTCGAGAACACAAGAAATTTATATAATGTTCATCAAAAACACTGGAGGAGATAAATCCATGGAAAATGAAGCGTTTAATGACTTTCCGCTAATTATTACAGAACGGTTGAAACTTAGAGAAATACAAACAGATGATGCAGCGTCCATTTATAAGATTTTAAGCAATCCCGATGTAATAAAGTATGATACATTTGATTTATTCACCGATATAAAGCAAGCATATGATTTGATTGATTGGTTCAAAGACCAATATAAGGATAAAAGGTCTATATTTTTGGGGATTTCACTCATAGGTCAATCTGATATTATTGGATGGTGTAAATGTGAAATCGAAGTTCCGAAAGTGAGAGCAGATTTAGGGTATGACTTGAATCCTGATTATTGGAATAGGGGCATCATGACTGAATCATTGAAGGCGATAATTGAATATGTGTTTCGCAATCTTGAAATAAATAGAATTGAAGCAACAGTTTCTACTATGAATATGGCATCCATCAAAGTTCTTGAGAAGTTAAGTTTTGTTAACGAGGGTATACTAAGAGAGAGAAGCCTTTTTAACGGTACAATTCATGATACGGTGATGTTTTCAATGTTGAAGCGCGAATATCATACAGTATAAGCATTCGCCCGTGTTATGGACTTTTCTGCCATAAGTACATACAGATGTTATACCTTGCGCGAGAATGATGTGGAAACATGGCGGCTTTTGTTTACCTATCAGGCTGGACGGTATCTGTATGTGGAAGGTGCAGCAGAGAAGGAAGGCGTTCACAGACTGTTCGTCCTTCTGAATACCCGGGGACCGGGTGGGTAAAATACCTCTGTCATGGCCTTAGTGACTGGTGATTTCCTGTCACGAGGGAAGACACCCGGGAAAACCAGTTCAAACTGATGGGCACAATGCTGATAAAACCCGTATATTCAAATTATTTCATGGTTTCGAAATCCCTGAATAGTAAAAGGTATCAATAAGCATATAATCAACAAATAAATTATTGGCACTAATTGTATTGGTGTAACAATATATTCACCAATTGAGAAAACATTATAATAACCTAATAGTATTAACCCTATTGTTGTTTGATGAGGCAGCAAAGTAAAAATTTTTTGGATGTAAACAGGAAAGTTGGATATATCAATCATTTGTGGCAGTATAATAATTAAAAATGGTACAATAATAGCAGAAAAAGATGTTTTAACTACAGATGAAATTAATATTGTTACAGATGACATAAGTATACAACCCATATAACCCATAAATACTACAACAGCCATTGCTTCTATATTGGTGAGATGATAAAAACTCTTCCAACAGTAATCGTTAGCTTGTATCGGACAATTATACCCATCAAAACCATATAATATAAAAATCGAACTGCAAAATAATATAATTGAGGTAAAATATATAACGGTTGCTATAGTATAAGCACTCAAAAATTTAGCATAAATTACTTTACTTCTCCCATATTTTGATGATAAAACGATATAGTCCGATCCACTTTGGTATTCTCCGCTAAAAGTAGGCGCAATTAATATACAAATAACTAATACATTCAAGATTATGATCATTGAACAATAATTTAATGCATTATTCCATCCATCCATATATGAGTATATAAATGGCGTTTCTAATTTTTCTGCTGATTCAACAAAATATTTTTTTTCAACATTACTTAATCTTGATGCATCGGGTGATTCGAGCCAGCTTTTTATAACATTAACTCTATTCACATAAAACAAAACACTTTGCTCAGGTGTTAAAGTATCACATTTGTAATAGTCATATGTATAAAAATCACAAAATGAGTTATTAATTAATCCTCGTATATCCGAAAAATCTTGTGTTAAGATATATCCTTCGTTATTAAGCCTTCCATCTAAATTTAGATATTCGCTGTTATTATTTATTTCATGGTTTAAAAAAATAACTTCGTTAATAATATCTTCTGTAAGTATATTATTCCATAAGCTTTTATGTTCCTTTGCCATCTTTATTGCTTCTATTCCAAATATTATATTTTCGTTGCCGCCTTTTGACCATGATGTCGAATTTACTACATAAACAATACTGCCCAAATTCCACACAAGCAAAAATAACAATGAAATCAAAGCTGATCTTTTCTTAAGTAACTTCTTAATCTCAAACATAATTATCATACTTACACCCCTTATCCCCTCAAACCCAGCTCGCTGAGTATGCTCAGCAAGCTGAGCATGCAAACATCAATTCAATATCTGAAAATTCCCTTCTTTCAAACTTCCATCCATGCCGCCTCTGTCGGCACAAACAGTCCTCACGAAAACTCGTTAAAATAAAACATATATAAATCCTCAAGTGTTGGCGATATTTTTTCAGCAGTCTCATGAGGCTTTTTATCTGTAATAATTCTTACTTCAACACCATCTGAATAGCTTTTAATATTACTCACAATATATTTTTCCTGCATTATTTCTGAATCTTCATATGATATTCTACAGATCCACACATAGTTATCTATTTTCTTAAGGATATTTTCTTTACAATCATTTAATATTATATTTCCCTCTTTCATAATTAATATCTTATTAGCTATCGATTCAATATCCGAAACAATATGCGTGGATAAAATAACTATTCTGTCATGGGAAAGTTTACTTAATAAGTTTCTGAATCTTATTCTCTCTTTCGGATCAAGTCCTGCTGTTGGTTCGTCTAATATTAAAATCAATGGATTATTAATAATAGCCTGTGCTATACCAAGCCTGCGTTTCATACCACCGGAATAAGTTTTTACTTTTTTATCAATTGCATTACTCAGTGATACGATATCTAATACCTCTTGCATTCTCTTTTTAATTATTTTTTTATCAATCCCTTTAATCAGCGCTATATAAGTCAGATATTCTCTGGCGGTAAAATCAGGATAATAGCAATGATCTTGCGGTAAATAACCTAAAAGATCATAATATTTTTCACCCAAGTCCTTAATATTAGAATTATCTAAAAAAATGCTGCCTGATGAAGGTGTTAATATTCTGCATAGCATCTTCATAAAAGTAGTTTTTCCGGCTCCATTTGCTCCTAATAATCCATATACACCTTTTTCAAAACTTAAATTTAGTGATTTTACTGCTTCGTTATCGGCAAATCTTTTACTTAAATTTTTAACTTCAATTAACATAAAGACTCCTAACATTCGATGTAATAAAGTTCCTATATATAAACCATCTTCATATATTAGTGAAGATTCTTTTTTCTCTTAGTATAAATTCTAACTTCTTCATGACAATATCGCAATAAAGAATAATCTATATTGTGAAGGTAATTATAAATTTCTGTTTTAACAAAGTGAACAGATCCGCCTGGCATGCAGTAAGCTATTGCATATAATAAATCAATTGACCTCTACATATAATAAATCAATCGACCTCCACATATAATAAATGTGGAGGTGTTATTATATTATGAAAAAAATTGATTGGTTTCAGCTTCTTACAATTATCCTTATTGCTGAGCTTGTTGGTGTGCTCGGCAGTTTATTATCCGGCAACACAGGAGAAATCTACACATCGCTTATCAAGCCGCCGCTGTCGCCATCGGGATGGCTTTTCGGCGTCGTTTGGCCTGTACTTTATCTTCTGATGGGTATTGCAGCATATCTCATTTACCAGGCACCGCAAACAC
>Ga0153940_1001565_pt1 | contig 10245 bp, 8 predicted proteins | sample TSNJ024MetaG_FD_104736 | JGI IMG/M metagenome (GOLD analysis project Ga0153940, IMG submission 104736) | Attine ant fungus gardens microbial communities from New Jersey, USA - TSNJ024 MetaG | ecosystem: Host-associated > Fungi > Mycelium > Unclassified | place: USA: New Jersey, Brendan T. Byrne...
CCTGAAAGCTTTCTGCATCACCTGCAAACATAGCCTGATACATACCAGTCAAATCGCCTTGTCGGATTTGCTCCCGAAACCAGCCCTGAATGGTATTCTCATAGATATACCTTACTTCCAGGTTCGGTATCCCAAGGGATATATAGTGTGTTACACCTTCCATATGCTCAGATACCTTCTTCAGATACCCTGTAAAATAGAGAAAATTCCAGAGATTATCCTGTGTCCTGTAAATATCTTCATAGGTTATATCTTCGTGTACTGGCTTCTCGATTGTACCTCCTGCAATCAACGCCTCAATTTCCTGCTTTGCCTGTATATCTGCTTTTTCCACCAGTTTCTTTACAATCTGATTTGATGAAGTATTAGCCCAATAGGGCTTCGGAAAAGCTGTCCGGTTATTCAACGCAGTATCCACAAAATTAATAATACTCCACGGGTTATAGATTGCCGTTTGGCCAAACATATAACCATCATACCAGCTTCCGGCTTCTTTTATTCTTTCCTCTATTCCATAGAATGAGAACATTTCCTCCACTTCCTTTTGGGTGAAGCCAAAATATTCCGCATATTTTTCATCTAATATAGATAATATATTCAGATTATTCAATCCGGTAAATATGCTTTCCCTGCTGATACGCAGACAGCCGGTGATTACTGCAAATGCCAGACTGCTGTTCGTCTTAAGGGCTGATTCAAACAGGGACTGGATAAAGCTTATCATTTCCTTGTAAAAGCTATTAAAGTACGCATTCTCTAACGGCACATCATATTCGTCAATCAATATGATTACTTTTTCATGATGATATGCTTCTAACAGTCTGGATAAAAAATCCAGTGCTTTTGCATAATCAATTGCTTCGGCTTTCTTATACATGACAGCCTGAAATCTGGCTTTATTGCTATCTGTTATGTCAGCAGACTGTAGTATATAACAATGCCTTTCATATTCCTTTGCAATCTCGTCTATCAAGCTGGCATGAGCCATTTTAAAATCTGGCTGTTTTGCAGACTTTAAGGACAGACTGATAACAGGATACTTACCTTTATGGTTAAGGTATTTATCCCCGGTCTTCATAATCTTAAGTCCATCAAATAATTGCTGATTACTTAATGAGTCTGCCGACACACATTCTTCTTTTTCAAAGAAATATCGTATCATGCTTAATGCCAGAGTCTTGCCAAACCGCCTGGGGCGGGTAAAGAGATTTACTTCTCCTTTATGATCCAGAATATCTTTTATGAATAAGGATTTGTCAACGAAATAGTAATCACCGTCAATCATCTTTTTAAAGTTATCCACACCAATGGCTAAAGGTTTCATACGGCAGTTCTCCTCTCTTCGGGAAATTTAGGTAACCTTTGCTCTTCAGATTTTACTTAGTATAACATAACAGCATAGTTATTGTATACGGAAAGAAAACCCGTTTACAAAATTACAGCTTAGTTGTAATATAAATAATTTTTTCCTTGACAGATAATTGTTATCTGTTATAATTGTACTTGTACATTAAGTACAATTACTTTAAGGTGGTGTCCATGGAAATCATTATCAGTAATAACGCCAATAAGCCCATATATGAACAAATCACATCGCAAATCAAATCAATGATTATGAGCGGTGAATTAAAGGCCGGAGAAGCCATCCCCTCAATGCGTGCCCTGGCAAAATCAATCCATGTCAGCGTCATTACCGTCCAGAAAGCCTACGAAGATTTACAAAGAGACGGATTCATTGAGACGACAGTCGGCAGGGGAAGTTTTGTATCCGCCCGAAACAATGATCTATATCAGGAGGAACAGCAGCGCAGGGCAGAAGAATACCTGCAGGCGGCGGCTGAAATCGGCCGCATCAGTAATATTCCTCTCGCCAAACTGACGGAGCTGCTGGCTTTATTCTATCAGGAGGATGAATAATATGGAAGATAATATGGATAATATTTTAGAATTGAAAGAAGTTTCCAAAACATATCTCAAATCAAATTTTACATTGGATAAAATATCATTTAACATACCTTATGGGTCAATTATGGGATTTGTCGGCGAAAACGGCGCCGGAAAAACGACTGCCATCGGCTGTATTCTCAATACCATATTGAAAGACAGCGGTTCTGTAACGTTGTTTGGAAAAGAAATGACGGATGATGATGTGGCAATACGCGAGCAAATCGGCATTGTTTATGATGGAGATAATTTCCCCGGCTATTTGACTGCCGCACAATTAGCCAGTATTATGCAGGGGCTCTACACCACCTGGGACAATGCATTATATCAGGATTATCTAACCAGATTCCATCTGAAACCGGGACAGAAAATTAAAACCTACTCAAAAGGTATGACAATGAAGCTTGCTATTTCCGCAGCTTTGGCACACCATCCCAAACTACTGGTTCTGGATGAAGCAACCAGCGGCCTGGATCCGGTTATGCGTGATGATATGCTGGACGTCTTTCTGGATTTTGTGCAGGAGGACGACCATTCTATCCTGCTTTCTTCCCATATAACAAGTGATCTGGAAAAGATTGCCGACTATATCACCATTATCCATGACGGCCGGATTATCATGACCGTTTCCAAAAATGATTTAGCTTATCATTATGCTGTACTGCGCTGTCGGGATACTCAATTTCAAGAACTGGATCCCGCTGACATCATTGCCTGGCGTAAACGTGATTATCAGACCGATGTGTTGGTTGCCGACGGAAAAGCCGCTGAGAGAAAATATAAGGGGATTGTTGCTGACCATGTCTCTGCTGATGAAATCATGCTGTTATTGATAAAAGGGAGGAAGTGTGAGAAGAATTTCTAAGATGCCAAAGTACGGCATCTAAGAAATTCTAAATCTCACACGGGAAGAATTTCTAAGATGCCAAAGTACGGTATCTAAGAAATTCTAAATCTCACACGGGAAGAATATAAAAATGAAATCCATTGGAATTTCATTTTTATATTCTTCCGGGTTTTCGTGAGGGCTGTTTGTGCCGCCTGGGCCGGCATGTTTGGAAGTTTGAAAGTCCGCTGAAGACGCCTTAGAGGTCAATGCGGACAAGGAGGAAAAATAATGAATGGACTTCTTAAAAGCAATTTCTATGCTGCACGTTCAAATGCCAGATTGTTTACCGGCATTATGCTGTTATTGGGCACTTTTGTCGCCGTGATTGACAATGATATTACTACTTTGCTGATTGGCTATATGCTGCTGTGTATGGTTGGCTTCTCTGTCACCGGGATTGCCGGCATTCATAAGGATAACTCCTCAAAATGGGGAAAGCATAAATTGATGGCTCCCGTAAGAAGAAAAGATATTGTGAAAAGTTATTTTATCAGTCTGGTGGGCTGGTTGTTGATCGGCGTTATTTTTGCTGCTATTGTTGTAGGTTTATCTATTCTTCTGCATGGATTTCCATTTGACAGGGAAATTGACCTTTTATTGTTATTTTTTGTTGGAATTAGCGGGAGTTTGTATATGAGTGCTATCTTCTTTCCACTGTTTTACTTAGGCGGCGATGAGCGGAATGAAGCAATTCTGATCATCAGTCTCCTTTGTGCTGTCGGAATCATAATGGGGATTGTCAGTTTTCTTAATTGGTTTTTTGGTCCTGACATGAGCTTGGTGCAGATCATGCTGGGGGCGGGTATCATTTTAATTTCCGGGGTTCTGGTATTTTGCTTATCTTATCCGTTATCTGCTGCTATTTTTAAAAGAAAGGATTATTAGATTTTAATTCAGTTTCACCAATATCACTCATATCTTTTGCGTCTAATTACGTTTTAATTTTTACAAATTTTTGATTGCTTTTCTATCAGCAATCTGATAAAATATTTTTTAGGTGTTGCCATAACGGATAGGCGGTCAGCCCTCTTACAGAGGGACTGAACCCTCTGATTACATAGAAATCCTCCATTCGGGGGAAATCTGGGAAAGGAGGGTTTACTTATGAGTGATTATGAGATGCTTTCGATTGTTCTAATGATTCTTGGACTCATTGTTGCAGTTTTATTAGCATACATAGATCACGCAAAAAAGTGACCGCCACGCCAGAGGTAGGTCACTTTTCGTGATTTATATTAACTTGGGTTGAACGTCTATCGGCAACACCTTTTATATCTATAATTATCTTATCAAGTTTCTTATAATATGTCAAATGATTCTTGGACTCATTGTTGCAATATTAATAGCATTCATAGATAATACAAAAAAGTGATCGCCCAGCCAAAGGATAAGTCACTTTTTGTGTATCTATATTAACTTGGGTTGAACGTCTATCGGCAATACCTTTTATATCTATAATTATCTTATCAAGTTTCTTATGATATGTCAAATACTTTGCTTTGTTTGTTTGTGAAAAAAACTACAGCTTATCTGGATGAATCTGGATGAAGCTGTTTTGAGTTTTAGCATTGTTTTGAGTGGGTGGTTTTGGTATAATGTTAATGTATTTCTTGGTTCGCCTACGGATAAGGTGAACCAAAGTATTTATATAAAATACAAGAAAGGACGTGAGTTTATTCAACGTGTAATTACAGTTATATTTACGCTTATTGCTCTTTGTTTTCAGCATTTAATTCATGAATACTCACACGTTCTTACAGCGTCACTATGCGGAATAAAGGTGACGCGTATTCAATGGCTTACTTATCACGGTGGAACAAGAGTATTTTTTGAGAATGAACCTACAGATTATAAATCAACGCAAACAGATAAAAAATGGGCTTTTATAGCAATAAGCGGGTTTGTTGCAACAATAATATTAGGTTATTTATTTGTGTTCTTGTATTTTGTGATTGAAAATAATTGGATTAAAGTCGGGTTGTGCTTCTTTTCAATAATATTTTTAGCGGTTGACAGCATCTATTTTGCTCTTGGGAGTGTTTTCAGTTTTGGAGACATTGTTGGATTTAGAGAAATATGCAAAATACCCAAATGGCTTTCTGTTGTACTGTGTGTAGGAATATTGTTTATGAATTGTACAGTCATTTATATTTGTTTTTATAGAACAGCATAGGCAATGTCTTCATTGATTTTTATTTCCTTATTACGCCTTTATTCTGTTCTTTGGACGAGACTGGAGCGGGATAGGATTCTTTTTATCCTGTTCCCCGTTTTCGGCCACAAAATGCTACGGCAAAAATCCAGCCTGTCAATGGTTTAAACGCTCATTGACGGTCGTTACAGTTCAGAGGGGCGGCTTTTATACCTATTTACTTATCCTGTGTTGTTTTCAAAGTGTATATCAATCTTGATGCAGTCACAATTTTCTATTATATAAGGTTCTCTGTCATCTTCATTGAGCAGCCTGAAAAACAAATTATCTATGGAAACATTTTTTACATTCCGAATATCCATAAATGCCGTTCTGCTCCAATTTGGATAATAGTTTTCAGAGACTCTCTCACCTTTATGGAACCGCATATCCAAAACCTCCGGATAGTCCAAAGGAATATCCTTCTTTTTAACAGTACCGATAAAGGTATATAAGATATTGCTTAGAAATAAATCCCTGATCGGGTGGTTTTGTTCAGCATCTACCCGAATTCCTGAAAAGGATGGCTGTCCCATAATATCCTTTCCAAAGCGGTAATGTGCATTTTTCATCTCATCATCGTCCGCTGCAATCAAATCCGATATCAGCACTCGTTCTAACGTACCGATTTCAGGAATCTGAGTCAGCCCGATGGATGATCCGACACTTTCCAGCCGGTTATTAAGCAATATAAATAGGGGACGGGAAACATTGTGCATGACAATACCCTTCACAACTATATCAGAAATATTGCCCCCTTCCGAACATTCTATTTTGATTCCCTCCCGCCAGACATTTTTAAAAGTACAGTTGGATATGGTTACTCCTGAAATGCTTCCAATGGACTTTAATCCGATTCGAACCCCTGCACATATTGAAGTAAACATGCAGTTTGTTATATGTACATTTTGTACCGGGTTCTCTTTGCTGCTTGCCTGCAGACACAAATTATCATCGGTGCCCAGGATTTTGCAGTTTATTACAAATACATTTTTACAGCCGTCAAAGTTTAAGCCGTCACCATTATAATGTTTGTCATTCCGTATATCCACGTTTTCTATGCGAATATCTGCGCAATCTAAAAAAGCAGTCGTCCAGGCAGCGGCATCATGAAGCCTTAAATCGTGAACGTGTATATTACTGCAATTCAGAAAACGGATCATCATTGGCCGGTATATGGAATTCTCATTTGGAAAAGCCGAGGCATTTCCAAGTATTTTCCCGCCGCCGCAAAGTCCGATATTTTCCGCATTTTCTCCGTATATAAAACACAGATCCATGGACTTCTCGTTCACATAACGATTGTAATGAACATCCCTTCCATATCCGCTGATATCCGGATCAGCCAGCAGTGTGGCTGAAACATTAATCTGAAGAAACACATTTGATTTTAAATATAAGGTTCCGCTTGCATACGTGCCATTGCTTAATACCACATTGCCGCCGCCATTTTTGTGGCAATTATCGATGGCAGACTGTATAGCTTTTGTATCCTTGGCAATACCGTCTCCAACAGCACCAAAATCCTGTACAAAATAGGTATTTCTCATTATTAATCTCCTTTTATAGCAACATATCAGACTACCCCATCACCACAGAAACACATCATTCCCTTTCAGTTTAAACAAAGCTTCCATAAAATAATAATCTCCATAAATAATAGAAAACTCATGATTTTTATCATGATACGCCCCTGTGCACTTCTGCAAAATGCAATCATTATCATGACTAAAATCGCAATGCATTTCATACATCACCTTTAACAGCCTGCATGCCGAGCTCATATACAAATCCTTTTCAAACTCTCCAACCTCTTTTGCGATCTCAATCAAACCGCAGGCAGCGATCGCAGCTGCCGAATCGTCACACCAGGCAGGTTCCATGGGCTGTCTGAAATCCACAGGTATCCTTCCATCCTCAGGGATACAGGCTATGAAGTAATGGGCAATCTGCTTTGCTATATCCAGATATTCCTGTTTCCCTGTATGACGATAGCTCATGAGGAAGCCATAGATTCCCCATGCCTGACCTCTGGTCCAGGAAGAACCCTGTTCATACCCTTGGCCGCCATAGTCACAGACAAACTCTCCTGTCTCAGGGTTAAATTCTACAATATGGCGCACCGAACCATCAGGACGCACAAAATTATCCATCACTGTATCTGCATGCATCATAGCCATCTGTCGAAATCTGGGGTCGCCTGTTTCATCACTTGCCCAATATAGCAACGGAATATTAAGCATACTGTCAATGATAACCCATCCCCTGGTATCCTTCTCGCTGCCTGGAATATCATTCCATGCCCGTAAAAAATGACCTGCCGGATTAAATCTGCCCGCTAAAAGGTTCGCTGCATGAATACCTCTTTTCCGGGAAACCACATTGCCGGTCAGCCGATAATCTGCCACGGCACTGGGCAGCCACATAAAACCCACATCATGATGCAGACCATAAAAATCCTCAAAACATTTATCCAGCTTCTCCTCTACCCTGCGGGCAATCTCAGCGTATTTCTCTTCACCGGTTTCGTGATACATCAGCCACATCATCCCGGGCCAGAAGCCATTACACCACCAATTGATACCATTATCCGCTGCAAAATCCTTTGTACTATCCCCTTTGTCGTCATGGGTGCCGTCTACGGTAGTATAAGGAATCTTATCCCTGGATTTCTCGCTGACCCATGCCATCTTGTCCTTTCCTTTTTCGATTGCCTCAGATACCCAGGACAAATTGCTTTCTTTTTCCATAATTACACCCCTTGTCCGCTCAAGTTCAGCTCGCTGAACTTGCTCAGCAAGCTGAGCATGCGGACATCGATTCAATATTTGAAAGTGACTTTCTTTCAAAGTTTTCTCCATCCCTGTCAACAGCCGGTCTCTAACGAAACCGGCTGTGTAATAATATTTAATCTGTTTATAACATTACTGTGCCAGATATTCCTCCAGCTGTGTCTTCAATGCATCATAGATGACCTGACCGCCATTTGCCATTGCTGATTCGACATTTTTATTCAGCATTTCCGTCATAGTACTGTAGCTTTTGCCGTTACCATCGGTGGTAATTCCGTGAAGCTTCACGATGGCAGTCATATCTGTTTCCACTTTACACTGTGCCACTGCAGTAGACAGCTCTACGTCAGAAGTATTAAAGTTGAATCCCAGAATGTTGTAGGAACGGAAGGTTTCCGGCTTCAATTCATACTCCCTGTAGGATAGTGCTTCACCGGTATACTGACTGTTAATCAATGCATAGTTAGGATTCCATGATATGGTGTAGCCGCCCAGGTCAGCACCATAGTTCGTAAGGGGTTCATAGGTACCTTCTGTTTCGCCATACACGAAGTCAATACCTTCCAGGCCTAACTGAATCAAGTCATGATCTTCCTGAGAGGAGAACATCCAATCTAAAAATCTCATCGTTGCTTCGACGTTCTTGGAGGATGCCGGTACACACCAGCCATTGTTGCCGGCTCTGTTGGTGGAAATGGCACCTTCCTCCATATTGCGGATACTGTCTGCATATACAAAGAAACCGAGTGCATCAGGATCACCCCATGTATTGGTGTAGGCATTGTGCTTGGTATAATCATCCAGCGTACCAATAATGGAGGCAGATAAGCCGGCCTCAAATCCTACGCTGTAATCGGTACAGCTTAAGGAATCGGGATCAATATATCCTGCCTGCTGCCACTTTGCAAAGTCCTCATATCTAACCACACCAAAGTCATAATTCCAACCTTCGGGGAAATTGGCAAAGGCTTCATCTCCGGCACCTTCCACTGCTATATCAATCAGCTTGCCATCCTTACTGTAGATCCAAAAGGTAAGACCACCGGCGGATACACTTTGAATTCCTGCTTCCGCTGCACCTTCATAGGATTCACCCCGTAAACTTTTCATTTGGAAAAATCCTCTTGCCTGAGATGCGCCATAAGCAATATAGCCATTGTCAAGAGCCTTTTGCCAATACTCTTCCATCTCTTCATAGCTGTTAATCTGCCCGTCTGTTCCAATTCCCCACTCCTTAGCCCAGTCTAAGCGATACCAGATACAGGGAACACCATTACCATAAGTCTCAAACAAAGGTATGTAGCACATAGAGCCAAACCAGGTATTTGCCTTCATAACATCCTCTGTGAAACTGCTGTACAGTCCGGGATATTCAGGATTGTTAAAATACTCTGACAAATCCGCATAATAACCTTCCGGAGCCAGATTCTTTAACTGAACCCAGCTTGCGTCAAATACAAGGTCCCAGTCACCGCCGGCTGTGATTTCCAGATTTAACTTTTCCTTATAGTCTGCATGTTCAATCCAGTTAATATCCAGTTCAATATTCAAGGTATCCTTGGTACGATTTAAATATTCTTCATAAACTGCATCCCATCCATCAGGCTTGGGTCCCTTGTGCATAATCTTTATGGTAGTTGCTTCAGGTGTCACTGCATTGGAATCGGAAGCTTCCGATGTATCCTGCTGTGATGTAGTCTCTTCCTTTACGGATGCACTGCTTCCTTCAGCTGTGCCGCCTGTTGTATCGCTGCCGCAGCCTGCTAACAAAGCGGCGCTGACCAGGACTGTTGCCAGCACACCTGCCAGCGTACGATTCATTTTCTTTTTCATAAGCGAAAATCCTCCTGTTTCTTTTTTCAGTTTTATAATTTCTTACATTTGTATACTGCTGCTTATCCGGATATGGTCGCAGTTATTTAACAACTCCATCATAACAATGTTCTTATGGGATATGCAATTCTGTTAATTAATCAAATCACATTTATTTAGGTTTTAAACTGATCGGCAATCAGAGTATGGTTTTTAACAATCAGTATGATTTTTACTTTTCTGAATTGTATTATACCTTCTCTTCATGTTATATTTTTTATAGTAGAAAGTCAAATACCCCGCAGCAAGTATATGGGGTATCAACATATATTATAGGAGAAGCCAACATGAAGACTCTCAAAAAAAAGATATCTGGTTTTATACAGGAATTTCGTAAGAAATCATACTTTAAACAAATATTGTATTCTTATATTATTATATCCTGCTTTACCTTTTTGATTTTTTCCATTCTATTACTATCCATTATTCAGGAGCAGCATTATGAAAGTATGCTGGAGATTAATGAACAGAATGTGAGTCAGGCCCATGCCTTTAACAATTCCTCTCTGGCAGATATTTCCAACCATGGTTACAGCATGCTGGAAAATACCATCGTA
>Ga0153940_1001568_pt1 | contig 10238 bp, 13 predicted proteins | sample TSNJ024MetaG_FD_104736 | JGI IMG/M metagenome (GOLD analysis project Ga0153940, IMG submission 104736) | Attine ant fungus gardens microbial communities from New Jersey, USA - TSNJ024 MetaG | ecosystem: Host-associated > Fungi > Mycelium > Unclassified | place: USA: New Jersey, Brendan T. Byrne...
CATCTCGCCCAGTACGCTCATCGCCATAGGGTCGTCGGGGTCGGCTGCGATTATGCCGCCGGAGAACGCCGCGACATAAGCTGCGAACGCGGCCTCGTCCGCCATCACGGCGGCCGTTCCGTGAACGCCCGTACCGACAATTCCAATCAGCGCGGCGGCCCTGCTGCCCGGCGCGTTGATCCCAACCGCTATGCTGCCTTTCAGAAATTCCGCTTCTATGCCGACTGTATGACTGACGTTCACGAGCGCGCTGGCGTATGCGTTGACCAGTGCCGATAGAATAGCGTTTCCTCCGTTTGCCGACATACATGATTCCCTCCCCCGAAAACGATTATGTCCTGAGTTCTGCTGCAAAGTAAATCGGCACTCGGTATTTTACATCCTGCGGGAAAAAAGTTCTACCATAACAGAACGGATTCCTCGCTAACGGTTTTTTGCCTTAAGCGCGATTGCCCACGCCGCCAGGTCGTCAATGGGCCGCGGCGGCACGCGGAGAGACGTCGGGACAAGCCGCCACAGTCCTCTCGGCGGGTGAAGCTGCCAGTAGAGCGCCCTTCCCTCCAGCGTAGAGTAGCTTTCGTCGATCGGCAGGCAACGAAGCTCCGAGCCCCGCAGTTTGCTCACAAAGACGTCCGATCCCGTACCGGTCCCTAAATAAAATAAGACATTCTTGACGTTAGCGCCTATATCGTCGAGCTCCGCCGCGGAAATAAATATCTCCTGCCCCCAGAGCGAAAGGCCGCTCCATCTGCCCGACGCAAGGAGCGCGATGGTGTTGTCCAAGCGCTCGATGGGTATCACGGCGGAAAAAAGCAGCTCGGCGTCTTCCGTCACCGCAAAGCCAAATTTGTCGCGGCCGGGATCGATGCCGCAAGATATTCTTCGTCTGATCATTTCATTAACGCACTCCTACCTGTCTCCTGTGGTTGTCGCCCACCTCGGGTACATCCAAAGCCACTGCTCCGGGTTTTTTATTATCCAGGACGATATTCTCTCATTGCATAGATCCACCGCGTATTGAAGATCCTCTCCGAACGGTTCGCCGTTTTTCCCCTCCAAGGGGGGCTCGATGACCATTTTGAAGCGGGATCCGTTCTTCACGCGCACTATATGTACCGGCACGACGGGGCTGCCGTATTTCCGAGCGAGCTTGAGCGCGCCGACGGGCGTGCTCGCCGGCACGCCCAGAAAGGGTGACGGCAAGCCTGCGTCGCGCGCATCCTGATCCAGCAGCACGGCCAAAATTTCGCCTTTCCTCAGGCATGACACCGCGGCCTTAAGATCCAACCCCTTGCCGACGGGGTTGACGCCAGCGCCTGCCCGCAGCATTTCAATGGCCGCGGTTATCCGTGCGTCGCGCTGTTCCGCGCCGATTGCGTTCATGGGGAAACCCCGCTTTGCCATCAGCGCGGCACCGTACTCCCAGTTGCCAAGATGCGCGGAGAGAAATATCACTCCGCATCCTTTATTGTATGCGTTGCGAAGATGTTCTTCACCGCTCAGTTCGACGATATTCTCCAGCTCGTCCGCCATCTTTGGGAGCCGAAGGAATTCAACCAAAGACCTGCCGAAGTTGCGGTACGCGCCCGAGATGACCGCCGAAGCCTCGTTCTCGCTGACTCCGAGGATGCGCGCAACGCGCAGGCGCGCCTTTTCGGCGTGCTTCGGCGAGTGGCGCTTGACCGCGCTTCCGACAAATGCTCCCAGCGAGAGCGCCTTTTCGTGAGGCAGCGCGTTACAGAGTCTTCCGAACATGTTCAGCGCCGCCCAGATCACAGGTTGTTGTCTTTTCAAAACGTTCTCACAGCCCGAGCGCTTTCTCGGTGGCTTCTACGGTCTTGCGAAGCGCCTTGATTCGCGCGTAATATTTGTCGTTGGCCTCGACCAGCGTCCAGGGGGCGAAGGTTGTGCTGGTGCGCAGCATCATCTCTTCCGCGGCCTCCTCGTAAAGCCGCCGCTTTTCGCGGTTGCGCCAGTCTTCCTCCGTGATCTTCCAAGTCTTCTCCGGGTTCCGCTCGCGTTCCCTGAAACGCGCGAGTTGTTCGTCCTCGTCGATTTGCAGCCAAAATTTAAGAATAATGCAGCCGTAACGATGCCACTGTCCCTCCATCTCGTTGATCTCGCCGAATGCCCGACGCCACTCGCTCTCCGCCGCGAACCCCTCGACGCGCTCCACCAACACGCGCCCGTACCAGCTTCTGTCGTAAATGCCGATATGACCCGCCTTGGGAAATGCGTTCCAGAAGCGCCGGAGATAGTGATGCGCGCGTTCATGATCGTTCGGCGAAGCGGTGGGCGCGACCTGATAACCTCTGGGGTCGAGCTTCTGCGTAAGCCGTTTGATACAGCCGCCCTTACCGGCCGCGTCCGGCCCCTCGAATGCGATAACCATGGGACGCCGCGCCGCGTACAGCCTGTATTGCAGGTCTCTCATGCGGTCCTGAAGCTCCGCCAGCTGCTTACGGTATTCCTTCTCGGGCAGTTGTTTCCGCAGGTCGAGATTCTTCAAGACCGACGGCTCGAGCGGGTCGGCTGTCAGCGCGATGATTGCGCGATCAGCCTCTGATATTGCCTCCGTAGCCTCCGCGCCGATCTCCGCGGCGGCTTTTTTCTTAATAGCGCACCGCTCGAGCGCCTTCTCGACGCCGCGGATGACCGTAGTCAAAATTTTGACGATCGCGTATCGCCTGTCCTCCGCCTCGACAATCGTCCAAGGCGCGTGAGAGCGGTCGGTGTTCTGCACAACCTCCGCGACGAGCTTCGCGGTTTCTTCGTAGCGCTCGTTCTGCGCCCACTCTTTTTCGCTGACTCGCCACGTGGAAGACCGATCGTCGTCAAGTTTTTTCAGCCGCCGCTTCTGTTCTTTTTTGCCTATATGCAGGAAGAACTTGATGATGAGGTTTCCGTCCTGAGCGAGTTGCCGCTCGAACGAGGAGATGTTCTCATACGCCTCCGCCGCGTCGCCTTCGCCGGGCTTGTCCATGACGAGGCGATACCAGCTGCGGCTGTAGATGCCGATCTGACCTCTCGGGGGCGTGATCTCCCAGAAGCGGCGCATCGGCGGCCAGAAGCGTTCAGCCGGGTTGTCTCCGTCGCCGTGTACGTAATGGACGCGGAACCCGCGGGGGTCAAGCGGCTGAATCAGCTCGTTCATCAACGTCCCTTTGCCGGAAGCCTCCCAGCCCTCGAAGACGATCATGATCGGCATGCCCGCGTCCCTGGCTTTTCGCTGGAGATCGCCCAGCCGCTCTTGCAGCAGCGGCGCGATTTTTTTGAATTCGTCCTTTTCGAGCTTGCGCGATAGGTCGATTTTCTCGAACATGTCGAGCAACCCCTTCCTCTCCGTGTTACAACTTACCATTATATTACATCAAGATATGCGATTGATCACGGGAAATAACGGTATCCTGCCGCGCCATCGACAAATTTACGTAAATTACATACGCGAAGACAGCGGCGAACGGACATCTAAAATCATAAGAGAAAAACATGGGCTATAAATTGCTCTTTAAATCAACCGTTCATGTCTGCTGTTGTGTATTAACGATAAAACAGGGGAAATAGGGTTCTTTCGAGATGTATAATTATTCACGCAAAAGTTCGGCATACGTGGGAGGTTTTATTAAATGAGCGGTTCGGTCATGCGGATTGACGCGTTCGCCGGGATATCCGGCGATATGTTTCTCGGCGCGTTGACTGACATTGCGCGTGGTATGGATCCATCCTTTGATCTGGCGGAGGTTCTGTCGGTGATCAAGGCGGACGGGTGGAGCGTCGAGGTCTCGGAGGGAAAGCGGGCGGGGATTGCGGGGGTCAAGGTTGATGTGAGGTGCGGCGAGCATCATCCGCACCGCCATCTCGCGGACATCGAAGACATTCTCGGTCGGAGCGGGCTGCCGCCGCGTGTCCGCGAGATGAGCTCGCGCGCGTTTGCCCTGTTGGCGGAGGCTGAGGCGAAGGTGCATGGGACTACGCCCGATAAGATACACTTTCACGAGGTTGGGGCGATCGACGCTATCATCGACATCACGGGGGTTATGCTGCTGATGGATCGCCTTGGCTGGCCGCGCGTCGTGTCCTCTCCCGTCAATGTTGGCTCGGGCACGGTCGAGTGCGCGCATGGAGTGCTGCCTGTACCCGCTCCGGCGGTTGCGGCGCTTTTGACCGGTGTCGAGACATACGCGCGTGGCGAGGCGGTGGAGCGCACCACGCCGACCGGGGCGGCGCTGCTGCGCGCGCTTGCGGACGAAGGGAGCTTCACGGCGAATCCCGCCGGGCGAATTGTCCGTGTCGGTACCGGGCTGGGAGGTCGCGATACGGCTGCCGTATCCAACGCGCTGCGCGTCATGCTTCTTGAGACCGCGGACGAAGGCGGGAGAGGGCGCTTTGAGACCGACACCCCGAACCTGATTGAGGCGAACATCGACGATATGTCGCCGCAGGATTTCGCGGCGGTTATGGAGAAGCTGCTCGGCGCGGGCGCTCTCGACGCGTGGTGCGAGAATATACTTATGAAAAAAGGACGCCCTGCGGTCAAACTGGCGTGCCTCTCTCCGAACGGGCGCGCGGACGAGCTGAGCGAGTTGATTCTGCGCGAGACGACCACACTGGGAGTGCGCGTCACAGATGTGCGGCGCGTGACGCTCCGCCGAGAGATCGAGCGGGTCTCGACCACACTGGGCAGCGTGCGTGTGAAAAAAGCCATGCTCGACGGCGAGACGCTGCGCGTATCTCCGGAGTACGAAGACCTCGCGGCAATCGCGCGGGAACAAGGGCTGTCCATGCCCGAGGCGCGCGCGCGCATAGCGCGGGAAATCTAAAGCAAAAACTGACGTTAGGCATTAAATCGATGAAAATAACAAGGGGACGCCACGAATGATCGGTGTCCCCTTGTTATTGCTTATAAATGGTGATATTCTGCATAAGTCGTTGATTTAATCATTTTACGCATGAATCAATCAGTGTTAAGCAATTTTATTGATTGATTTTGCGCATGTCGGAGGTGTCGTATGGTGTCGAGCGCAAGGAACGGAGTTTCGCGGCAGGACGAAAAGCAGTATCCGCGGGTGAGGGAGATCTTCGGGTCGTTGGTCTTCGACCGCCGCGCGATGAAGGAGCATCTTCCCCGCAACGTGTACGAAAGTCTGGAGGAGGCGATGGATGGGCGCAGGCCGCTCGAGCCCGCAAACGCTGAGATTGTCGCGATGGCGATGAAGGAGTGGGCGATCTCCAAGGGCGCGACGCACTGGGCGCACTGGTTTCACCCGATGACGGAGATCGCGGCGGAGAAACATATGGCCTTCACCGTGCCGATGGAAGACGGTTCGCCGCTTGAGATGTTCAGGGGCAAGGACCTGATGCAAGGCGAGCCGGACGCGTCGAGCTTCCCCTCGGCGGGACAGCGCTCGACCTTCGAGGCGCGCGGCTACAGCGCGTGGGATACCAGCAGCCCGGCTTTTATCGTGAAAAGCCCCAAGGGCGGCACGCTTTGCATCCCCTCGGTTTTTTTGTCTTACGACGGGACGCCTCTGGATCTCAAGACGGGGCTTCTGCGCTCGCTGCACTCGATAGAGGCGCAGTCGATGAAGCTGTTGCGGCTCTTTGGGCAGCGAGGGGTGCGCCATGTGCGCGTGACGGTCGGCGCGGAGCAGGAGTTTTTTCTGCTTGACCGTCCGCGGGCGCAGCAGAGGCCGGACATTCGCTTCTGCGGGCGCACGGTGATCGGCGCACAGCCCGCGAAGGATCAAAAACTTGACCATCACTACTTTGGGGCTATCCCTCAGAGGGTGCTTGCATACATGGAGGATGTCGAGCGGGATCTGGCGCGGTTGGGCATCACGATCGCCACGCGCCACAACGAGGTCGCGCGCTGTCAGTTCGAGTTCGCGCCGCTTTTTGCCGAGGCGAACCTCGCCTGCGACCAGAACCAGATCATCATGGAGACGATGCGCAAGCTCGCCCGCAATCACGAGCTACGCCTGCTCTTTCACGAAAAGCCATTTGCGGACATGAACGGCAGCGGCAAGCACGTCAACTTCTCGATGGTTGACAGCGAGGGGCGCAATCTCCTGAAGCCGTCAACCAACCACCGCCGCAACGTAGTGTTCCTAACATTTTTGGCGAGCTTTGTCTACGGCGTGTCGAAACATTTTGGGTTGCTCCAGGCCGCGACCGCCGCGCCGGGCAACCTCTACCGCCTGGGCGGGCACGAAGCGCCCCCCGCGATCATCAGCGTTTATCTGGGAGAGGCGCTGACGCATATGATCGAAGAGATCGGCAATGGCTCGGCGGAATTCAAGAGGAAGCCCGCCATGGACCTCGGCATAGCCAAGCTTGCGTCGATACGCGCGCACGAAAGCGACCGCAACAGAACGTCGCCGCTGGCCTTTACGGGCGACAAATTTGAATTCCGCGCCCCCGGCGCGTCACAGGCGGTATCCTGGCCCGTCACGGCGCTGACCTCCGTCTGGAGTTGGGGTATAAAACGCCTGACGGAGAGGATCGAGTCGCTTGTCGCGGATGGCGCGGAGCCGCTTGAGGCAGCGATAGAGGTCGCTGCGCGGGCGTTTAAGGAGAGCGAAAATATCCTCTTCGAGGGCGACGCGTACACGCAGAACTGGGTGGAGGAAGCAGGCAAGCGGGGACTCATCCGCTCGCGCTCGATTCCCGATTCGATCGACCTCCTGAAGGATGAGGATACGATCACAATGCTCGAAGAACTCGGTGTATACTCGCGGCGCGAGCTTGATGTCATCCGCGAGATCCGCATGGACGCCTTCTGCACCGCGGTCGAGGTTGAAATGGCGGTGCTGTACGATATGCTCTTCGAGGGCGTTCTGCCAAGCATTTCAAAACAGATATTGCTGGAAAAAGACTCAATCGCGGCGTTTGACAAAGACGGTTTCCCGGAGGGAGAGGCGTGGCGCGCGTTCATCCGCAAGTTCGGCGTTTCGAAGGCGACGCTCCTTAAGGACGCGAGCTCGCTGGCGGAGATCAAAACACGCCTCGGCGGGCTTCCCGCCCGTGAGCGCGCGGACCTTATCATGAACGAAGCCATTCCGCTCATGCAAAAAATCCGAGAGACCTGCGACACGGTCGAGCTGATGGCCTCGTCCTCTATCTGGCCCTATCCGATCTATCGCAACCTGCTGTCACTGTCGATGTAACAAAAACGGCGCGGACAGATAAAAAAACAAAAATATTGCGTTGAGAATGGATGCCTGCCGGTATCCATTTTTATTTACAGTGATTCAGGTGGCAGAACGAGTGGCATGAGACAGGGGGGCCGCACGCGCCGTTGCAATCGAAACGGTTAAGCGTTATTTAAAAATTCGCGCGCGCTTACTCCAGCCTGACGCAGTACGCTTCTCAGCGTTCCTTCGGCTAGTTCTGAATGCAGAGGAACGACGCAGACGTCTGAGGCACGCTGCAAAACGACATGGGAACCCTTTGTGCGTTTAATTACAAACCCCATTCCGGCCAGGATTTGTATAACTTCCTTGCCCGAAAACCCGTGAATATCAGCCATTTACGGCAGCTTCAAAGGTCGTAATGACGGAGCGCCCGAACGAATGCAAATTGCTCGCTTCGAGATAGAGCTCGGTTGCTTCTTTAAGATTAGCGACGGCTTCCTCAAGCGTTTTTCCCTGGCTGGCGGCTCCGACTTCAGGGCACTCGGCTACGTACCAGTCTCCTTCAATGTGAATGACCGCTGTGAGAGTCTGCATAGCTGCCATATCTTTCACTTCCTTCCAGCGTCATTATACACCGCCTACAGCCGAACGAGATACCCGAATTTCAGTCAGAGAAGCTGAGCGGTACCCTTGTTGGTTTTTTTACTTGAATGAAACAGATGCCTAGCGATGCTTTAAATAAGCGGTGCGGACGACAACCTGATCGACATCTTGGTTGTAGAAGATGCCGACCAGATCGAGGTATTTTCGCGTTAGGGCTGCTACTTGAGCGTTATTTCGAGCTGTTTGTCCAAAGCGTCTGCCATTTTTTGCAGAAAAGCCATGGACGGGTTGTAATTTCCGCTTTCAAAACGACTGATATTGCTTTGCCTTGTGGACATACGCTCCGCGAGTTCTGCTTGGGTAATTTTCTTTTCCAATCGCGCGGCAATAACGGCACTGATAATCTCATATTGAGGCGCGAGAGCTTCGTACTCTTTGCGAAGCTCGGGGTCTTCTGCAAGAGCGCGTTCTCTGTAGTCCCTGTAGTTCATGGTTTATACCTCCTCAGGTAGTCCTCTAAGTTGTCACCGGCTACCCCGATTTCTTTGGCCGGGGTCTTTCGTGTCTTTTTTACGAAGCCATGAAGCAAAACAATTTTCTTGCCAACATGAGCGAAGTAAAAAATCCTGGAGATGTCGCCTGCGGATTCAATGCGAAGCTCCCATAACTTGCCTTTGATATGTTTTGCATGTGGTTCGATAAGCGATATTCCATATTCTTCCAGCAAGTTAATCTCTCGCATAGCCTTGGCTCGGTGTTTTGGTGGTAAAGACTCAAGAAAATCTTTTACGGGTGACGTATCGTCCTCTTTCTCGTAAAAAATGATATTCCACACGACAACTCCTCCTTGGCGGATTAATTATATCATATATGATATGTTTGTCAAGAGAGGTGTTCCGCTTGCCGAGTGTTATATCATCGATTGCTCAGTGCCGGGAAGAATCATTCGAGCGCCCGACGAGGTAATCGAGCGACACGCCGAAGTAGTCGGCAAGGGCGATGAGTTGGCTGATGTTTGGCTCCCTGGTGCCCGCCTCGTAGTGCTGGAAGGCACGCTCGGAGACGCCTAAATGTTTTGCCATCGCTCTTTGAGTGCGCTTCGCGCCCACTCGGATTTGTTTTAAGCGTTCTGCGAACAAGGCTCACCCTCCTATTGACACGAGCAAAACGGCGTGATGATATTGAGAAAGAGGCGGTGATTCATGAAGAACGAAGCGCTCATCCAGAAACGCGAAAACCGCAACCTCACACAAGAGAAGGTTGCTCGTGCAGTCGGCATCAGTAACAGATACTACCAGAAAATCGAAGCCGGAACCTGCAAGCCCAATGTTGAGATGGCAATCTCACTTGCAAAGCTGTTAGGTTGCGAAGTAACCGACATCTTTAACGCGCAAGAAGATTGTACCAAAGAATAGGCGCAAGCGTATCGGCACAGAGCAAATCTCGCACCTTGAAAAACGAATAAGAACTCAAAACGAAAGGGGATAAATGCAAATGATCGACAAGTTGTGCAGTATCAAAGAAGTGGCCAAAATTCTGGATGCGTCTCCTCGATCAATCCGAGACTGGAGGCTGCAAGGGCGCTTTCCTGTCGCTGCGATAAATGAAGGGCGCTTCGTTCGCTGGACGGAGAAGCAGATACAGGACTGGATTGACGAGCGCAAACAAATGGAAGTGGCTTAAGAAGTCTGAGAACCACCCGCACCTTGACAACGGTTATTTCTTGAACAGGTCGGCGTGTGTGCCGGTGCGGACAAGAATCAATGAACCGTCATCTTCAACGCGGTAAATCACAATCCAGTCGCCTTGAAGATGGAACTCCCTGTGCCCTTTCCATTTTCCGCGCAAGGGATGATCCTGATATTGCGGCGGGAGTGGTCTCCGGTTAAGCAATATCTCAACCGCAGGGCGCAATGAAACTACATCCCGCCCTCTGGCCTCCGCCAGCTGGAGCTCCTTACGGAAGCTTGCGGAGAGTTTCAGTCGCAGCATTTTATGCCGCACTTCTTAAACATGTCGTCAAGACTATCACACTCAATTAGGTTCTCGGGGTTGTACGAGTCCTCAATTGCCTTGATCGTCTCCTCGTTTGGTTCATGGCTGAATTCGTCATCGAGGCAGCCGTAAATACAGTCAATGAGAACCGGAACCTTATCATCGGGCAATTCTTCGATCATGCGATGCAGGCGTTGTCTTTGGTCGATTAGTGTCGCGGGCATTTCATCACTTCCTTTCGTCGTCATTATACACCGCTTGGCTGTGTGGGAAATCGGCAACAGAAAGAAAACAAAGGAGATAGCTATTTGTGTGTAATCGTGTGTAAAAACGCTGTGTATTCGGTTAGGAATAGGTTGGTTGGGGTTTGGGTGGCTGGCCAATTATTGGCGGTCCCAACGGGGTTCGAACCCGTGTCGCCGCCTTGAAAGGGCGGTGTCCTAGACCACTGGACGATGGGACCGCTGATACAAGAGATGGTGAGCCGTCCGGGGGTCGAACCCGGGA
>Ga0153940_1001569_pt1 | contig 10237 bp, 9 predicted proteins | sample TSNJ024MetaG_FD_104736 | JGI IMG/M metagenome (GOLD analysis project Ga0153940, IMG submission 104736) | Attine ant fungus gardens microbial communities from New Jersey, USA - TSNJ024 MetaG | ecosystem: Host-associated > Fungi > Mycelium > Unclassified | place: USA: New Jersey, Brendan T. Byrne...
AGTCCTGAAACACTACGAGGGCTACATAATCGCCTTGTCAACAAGGCCGCTGTATGACGATTATGGCAACGTCCACCTGTTTTTGGACGAGGAATTGCGCCGGACGCTGGAAACCAAGCTGATAACCAAAATCCTGACCTTTAACGCAGCTTAACCCCTTTAGCCTGTGCGGGAGCGTGACCCCCCTTTCCACGCTCCCGCATTTTTTATGCCATATACCTACACGAAATATACCATAAGTAAAGCTTGTATGTTTCGTCGCGAGGAAGTATAATAGTAGCAAAACATAAATTGGCGGTGATGATGTGGAATATTTAACGGCAAAAGAAGCCGGGGAAAAATGGAACATTACCCCGCGTATGGTAAACTATTATTGCTCTGCTGGACGCATACCGGGGGCTGTAAAAAAAGGCGACTTGTGGCTTATTCCGGCTGACGCTGAAAAGCCGAAAGATGGACGGTATAAAGACAAGGAGGGCGAAAAGGATGAATAATGAGATTTTAGTTATTGATGATGATAAAGATGTCTGCGCCCTTGTTCAAAAATATGCGGAACAAGAGGGCTTGCACGCAGATGTGGCATATACAGGTGTGTCGGGACTAAAAAAAGCCAGCGAAAAGGAATATCAGCTTATCGTAATAGATATTATACTGCCTGAAATAGATGGTTTTAGTGTACTCTCTGAAATTAGGAAAACAAGCTCTGTCCCAATCCTCATGCTCACAGCTAAAGACGAAGAACACGACAAAGTTAAGGGCTTGCGCGATGGAGCCGATGATTACTTGACAAAACCCTTTAGTATCAATGAGCTTACCGCCCGGATTGTTTCGCTGGTGCGCCGGTATACGCAACTAAACCAATCGGGCTATTTGCATCAGCCTAGCATTGAACTGAAAGAGCTGACAATAGACGTAGAAAACAGAATAGCATACCTCAACAATGAAGCCGTGGAACTAACCGCCAAAGAGCTTGATATGCTTATATTCTTCGCAAATAATCCCGGCAGAATATTTACAAAAAAGCAAATTTATACGCAAGTTTGGGAAGATGATTACGCCTTTGACGACAGTAATATCATGTCGTTCATCAGTAAACTGCGAAAGAAGATTGAGCCGGATGCGAACGCTCCGTTTTATATTCAGACTGTTCGGGGAGTAGGATATCGCTTCAATAAGGAGGCTGTCCTATGAAATACCTGTATTTATTGATTGGAATTATCGCTATACTTGCTTTCTGTATTCTCTTTTTGATTTCTAAACTTATTGGAGCGAAGAAGCAATCAGATTACATTGTGTCAGTCTTAGATGATATTGAACAAGGAAATATGAACAGGCGCGTACTTGCTTTCAATAATGACATGACATCAAATGTCTGCTACAAAATAAATGCTATTGTATCGCATTGTCAAGAGCAGCTAATGCAAAATACCAGTATAGAACAGGCCAACAGGCAAATTATGACGAGCTTATCCCATGATGTGAAAACGCCGCTTACTTCTTTACTCGGATATATGGACGCTATTCAAAGCGGCGTTGTTTCGGGCGAGGAAAAGGACAAATACATAGAAATTGCGTGGCGCAAGGCGTATGACCTGAAAGAATATGTTGACATGCTGTTTGATTGGTTTAAGCTCAATTCCAACGAGTGGCAATTTAGCTTTGAAGCAATAGATATAAATGAGCTTACAAGGAATATCATAATTGGCTGGATACCTGTATTTGAGAAAAGCGGTTTTAACTATGATATTTCCATTGAAGATAAGGAATTGTGTTTACAGCTTGATACAAAGGCTTATACCCGCATAATAAATAATTTGCTTAATAATGTAGTTTTGCATAGTAGCGGCAGTCTTATCAAGGTTGGCATTGAACACGACAAAAATCATGTGACCGTATCTATTATTGATAACGGGAAAGGAATACCGCAAAGCAGTATTCCCTATATTTTTGACAGGCTATATAAGCAAGATAAGGCGCGTAATACAAAAGGGAGCGGCTTGGGGCTGTCAATCGCGCAGGAGCTTATAAAGGCCCACAACGGTTCAATAAGCGTTCAGAGCGTCCAAAATGAGAGGACTGCTTTCATTGTACACCTTCCTTTGGCTCGCTAAAACAAGGGAAAAGCAAGGTTTCGGCAAGGTTTTGGCAAGGTTAGCGGATTAGAATAGTAGTCAAAGGAGGCTCCCGAATGAGTGACTATATAATTAAAACACACAATTTAACAAAACGGTACAGTGAGCAAACGGCCGTAAATAATGTTGACTTGAATGTGCGGCGCGGGAGAATATACGGGATATTGGGACGCAACGGCGCAGGCAAAACTACTATTATGAAAATGCTTATGGGTCTTACGAGTATAACATCTGGCGAAGCGCTCATATTCAATAAGCCGTTCAAAAAGGGGAGCAGAGATATATATTCCCGAATTGGCTGTATCATAGAGAATCCTTTTTTTTATCCCAATCTCACGGCAACAGAAAACTTGAACGTAATGGCAAGGCTCCGGGGCATAACAAGGAAAAATGCAGTTGAAAAGGCTTTGGAAACGGTCGGCCTTCCTTACAATGACAACAAACCTGTATCAAAGTATTCCCTCGGCATGAAGCAGCGGCTTTCAATCGCTAACGCTATTCAGCATGAGCCAGAACTGCTGATACTCGACGAGCCGATAAATGGTCTTGACGCAATCGGCATCGTGGAAATGCGTAATCTGATTAAAGAAATGAGCGCGAAGCAAGGAAAGACAATTATGATATCAAGTCATATTTTATCTGAAATATCGTTGCTTGCGGACGATATAGGCATTATTAACAATGGTACGCTTCTGGTTGAGGGCAGCTTTGCAGAGCTTGATAAGAAAAACAGAAAGTACATCTTGTTGCAAGTCTCTCCGATAGAAAAAGCGTGTAATTTACTCGAACAGAAATTTGGACTAAACAACTATTCCGTTGAGGACGGCCAATCTATACGCATTTATTCTATTGACATTGATGTTGCTGAAATCGTTAAAACTCTAGCTCTAAACGACATTGCGGTTACATCCATTCAGACCTGTACCGACAGCTTGGAAGATTATTTCAAAAAAATAACAGGGGGTGAAGGTATTGCGTAACCTGTTTATTGCGGAATGTATTAAACTGAAACGCAAGAAAATCCTGTTATTGATACTTGTTGCCGTAGCTATTGAGGCAATCATGATTGTCAATCGATTGCTTTCGCCTGATTATCAGTTTATTGATCTGTACATTCAGGATTTTCAGCCAATTACTATGGGCATTCATACAATAATCATATATCTTATTGGCATTTCAATTTTCTATGATGAATACAAAAACAAAACGATTAGCTATGTAGCTACAGCTCCTGTTTCACCTGCAAAATTTATCCTTTCAAAAATGATGATTATTGGAGCCTTGTCAATACTGCAAATGATAGTAACATCAGTATTTTTCGGGATAGCCTTTATTATATCAAGTGGTGAAAATTCAATACATTTATTGGGATTTGTTTTGTTCCATTTGCTGGTTAGCTCGATAACTTTTACTATTACTCTCGTTCCAATTATGCTAATTATCGTTGTACTAAAAGGAAATGCCTTGTTCTCAATTCTTACAACGGTTTTATATTCTGGAATTGTAGTCATAAAGAGTGGTGGTTATTTTATAGGCAATAGTGTAGTTGAGTGGCTATTAGAATATCTTCATCCTTTAGGAAATGCGGTGTTGATTAGTAGTAGGTTGTTTCAAAAGATAGTATATCAGTTTGTTCCTAATCCAGAGATTTATGGGATGACACCTGTTAATATCGATTGGCTTTTGAGTATCGGTTTCCTTATTGGTGTTTCGCTGTTATGTATTTGCATTAGTATTGCATTACTGAAAAGACAAAACTATGAGTTATAAATATATATAGAACGACCCCGTCGTACAAGCGGAAAGAAAAAAACCGTTTATTCGGCGGGGGTATATCTATGCTTAAATCTAAGTTGCCGAGAACGGCGGTTTGGATAAGCCGCCGTGCGCCCAATTTTTGGACGAGGAAATTTGCCGGACGCTGGAAACAAAGCTGATTACCAAAATCCTGACCTTTGACGTAGCATAACCCCTTTAGCCTGTGCGGGAGCGTGTACCCCTTTCCACGCTCCCGCATTTTTTATGCCATTCACCTACAAGAAATATGCCATAGGCTGCCCTTGCATATTTCCTTGCAGGGAAGTATAATAAACGCATACTTAAAGATGGCGGTGATGGCATGGAATACTTAACAGCAAAAGAAGCCGGGGAAAAATGGGGCATAACCCCGCGTATGGTAAATTATCATTGTACTTCCGGGCGTATACCGGGGGCTGTAAAAAAAGGCGACTTGTGGCTTATCCCGGCTGACGCGGAGAAGCCTAAAGATGGACGTTATAAAGAAAACAAAAAAGATAAGCGTCTGTGAGATTTCTGCGACATTTGAGCGTTACTATAAAGCAAAGGAAGTGATTGCGTGAAAAAAATATTGATTGTTGAGGACGATACCCTTTTGAATAAAACGCTTTGCTACAATCTTACTATTGCCGGTTATGCGGTTGACTCTGCCGTAACCGCTGTTTTAGCAAAGAGACTGTTTGAAAAGCAGGAATATGATTTAGCTGTTCTCGACATCAATCTGCCGGATGGCAACGGTTTTGATTTATGCCGCGATATTAAGGAACGATACGAGGATACGGCAATTATATTTTTAACGGCAAACGATATGGAAAGCGATATGATAAAAGGCTTTGAACTTGGCGCGGACGACTATGTAACGAAGCCTTTTCCCATCAGCGTGTTTCAAAGAAAGATAGCCGCTATCTTCAATCGGATAACAAAACAGACTGACGGTGATTGCTACGACGACGGTAACTTGTTTATTGATTTCTCTACAATGACCGCGACGCTTGCGGGCAATATCATTCTGTTTACAGGGGCGGAATACCGCACTCTAAAAGTGTTTGCTAAGAACCCACAGATCGTTTTGACAAGACAGGTTTTATTGGAAAAGCTATGGGACATTGACGGCAACTTTGTGGACGAACACGCCCTGACTTCAAACATCAGCCGCATCCGCAATAAAATAGAAACCGGCGGCTTTCAATATATCAAGACCGTTTACGGCATGGGCTATATGTGGATTGGCGGTGTGAAAAAATGACTGCTGAGAAATTATCAATAAAAAAAATATGCATTGTTACAGTCATAGGGCTTGCCGCAACCGCCGCCGCTATGCTTACCGCTTTGTATCTGCTGACCGATAGCGTTAACGCTATTTTGTGTGGGTTGCTTTTCACATTAATAATAACCGCTTGGATTGCGATTTTTATTTATCTTGTACGGAAAAAGCTAACCGTCTTTTCGTCCGAGATATGCCGCACTTTGGACGATATGATGAACGGCAAAATAGAATTACGTCAAAACAACGAGGAAGAAACCTTATTTACTAAAATCAACTACCGACTGATACGGTTATATGAAACGATGCAGGAACACAATCGCAGTGTAGCGGAAGAAAAAGCAGACTTACAGGAGTTTATTTCCGATACATCACATCAGGTAAAAATGCCGATTGCAAACTTGAAGATGGTAAACGCTACGCTTTTGGAACAGAATGTGCCGGAGGATAAGCAACGGGAATTTCTGCGGGCAATGGACGGACAGCTTGACAAGCTGGATTTTCTCATGCAGGCCATGATTAAAATGTCACGGCTTGAAGCGGGCGTTATTACATTGGAAAAAAAACATTATTCCGTCTATGAAACGCTTGCGGCGGCTCTGGGCGGTATCCTGCTCTCGGCTGAAAGTAAAAACATTCATGTAAGCGTAGATTGCCCGGAGGATTTAACCGTATCCCATGACCGTAAATGGACTACGGAAGCCTTGTTTAACATTCTTGACAATGCCGTGAAATATACGGCAAGCGGCGGCACAATCCATGTAACCGCCGCGAGGTGGGAAATGCATACGAAAATTGACATAGCCGATACAGGCAAGGGTATTTCAGAAAGCCGTCAAGCGGAAATCTTCAAACGCTTTTACCGGGAGGAAGAAGTCCACGACATAGAAGGTATTGGCATAGGCTTGTATCTTGCCCGTGAAATTATCACCATGCAGGGCGGCTATATTAAGGTGACTTCGGAAGCGGGAAAAGGCTCGACCTTTTCTGTTTTTCTTCCAAACAGATAACATCTATTTTGATATGTCACAGTATTGTGAGATTTAAGGCTGATTTAATGCAAAACATTTTAGCCGCCGTGACATTTCTGCGAGATTTGCCCTTTACAATAAAGCCATCACAACTGAAAGGATGGTAATTATCCATGAGCATTTTGCAAACAACAGACTTGAAAAAACACTACGGTATGGAGCCAAACAAGACAAAGGCATTGGATGGTGTGACGCTTTCCATTGAAAAGGGGGAGTTTGTCGCCATTGTAGGTACATCCGGCAGCGGTAAGACTACCCTGCTTAATATGATAGGAGGGCTTGACATCCCCACATCCGGCAGCGTTAAGGTGCGGGATAAGGAGCTTTCCAAAATGAGCGACGAACAGCTTACTATCTTTCGTCGCCGCAATATCGGCTTTGTGTTTCAAAATTACAACCTCGTACCTATTTTGAATGTCTATGAAAATATAGTCTTGCCCGTGGAGCTTGACGGTGAAATGGTGGACAAAAAATATATGAATGAGATTGTGCGTATGCTTGCGCTGGAAGATAAGCTCACCAATATGCCGAATAATCTTTCGGGCGGTCAACAACAGCGCGTAGCCATTGCCCGCGCCTTGATTAGTAAACCGGCTATTGTGCTGGCCGACGAGCCGACAGGCAACCTCGACAGCAAAACGAGTGCGGACGTTTTGGGGCTTCTCAAACGCACAAGTAAAGAGTTCAGTCAAACGCTGGTGATGATTACCCACAATACCGAGATCGCACAGCTTGCCAGCCGTATCGTCCGCATTGAGGACGGCAGGATTGCAGGAGGGCAATAGATTATGAGTGATATTCTATTTGGCAACAATAATAGGGCGATAGCTAAAAAGTTAGCTGGCCGCAGCTTCAAGAAAAACAAATTAAGAAATCTCATAACGATAGCCGCCATTATACTGACCGCTACTTTGTTTACCTCCATAGCTACCATTGGTCTTGGAGCTATGGAGTCCATTACCCTGACTATGCAAATACAAAAAGGCACGAAAGCGGACGCGGATTTACGTTATATGACGCGGGAACAGTTAGAAGCACTAAAAGCAAACGACATGGTACAGGCGGCGGGGCTGCGTATGCCGATAGGCTTTCTAAGCAATACGGCAAGCCATAACGTGGAACTGAATTACATGGACGAGGTTGAGCAGGATTTAATGTTTTCCACACCTGAACACGGAGCCGCGCCTAAAGCGGTCAATGAAATTGCTACTACCGATTTGGCGTTATCAGACCTCGGCATTGAACCTGAAATTGGGGCAATCGTACCTGTCACGTTTCGATTGAGAGGACAGGACTATCACTTTGATATGGTGCTTTCCGGTTGGTGGGAAGCACAAAATCCGCAATATAGCATTATGCTTGTATCAGAAGCGTTCATAGAGGAAAATGCTGAAATATTCCCTTATACCTATTACGAGGATAGAGAACTGGCAGGAACATATTTCTCCGACGTTGTAATGCGGAATACCAGCCATATTGATGAACAACTGGACGCATTTGTTTTGTCTGTTGGAGGGGAACCAAATGACTATACAGCCGATAATTACGTTGCGGCGGTGGTAAATCAGGTAACTAACCCAAACACCGACTACACACTATTGGCTGCGATTGCGGTTTTTGTGGCGCTTTTCGTTTTTGCTGGGTACTTGTTGATATACAATATTTTTGATATATCTGTTACACAGGAAATTCGGCATTATGGGCTTCTGCGGACGATTGGAACGTCCGGCAGACAAATTAAACGGATAGTAAGACTACAAGCGGTTTGGCTCTCCATTACAGGCATCCCCATTGGTCTACTTTTAGGTTTCTTAATTGGAAAGTTCTCTTTGCCAACTGTGCTTAGTTTTATGGAAACGGAATACAGGAACATAACCGTTCATGTATCCGCAAATCCGCTGATTTTCATAATAGCGGCGGTTTTCACCGCATTTACGGTTGCAATCAGCATTCGCAAGCCCGCAAGAGCAGCGGCGCGTATTTCCTCTGTTGAAGCGTCCCGATATACTGGAAGTAATACGTCGGGTAAGCGGACGAAAAAGAACCGTTCCGGCACAAAGATTTCAAAAATGGCCTTTGCCAATCTCGGCAGAAATAGACGACGAACCGCTTTTATCGTAACTTCGCTTGTATTATGCGTTATTCTGTTAAATTGTGTTGGCATTGCGGCGCAGAGCGTTGACGTAGACAAATATGTGGCTCGGATGATTAACGCGGATTATGTGATAGCTAATTCCACTTCCTTTCTCAATACGAAAGGGTACACACGGAATAGCGATACATTGAATATGAATACGATACGGGAGATTGCGGCACAGCCCGGTGTCAACAATGGGCGTGTCGTTTATAAAAACACGATTGACAATCGGAATGTTAGCTTTGATATTGGGGCTGAACTCGGTGAAATCTATGAATACACCGACGATAGCGGTCAAACCGTATATCAGCAGGAAATAGTCGGGAAAGGCGTTTATCCCCGGATTGCAAACGACGGTCTTTTTATCTGCAATGTGTACGGTATGTCCGCTTCGCACCTCTCACAGCTTGAAATCATAGAGGGCGAAAGCGACCCCGCCGCATTACAGCGGTTGATGGAAGAAGGCAATTCCGTGATACTCGGATTGACGAAACGACAGGATGGCACGATTCAAACATACAATGATTTATGTGAGATTGGACAAACAATTACCGCCCATGTGGACGGTTCGCCTGTAAAAACCTATACTGTCATTGCAAAAGTAATCGTCAATTACTGTGATTATGAATTGCCGCTGACTACTACCGGATTGACCCGCGTAGGCGGCGGGGACGCGCCACTTTTCTATTTTGAGGAAGCCGCCTATTTATCGCTTTATGACAGCCCCGCCATACTGAACTATTCATTTAATGTTGAAGATGGCTATAAAGAGCAGCTTGAACAATATCTGAACAATTATAGAGATACAGTGGACAGATCCCTTGAATATACTTCCTCTGCTATGTTCCGAAAGAGCGCGGAGAATATGCAAAACATGATTTATTTAGTGGGTGGTATTATAGGCGTTATTCTTGGCCTTACTGGTGTAATCAATCTGATAAATATGGTTATTACCAGTATACTCACAAGGCGTTATGAGTTTGCCGCCATGCAGAGCATTGGAATGACAAGCAGACAGTTACGCAGGATGATGATGTTTGAAAGCTCCTATTATGCCTTATTTGCGGGGCTGATTGGATGCGCCATGTCGCTTGTATTCGGAATAACCTTAGTCAAGATAATCTGTGATAGCATTTGGTTTTTGACCTTTAATGCCACACTGATACCGGCCATCCTCTTAGCGTTAATGCTGCTTGTGATTGCTTTTTGTGTGCCGGTATTTGCTTTGAGAGTGTTTAACAAGGGCAGCGTGGTAGAACGTCTGCGAACAACAGAATAACGCTTGTAATGGTATGGCCGCTTCTTCGGAAGCGGCCTTTTTTTGAAATGTCACAGGATTGCGACATTTGAGCTTGTTTTTATGTCAAATTCAAGTTTTGCCGTGAGGTTTCTGCGACATTTCCTTTTTACAATAAGTATGTAAGAAAAAATCAATGCCATTGACGGCATATAAAAAAAGCCGTCTGATGGCAGATGATATTTCGCGGCCAAAATAAGGCCATGCGGCGGCTTTGAAATCAAAGCCGCCGTTTCCCGTTTTTCGGGAGGCTTGGTAAGCTGCGCCCTTTTTACAGGACACGGCGGCGATCAGGAGGTTGCCGCCGTGTTTTGCTTTGCGCTATTTAAGTGTGACCTGCGAAAAAAAGCCACTTCAATTTATGGGACAAGCCCGCCCATGAATTAGGTATATACAGTGTAGCATTATGGTATGTTTCGTTTGGCTGCGCCCGATTGGATTTTATCCAATCGGGCTTTTTTGCGTCTGCGGAAAAATATTTTTCACTTTTTTGCCGCCGACTTTGCCAAAAACCTGTTTTGCCTACAGGTAGGTATGTGAAAGGGGAAATCCATCACCCGCCTTTTGCGGTTGCGAAAG
>Ga0153940_1001570_pt1 | contig 10232 bp, 9 predicted proteins | sample TSNJ024MetaG_FD_104736 | JGI IMG/M metagenome (GOLD analysis project Ga0153940, IMG submission 104736) | Attine ant fungus gardens microbial communities from New Jersey, USA - TSNJ024 MetaG | ecosystem: Host-associated > Fungi > Mycelium > Unclassified | place: USA: New Jersey, Brendan T. Byrne...
AACAACTAAACTTAAAATAATAAAAGTACTAATTAAAATAATAAATTTGATACTTTTAAAAAATAATTCAATTTGATTTTTAGTCAAAACTGTAATTTGATTAGCATTAAACCTTAGCTTTAGTGTCTTCATTAAGATATGTCTCCAAATCATCTTGTTTATTATTAATTAATATTGTCGCATTATTTTCAAATATTTCTTTTAAGTTTTCTTTTTCATTAGAAAACTCTTGATCATATTTGATTAATCCTTCATCAACAATAATAACATGATCTAACAATGTTTTAATTTCCTCAATTAAATGAGTAATAACAACAATTAATGTTTCTTGATTTTTTAATTTTTTTATTACTTCCAAAATTATTTTTTTATTGGCAAAATCAACATTAGCTGTTGGTTCATCAAAAAAGATTATTTTTGGTTTTAATAATAAACAAACATAAAGTGATAATAATTTTTGTTGTCCTGCTGATAAACTACCAATTTTATTTTTTAATCATGGTTGAACATCAATAAATTTGTTAATTTCATTAATCCTAGTTTTAAAAACAGTTTTTGATAAAAGTGTCATATTTCTAATCATATTAATATAAGAACTTACTTTAATATTTTTTGGTAACTCATTATTTTCAGAGAAAAAATATCAATCTTTATAATCAATTGTCTTAATTGTTTGATTATTATATTTAATTATTCCAGAATCAAATTTATATTCTTGAAAAATAATTTTTACTAAGGTTGTTTTTCCAGCACCATTATTACCTAACAAACCATAAATTTTTCCAGGTTCAAAAGTAAGAGAAACATCTTTTAAAACTGTTTTTTGTTTAAATCTTTTTTGAATGTTTTCAAGTTTTAACATTATTACCCCTTTTTAATTAATATAAATAAATGGTACTACAATTTTACTATCTTGATATGTAATTTTATCATTAAAATCAAATGATGTTAAATCTGTAATGATTTTATTAGCAAAATCATCAGTATAAACCGCTTTTAATAAATTATTAGATCTATCAAATGTTAAAGTTCTATCAAATAAAGCACCATTTAAAAGCAAAAATGAAGCAAAATTAATTGCTGTATCACCTAAAAATCTAATTGTTACTCCATAACCTTTATTGCCAGAAATTCAATAAAAAGAAGCAAGAAAAATTGTTGCTGTTTTAAATCAAGCATTGCCTATTGCTTCACTAGCTGCCTTTGCTTTTAAATCTTGATTAACTAAATCAAAATCAGTAACTTTATTTGCTGATTTTAAATTAATTTTATTAGAGCGCTCTGCTCGATCAACATGAACATTTTGAATATTAGGATCGTAAGCAGGAACAGCAATTAGGGTATATTTATCATTAGTAAATTGTGCTAAAGCAGCATGATTATAAATACTGCCTGCTTTTCAATGATATCAAGTTCCAAGTCAATAATTAATGTTTAAAATATTACCATCTCAAGTTTGATCAATAATCAAATGTGTTTTTTCATTATTACTATGAGTCGGAGCAGAATTAGTATAAACTGTATCTTTATGATTTTCTGCAGTTAAATTAAAAGTATATGCTTCAACATTATAAGGTGACGATTTATCACCTGGATATCTTCATTTATGTAAACCATTTCAAAGATTACTCATATATAAAAAACTAACAGTAACTGCTCGATACTTTTTTAAAAATTCATCTTTATTTGCTGCTAAAGTTGTAATATTTAATGATAAACCCTTTATTTTATAATCATATCAAGTATCTTTAGATTTTTTTCCTAAAGCATAATTTACTGAATTTTCAATATTAGGTAAACTTGTTTGTTTATTAGAACTAATATAAACTCGATAAGTGGTATTATAATTTTGCCCTTCAAGAGTATAATAATCATCTTCATCAGTTGTTGAAAAATCATCAGAGTTAGAAACTAAATCAATATTTTTTTGAATTTGTTGAAAATTTTGGGTTGATAAATTATTAACTTTTTGAGCAGCTGCTAAAATTGATGTTGCACTAAAAATTGGAATTAATGTTGATAAGCTTATTAATAATTTTTTCATTTTAATTAAACTCCCTTATTCTATTTGCTTAAAGTATAAAGAAAAATATAAAAAAAACAAGTTGATTTTACTGAACTTGTTTTAAAAAACTTTAATATTCAATTTTTTGATTTAATCTGATATTAATAAATATAAAAACAGCTGACCCTAAAATTGAAATTGGTAAATTTAAATATTGTTGTCAAGCATTATTAGTAATTCATTCAGGAGCAGTGATACCAAAGATTGGTATATATGAAAATATCATTCCAACCTTATCTTGAAATAAAGTTATAATCATAGTCATATAAAGAAAAATAGCACCTAAAATACCAAATCATAAAAATTGTTTATCAAATGTGCTAAATGTTCTTAAACAAATAAAAACAAACAACATAATAACAAAGAGACAATTAATAGTAATATTAAATAATAATCATAAAACATTAGTAATAGAAAATTTTGGTTTAAAACCATAACAAATAGCAACAATAATAAAAAGCAATAACATTCTTGTAAAAGCATAAATTAATAAAAAAAATAAATTAGACAAAAATAATCCTTGCCTTGTAGTCTTGGAAAATAACATAATTTGTTCTTGTTTATTTTTAATATTTTTATGAAAAATTTTATTTGCTAAAGCAAGATAATCAAAAAAAGTAATTGTTCAAAATAATGAGAAAATCATTCGATTAAGATCATTATTATCTAATAATCGAGTTTTATCATCATAAGCAGCCGGAGTAATTAATAAAATAATAATATAAAATCCAAGAACAACTGTAAAAATAAAATAATAGAACTTATATAAAGAAAAATTATATCTGATTATTGCTCAATTGTTTTTCATTTACTAACTCCTTTTGATATATTTCTTTATAACTTTTAATTAAATTAGTATTTTCATTAATCATAATTTTTTCAATAATTGTATTATTTTTTAGAATTAAAACTTCTTTACATATTGCTGTAGCTTCTTCAACTAAATGAGTACAATAAATAATAATTTTATTTTGTAAATTATTATTAATATATTCAATAAAAATATCACGCATTAATGGATCTAATCCTTTTGTTGGTTCATCAAAAATATAAATTTCCTTATTAAAACCTAAAGCCAAACAAATTTTTAATTTTTGCTTCATTCCATTTGAAAGATTTTTCATTTTTGTTAGTTGTTTTAAATCAAAATCAAAAATTTTAGCAATCTCATCTATATTACTTTGATAATTACGATTTAAATTTTTAATAAATTTAATATAAAACTTAACACTTAAATTTTTAGGAAATATTTCATCAACAGAAATATAAGCAACATCTTCAAGTGTAAATTTTTTATTACTAGTTGCAAGACCATTTTTAGTGATTTCACCACTTTTGGGAATTAATAATCCTTGAATTAATTTAATCAAAGTACTTTTACCAGCACCATTTGGTCCTAAAATACCAATTTTAGCTTTATTATCTATTGTTAAATTAATATCTTTTATCCCCATAGTCTCTGTAAACATTTTTTCAACATTTTTTAATTCAATCATAATTTAAATCCTTTTAAATTCATTTCTTATTATCATTTATAATCTGCACCTGCAATCTTTTTTGGTATAACTCAAGCAAAAAATCTAATAACTATACCATTTCCTTTATCAATTTTATTAAGAACTAATGAACTAATATTTAATGTTATATTAACAACTGTGGCAGCGGCAGCATAAATTCCTGTATCACCAACAATTTGAACTAAACTGCCAAGAGTTTCAGCATCATAACAAATATCTTGTATCAATTCATGATTAAAATCTAATCCTCAAGTACCAATAATTCAACTATATCATGCTTTAGGTTTTTCAACATGAATTCTTCAATCATTAATACTATAAACACTAAAATTAGCATCTTTTTTTGTTTCACCAAACAAAAGTTGCTTTGCATCATTAATATTTGTATTTATAAGTTGAAAATTTTTTATTAAATCAATAAATTCACTCGTTAAATTTTGATTTAGAAATAATTGATAATTTATTACAACATCACTTCCTTTTTGAACTAAAGAATTTAAAACTAATTCTTGATCAATTTGTTCTAAACTATCAATATTTTCATCTAAAACTTTATTATTATTTTTATTTGAATCAATAGTAATTTCATTATTCATTTTATTACTTGATAGATTCATAGCAATCGTTGTTAAAGTACCAGAAGCAATCATAGTACTTGCACCTAATACAATTAAAAATTTTTTCACAATAAAAACCCCTTACCCTATTTGCTTAAAGTATAAATAAAAATATAAAAAAAACAAGTTCTATAAATGAACTTGTTTAAAAACCTTTTTAAAACATCAAATTCCCTGGTGTTCTTGGAAATGGAATTACATCACGGATATTATTAACACCAGTAATTAACATAATTAACCGTTCCATTCCTAAACCAAAACCAGCACTAGGAGCATAACCAAATTTTCTTAAGTCAAAATATCATTGTAAGTCTTCACTGGCAATTTTAAATTGTTCTTTATTAGCTAATAATTGTTGATAATTATCTTCTCTAACTGATCCACCAATCAATTCACCAATACCCGGAACTAATAAATCTAATGCAGCAACAGTTTTTTGTTCAGTATGGTTAATATCAATTGGATTTGCTTTCATATAAAAAGCTTTAATTGCTTGTGGATAATTAATAACAAAAACTGGACCTTGATATGCTTCTTCACAAAGATATCTTTCGTGTTCAGATTGTAAATCCATTCCTCATTTAATATCGTTATAAACAAATTCTTTACCGTTATTCTTTGCCTTTTCTAACAATTTAATCACTTCACTATAAGTAATTACCTGATAGTTATCAAGCACGGTTAATTTTTCTAACATAGTAATTAAATCGTGTTGCTCTTTATTATCTTTGTTTGATTTTTCTTGCTGTAATTTTGTTTGAAAAAACTCAATTTCATCATGACAATAAGTTAAAACATTGCTAACAACTGAAGCAACCATATTTTTTGCCAAATCAATCGTATCATTCAAACTAGCAAAAGCAAATTCAGGTTCAACCATTCAAAATTCAGCAGCATGACGAGTAGTATTAGAATTTTCAGCACGAAAAGTTGGACCAAAAGTATAAACTTTTTTAAAACCTTGAGCAAAAGATTCAGCATTCAATTGACCACTAACAGTTAAAGCAGCTTTTTTACCAAAAAAATCTTTATGATATTGATTGTTAGCAATCGTTGTTACAGTAAAATTTTCACCAGCACCTTCAGCATCATTAGCAGTAATGATTGGACTATTTAAATAAATAAATCCTTTTGCTTGAAAAAATTGATGAATCGCAAAAGCAATCTGATTACGAACTTTAAAAATGGCAAAAAAAGTATCAGTTCTCACTCTTAAATGCGCTTGCTCACGTAAAAATTCTGAACCATGGGCCTTTTTTTGAATTGGATAATCTTTATCTGCTAAACTAAGAAAATCTAAAGATTCTAATTTTAATTCAAATGGTTGTTGTGCATTTTTAGTCATTACCAAAGTTCCTGTGACACTAACAGCACTACCAGTTGTAATTTCTGTTATTTTTTTTCATGAACTATGATCAGAATGATAAACTACTTGTAAAGATTTTAAAGTACTACCATCATTAATAACTAAAAAACCAATTTTATTGCTATTACGATTTGACTTAACTCATCCTTGAATGGTAATTGTTGGAAGTGTTTTAAACTTACTATCATATAATTGATTAATGGCTACTATCACTAGTTTTTAACTCCTTATTCTCGGTTATTTTTCTTATTGATTATGCTTTTCTTTATTATATCTTAACTAATAATATATTATAATAATAGCAACTAAATTAAAAAAGATTTTTATTTTCTAGGAGATAAAATGGGAAAATTTGTCAAACTAATCAAAGCTGGCTATATGGAAGGTGTTAGTGAACCTTGATGTAATGACCAAGGAGTAGCAATTCTGCCTTTTATTTATCAATATAATCAATACTGATTTCTATTAATTCATGAAACAAATCCATTATTAAACGGCAGATTACATCAAAGTTATGGAACTTTAACTGGTGGATGTGAACTAAAAAAAGATATCTTAACAACTGTTAAAGACGAATTAATTGAAGAAACAGGAATTAATATTAAAGATAAAAATAATGAAAGAGCAACAATTTATAATTTAGGTAGTTACTATGCTAATAAAACTAATATTAAAATTTGACATTTATTTGCGATTGATTTAAGTGATTTAGGATTAAATTTACAAGAAACTTATTATGGCAAAGGTGATGGATCAATTGGTGAAAAAGGAATTAGAGGTGTTTTTGTTAATGAATTTGATTTAGACAAAAGCAATGACACACTTGCATTAGCAATTTATGCTAAATTAAAAATCGAAAATATTCTTAATGATAATGAAAAATAGAAAGAATAAAAATGGAAAAAATTTATCAATTAAAAACTTTAGCAGATACTAAAACTATTGCTCAAGCAATTAGTAAAATTGCCAAAGAAAATCTTTATCTCTTACTGACTGGACCTTTAGCTAGCGGTAAAACACAATTAACAAAATTTATTGGTGTTGAACTAGGAGTAAAAACAGTTATTAGTTCACCAAGTTTTATTATTTTAAATCAATATCAAACAAAATATCCTTGAAAACTAATTCATATTGATGCTTATCGCTTAAATAAAAATACTGACTTTCAAGAATACTTTGAACTAACAGTTAATAATTTTTCAATAATTGAATGACCAGAAAAAATTACTTGAGATTTTACAAAATTAAAAACAATTAAGATTAATTTTCAATTAAAAAATCAGCAACGAACAATCACAATTACAACTAATAACTTAACAGAACAAGAAATTAAACCTTTAAATAAAAAAAATGTCTAAATTAAGCATTTATTAAAAAAATAATACAATTTTATTGTATTATAAATAAAAATACGATATCGTATCGTTATTTTTTCAAAAATTACAAGAAAGGAGACAGAAATGTCAAATAATAAAAATTTTTTAGAATCAAAAAAACAATTATATAAAAACTGAAAACTTTATGCTACTGCATTTGTAGTAATTGGAGTTGGATTAGGGGTTGGTTTAGGAGTAGGATTAAACACTACTTCACACAATTCAATTGTTCCAATCCCAACTGATCCAATAAAAGATAATAATATTAATAATCAAATTACAGTCGAAGCACAAGGTAATGTTTTTGATAATACAAAAAACTCTAATTTAAGTTATTATCATTCACAATTCACTCCAACAGGGATTTTTGTAACAAAATTATCAACAGTTAGCATTATTAGCCCAAAAACAAATAATGAACTTTATGCCTTTGTTGGTCAATGAGGACCTTACAAAAATTTAAATGATGGCAAATCATTAACTCCAGAAAAGATAACTTTAACTTCTGGTACAACAACATTTACACCAAATCAAGATGGAATCCTATATATTAGTAATCAAAGTTTTACTACTAATATTTCAGTAAACATTAATGTTGAAAATGGGATTAAAGTTCCAACTTTTAAAGTAAATGAAACAACAAGTGAAGAATTTAATCAACAATTAAATGAAACAAGTTCACCATTTGTTGAAATTATTGGTAATAACGTCTTTGGTACATTTCAAATTTCCTTAGCTAATGAATTATGAAAAAATAACTTAACAGCAATTAATAAAATAAATGATACAGTCAAAAATTGAGATGAAATTTATGAATTATCAAATTATACTAGTGGTTTAGGTTCAAATTTTGACGGTGTCGCAAAAAAATATCATAATAAAATTCAAATTGCTAATCCAGACAGCGGTGGCGGTTATGCTTATGCAACTAATGATTATATTAGTTTTCAAAATAATACTGGTGCCGGAAAAGGTTTATTTACTAGTGGAAAAAGTGATCAATGAGGACTATGACATGAAATTGGTCATACTTACCAAAATCCAGATTATAATTTTAGTGGCTTTGGTGAAGTAACAGTTAATATTAACTCTTTCTGAATTCAAGAAGCATTTGGTTTTAAAAATAGAATTTTTAGTGACAAAAATACAATTACTAATATTAAAAATTATATTAATTCAACTAATCCAGATAAAAAAATCACCGATTTAGATATTTGAGGTCGATTAGGAATTTTCTTACAATTACATATGGCTTATGGTAAGGAATTTTTCCCAACATTAAACCAAGAATATCGCCTATTATCTCCAGAAGAAAAACCAAAAACTGATGCTGAAAAATATCAAACTTTTATTAAAATGACTTCAAAAATAGCAAATCGTAATCTAATTCCTTTCTTTGAAAAATGAGGAATTCATGCTAGTCAAACAACAATTAATGATGTAGAACAATATCCAGAATTAACAAAAGATATTTGAAATAATATTTTTGATAACCATATTGAAACTAATGCAATTATTGATTATAACTTAAATAAATATAATCCTACTCTTGGTGTTCAAGTTAAACAAGACGCAATCCTTAACTTAAATTTTGGTGAAAAAGTTAATCATGAGAAAGCAATCAATGCTTTATCTAATATTAGTAACGATATGATAATTGGAACAATATCAGAACCAAACTGAAATTCAATTAATTGAAAAAACGAAAATATTACTAACTATTCTGGTGTTAATATTAGAGAACCAAATAAAACAGGTAATAAATATTTAATTCCAACAAAAATTACTACTAATAATTCAGTTAGAATTCTTGGCCTAGGAGATGTTGAAAATGGTATTTTTGGACTAAATACAGCTGAAACAAAATTATTTATTAATACTACAAATATTACGATTCATTCATACTTTAAAAATCAAGCTTATGTAGCAATTTCAGTTACTGATGAAAATGACAATACCATTTACAACATGACTGTTAATGGTGATGAAACAACAATGAAGTTTCAAGACTTAAATAACATTAGTTATAAAAATAATTATAAAATCAAATTCTGATTTGCTGAACCAACTCGTGGTTTATATTATGCTAATAATCGATGAAATCAAGTTAAAACTTTAGGTACTAATAACATTACTTTTGAAATTATTAATAACAATTTAATAAAACTATAAGATTAAAGAAGATGCTTAAAATGCATCTTTTTTTATTTTTTTTAACTTGAAACCTATTTTAGCAGAGTTATAATTAAAAATAGGAAAGGTTATTAGCGTGATAAATTGTGAAAAAATTATTATGTTTATTAGGAACTACTGCAATTTTAACATCAGCAAGTAGTGCTATTATTACGACAGCAGTAAAACCAACAGAACAAAAATTACAAAATAGCAAGCAAGTAAAATCTGCAGATAATTACATTCAGTTTACTAATTTAAAAAAAGAATATGATCAATTATCAGAAACTGAACAAAAAAACATTGCCATTGCAATGGCAAAATTACCAACATTAAACGATAATGAAAGAAATCAATATTTAAAAAATTCAAATATTACTTTTATTAAAAATAATAAAGCAATAATTGAAAACATGTATCTTTTATATAATTCAATTTCAAAAATGACAAAATCTGTTGTACAAACAACATATTCGTTAAATATTAATTGAAAAATGATAAATCAATTTATTAATTTAGATTTTGGTGATTCAAATAATTATACTCCAACAGTAAGTATGTATGGTCCAAGTCATTGATGAACAGCACTTTGAGATTGAGGATTTAAAGTTAATTTCCCAGAAGGTGATGTTAATATTATGCGCATTGTTAATTTACTATCTTCACTTTATAATGGGATAGATTTTGGTTCATTAGAAACAGTTCTTCAATCTGGTTATACTTTTTTTGATTACTTAATCAATATTGACAAGCATAGTAATGATAAAGCTGAAGTATTGTATAACATTGTTGTTAAAACTGAAACAGACTTCAAAAACTCAGGTATTCCATTTACTGACAAACTCTATAATATTTTTGATACATTTAATAGTATTTTACAATTTTATAAAGGACAAAATCTTTCAGAAACTTCTAAGGTAATTAAAGTGATAATTGAAATACCATTAAAAATGTCTCTTGAAGACATAGGGGCAAAATATTCTGATATTTTAACTAAAACAATTAGTATTTTAAATAATGCTAAAGCAATTTTAAATGATACTCTGCAAATTGTATTACCAAATATTATTTGAAACTATCTTAAAAAAGCAACTAAAGCAATGATAAAAGCAGATGAAA
>Ga0153940_1001577_pt1 | contig 10208 bp, 7 predicted proteins | sample TSNJ024MetaG_FD_104736 | JGI IMG/M metagenome (GOLD analysis project Ga0153940, IMG submission 104736) | Attine ant fungus gardens microbial communities from New Jersey, USA - TSNJ024 MetaG | ecosystem: Host-associated > Fungi > Mycelium > Unclassified | place: USA: New Jersey, Brendan T. Byrne...
CACTGTCATTCTGAGCGTAAGCGAAGAATCTCACCTCTGGAATTTCGTAAACTTTTAGTGTATAAGATTCTTCGCTGCGCTCAGAATGACACTTGGCAAATATTGGTTTACGAACCTACTCTTGTTAGTTTGCTGACCGCCCGATGGAGCAGCGGTCAGCAGAAACCACATAATCTTTGCAAAGATTTTGTTAAGGAACTGTTCATTATTACAACATGTGTACGTATTGCAGTTGCCGCAGACTTTCCGGAACGATTACATTGGGTGCAGTCAATGTGGTAATCTTTTGGGGTTGGTCTTAGCTTATATCCATTAGGCGCTTGAGTCTCTTTTAAATAATAAACTCCTGTACCTAATAAAAAGTTCTATTCTACGCCATGGTGCGTTGTTTATATGATTACGCTAGACTTATCATGGATTTTCTGAATCTGTCTGTCAGGTCTTTTTAACCGTTGTGGTACCACCTCCAATTGTAACGGTATAACCTCCCTGTTTGTAAACGATGCCTGTTACGCGGTTATTACCATCAATTGTGATGCCTGAGAATGCCTCTGCTTTACCAGTAACATCATCTGTCATGGTGGCAAAAGATTGTGACGCTAAAATAAAGTCATTACCGGGAGTGGTTCCGGTTGCAGCAACCTGTTCCGTTACAACTGCCTGCGCAGCAATAAGACCAAGTCTCGCTTCAGAGGCATATGCCTTTCCGCGTGCTTCGTTAACATAACCAAGCATTGCCGGAATCGTAGCTGCAGCCAGAATAGCGATTATAACAAGTACAACAATAATCTCAATCAGGGTAAAACCTTTTTTATTTTTTAATATTTTTTTCATATTAAAACTCCTTTCAATCACTTGTTTTTTTCTATGTAAAATCAGTGCACCGCTGATCATTACAACATGTTAAAGTTAAAATAAACAAAAACTTTTATATTGCAGTATCATACAACCCCTTGCATGGGACTGCTCGATTAAAATCTGCCGATCGAAGAGAGCAGCTCTTGTCGGTTGTTTGCCTTTTCCATTGCCGCTTCCTTCGTGATCACTCCCCGGTTTACAAGGTTTACAAGATACGTGTCCAGAAGAATCATACCTTGCCGCGCGCCGGTTTGAATGGTTGAATTTAGCTGGTGGCATTTGTTCTCGCGGATAAGGCTAAGTACCGCATCTGTCCCAAGCATGACTTCGAACGCCGCCACGCGTCCCTTTCCGGTTGCCTTGGGCAGCAGTGTCTGGGTGATCACACCTTTAAGCACACTGGACAGCTGCGTTCGGATCTGCTGCTGATTATGCGGAGGGAATACATCGATAATACGGTCAATGGTCATGGCGGCTCCGGTGGTGTGCAGCGTGGAAAGTACCAGGTGACCGGTTTCAGCGGCCGTTACTGCGGCTGAAATTGTTTCATGATCGCGCATCTCGCCGACCAGGATCACATCGGGGTCTTCACGCATGGCACTTCTCAATGCTCCGGCAAAGTTTCCCACATCGGTTCCCACGTCACGCTGATGGATCAGAGCCTTTTTCTGCGTATAAACATACTCTACGGGGTCTTCGATGGTCAGGATATGACAGGCTCTGTTCTGATTGATATAATCTATCATGGCAGCCAGAGTAGTGGATTTTCCGCTTCCCGTAGGCCCCGTAACGAGGATCAGACCTCTGGGTTCATCAGCCAGTGTTTTAAATATTTCCGGAAGCGCCAGCTGCTCGAAGGTGGGGATACTGTCATTGATGATACGTATGGTCGCGGCCAGATTTCGCTGCTGATGAAACACATTGACACGTTGGCGCTGCCGCCCCTCCATCTCGTAACACAAGTCCACGTCCTCACCGGATTCCATTTGCCGGCGCTGTTTATCGTCCAACATTGAAACGATCAGCTGCTTTTTTTCATCGGGTGTAAGCACATACTCACTCTCAATAAGGGTTCCGTCAATACGAAATACCGGATTGCGGTCAATCGTCAGATGGATGTCGCTTGCGCGTCTTTCGCGTGCAGCCAGAATAAGCTCTTTTATATTCAATGCAAATACCTCCGATCCTATTATTCTACAAAATAACTCAGCTTGAGAAATTCCTCAAAAGATGTTGTTCCTTCCAGGACAAGCCGGGATACGCTAGTTGAAAGGCTTTTTAATTTATTATTTTCATTTACATATTTATATATTTCTTCTGCGGGTACTCTTTTCGCGATCATATTTCTGATCTTACCGTCTAGGGACAGGATCTCATGTACTGCGATACGGCCTTTATAGCCGGTATTATTACAGTTGTGACAGCCCTTGCCGCGGACCAGTTTTTTGGGCCTTGCATCACCAAGCATCCGATATTCACTTTCCAGCGGTTCGTATTCCTCACGGCAGAATGGGCATACCTTTTTAACCAGGCGCTGGGCAACAACGCCAACCAGCGAATTGGCCAGGAGATAATCCTCGATACCCATATCCAGGAGACGGACAATTGCTGAGACCGAATCGTTTGTATGCAGGGACGAAAGCACCAGATGTCCGGTCAAAGCAGCACGTACCGATATACTGGCCGTTTCCGAATCGCGGGTTTCGCCGATCATCACAATGTCGGGATCCTGCCGGAGGATAGCCCGGAGTCCGCTTTCAAAGGTCAGACCTGCCAGAGGATTGATCTGCGTCTGGTTCACATTTGCCAGAACTTTCTCCACCGGATCTTCGATGGTTGAAATATTGACAAAACGTTTGGAAAGCATTTCCATGATCATATAAAGAGTAGTCGTTTTTCCGCTGCCGGTAGGACCGGTGACATATATAAGCCCATGGGGTGCCTTCAGGATATGGAGCATCTTTTCATAATCCTCCGGCATCATACCAAAGGTTCTGGAATTATCAAGCGATGCACTTTGATTCATAAAGCGCATGACGATCTTTTCTCCATATACGGTCGGCAAGGTAGATGTGCGGACATTGATCTCAATATCCTGCAGTATAGCACGAAAATGTCCATCCTGGGGCGCTCGCTTTTCGGCAATGTCAAGACCGGATAATATTTTAATACGGGCGATGATGGAAGGGTGCAGGGATTGCGACAAGGTCAGATAATCCACCATCTGTCCATCCACACGGATCCTTACCTGGGTTTTGGTTTCAAAGGGCTCAATATGGATATCGCTGGCCCCTACGCTGTGTGCTTTATAAAGTATGGAGTTGATCAGCGTAACCACCGGCGTATCATCCGTCGCTTCGGAAATATCAACATAACTGAGTGCATTGCTCTTGGATGCGGTCTCATTTGCACCGTGGGCCGCTTTCTGTGTTTCTATTTCAGAATAGTACTCGTTTATCGCCTGGATAATGTCTGATTTTTTGCAAATCTGCACCTCGATCTGCATCTGGGTGATGAGTTTAATATCCTCAATTGCATAATAGTTCAAAGGGTCATTGATATTGATCCGCAAAACGGAGTTTTCTGCGCTGATGGCGATCAGACAGTATTTATCGGCTACCGCTTTTGGTATTTTAGCAACTGCGTCCAGGTCAATCGGCGAATCACTCATGGAAACATAGTTTATATTCAGGCGTCTGGCTAAAGCGGTCAATAACCGGTCTTCCGTAATGATATTGTTTTCAATCAATACCTCACCCAGACGTTTCCCCTTACTTGAAGTTTTTTGCAGGTTTAAAGCATGATTTAATTGTTCTTCGGTTATATGTCCGGCATCGATCAAAACTTCACCGAGCCGGAGTTGTGTTGTCATGGATAGGGCCATTGTAACCTCCGTCTGTCCGTTTGGGCGGACACAATATGACATAAAATTCTGAATTTCTACAGTTTTCACTATTATATCATAGTGTGTAATATAGGCAAGTATTATTTAACTGATACGGTATTGTATACTTAAAAAAATACAGGTATCGCCTAATATTGAGAGTATCCTCCGGGAGGCAGTTGATTCTGTTCCGCTTGTATTATTTATTTTAAATAAAAAAAACCGTTTATGCCAAGCATAAGCGGTTGCTCATTATCATATTTACGGATATATTCCATCCATACACATATAAATGCGGCAACCGGCTGTCATAATCTTCCGACCTTAGACCCTTGGCTTTGTGTCCCTGCTTTTCAACAGGTTTACCTGTAATCATCATATGCTTTTTATATCCATTTGTCAACTAGTTATTTCTACCTAAATTTTACCTTAAAAAAAGCCATTATGTTACAGTTTAGCTATATGAATTCTTCTGCTGCAAATATTTCTTCATCTTAAAAAGCAGCTCCTGAAAATCCAATGGTTTACATACATGGTCATTCATACCGGAATCCAGACATTTTTCAATATCATCTTTAAAAACATTAGCCGTCATGGCAACAATAGGAATCTTTTTTGCATTCGGATCATCAAGTTCACGAATACGCCGCGTTGCCTCCAGTCCATCCATTTCGGGCATCTGCACATCCATCAAGATCATATCGTAACGTTTGGGCGCAGCCCGGAACATCTGTACCGCCCGGATACCATTTTCGGCAACATCAATATTAACCTGCATTGGCTTAAGCAGCTCCCGCACGATCTCGCAGTTGATCTCCACATCTTCTGCCAACAGTATGCAAGCTCCTTTCAGGGACTCTGCTTCATCCGGCGGGAAGCCGGCATCCATAGAAGCCTCTTCTTTTAACATGCCTCGGTATGTTTGCGTACCGCGTCTGACCTGAACAACAAAAGCAAATGTAGAACCTTTACCCGGTTCTGATTCAACCCAGATATTGCCGCCCATAGACTCGATAATATGCTTGGAAATAGCGAGACCAAGTCCCGTTCCGCCGAATTTACGCGTGGTATCATTTTCAGCCTGTTCAAAAGACTTAAACAAGCGTGCCTGCTGCCCGGCGTCAATTCCGATGCCCGTATCTGTCACCTCAATTTGGATGGTGCATATACCGTCTTCCTCTTTTACTAATTGCGTGTTAAGCCGTATGGAACCTTTCTTGGGTGTGAACTTTTGCGCATTGGAAAGCAGATTTGTAATAACTTGCGCGATCCGCTGATCATCACCGATCAAAGTCTGCGGAATATCACGGTCAAGATGAACTGTGAACTGCTGTTCTTTTTCATCTACACGGAAACCAATAATATCTACTACCTTTTGCAGCATCTTTTCGAAACTGAATCCTACTTCAGACAATTCAAATTTATCAGCCTCAATCTTTGACATATCAAGGATATCGTTAATAACCCCCAAAAGATAATTAGAAGCGTCCTCTATTTTTCCGAAAGCATAATCTTTTTTTCCCGTATCAGCGGCGGTTTTACCGATTAAGGTCATGCCAATAATAGCATTCATAGGCGTCCGTATTTCATGGCTCATGTTCGACAGGAAATTACTTTTGGCAATGCTGGCCTCCTGCGCCGCTTTAAGCGCCTCTTGTATGCTCTGATTCATCTCATTACGCAGCAGGGCATTGGCAATAAGCAGACTGGCAGAGCGCAGGATAGTTTCCTCATCATGGGAAAATAACCGTTCCCGGTGACAGTCATCAAAACCGACAAATCCCCAAAAATAATCTTTTATAAACACCGGCAGTACCAATATGGACAATATCCCCTGGGGAGCCAGGTGATCATGCTCCGCTTGCGGCAGATCACTGACGATCCCATTGATGCTTTGTCCTTTTGGCAGATATTTTGACCAGCTTGGGGCAGCATCACTGTACGGGACATCTACTGCGTATTCTCCGCCTTGCTGCGGCTTGGCCCCCTCCGACCATTCATATAATTGGGTACAGTAAAGTTTTCCATCCTTTATGTGGTTTTTCCAGATATAAACACGGTCGGCATCGGCAGTATCAGCCATCATGCCCATACACCGCCACAGATTACTTTCAAACTCCCCCGGCTCTGATCGGAGCAGTATGGCAGCTATGTCATTTACCGAATGCAGCAATGCATCCTTATGATCGATCTCCTTCATTATTCTTTTATATTCACGTAAATCGCGGGTATATCCGGTTACGATATATTCATTTTCATGCTTAACACGTACAAGGGTGATCTCTGCCGGCACCGGGGTGCCGTCCAGCTTCTGGTGCATCCATTCAAAGACCGATCTGCCGTTTTTGAATGCTTCTTTGATGCAATTTAATGACTTATCTGAAGAAAGCTGACCGTCCGGCTGATATTCAGGAGAAAGCTCATAAAATCTGTCCAAATACTCCTGTTTGTTTTTCAATCCAAAAAGTTTTACTGCTTCCTCATTGCAGTCGATATTGTTAAAATCCTTGTCCCACATATTACAACATAATGGGGTTGCATCAAGCATTAGTCTGGTACGTTCATCAGCCTCATGTATCCTGTCTGCTATATCAATCCGGCTCTTGGCATTGACCAGCATCAGGCTTCCGGATCGCAGGATGCTGACTTCATCTTCAGTAAAATAACGCTCACTGTGGCAGTCATCAAAACTGACAAATCCCCAGAAACGTTCCTGTAAAAATACCGGAATCACAAGAATGGATTTAATACCATACGGTTTAAGCCGTTCCTGTTCATTCTGTGACAGACTGCTGAGCGGACTATTGATACATTCCCCATTTTGAAATTTCTCATTCCATTCAGGAAAGCTTTTGGCATAAGAGAAACCGGTTTTGGTACGGACGGAATGATTCATTGATCCCGAACTGTTTATCCATTCAAATTGCTGTATATAATACAGGAGACCGTCCTTCCACTCATTCTGCCATATGTATATACGGTCAACATCCATGCAGCGGGCCATTAGTTCCATGCCTTTATGCATTGAGGTCTCGAAATTCCCCACGTCCACTCCCAGCAGCACTGCCGCTGTGCTATTCACCGCATGGAGCAGCCGTTTCTGCTGATTATTTTTGTTTTCATCAATTTCAGTTTTACTATCCTTTGATCGCCCAAACAGCTTTTGAATCTTCATTTGTACAACCTCCCGATCCTTTCATTATACAATATTCAAGCGTTCAATGATTTCAGTTATTAACACGCTTTGCGATGCACAGAAGTTATGCATACTTCTCAGCATCTACAATAATTTGGTTTTTGTAGATGCGGTACTATTGAGGTTCTGAAAATACTTTCGATATTGCGAAGGAGTTACGCCGATATACTTTTTAAACATCGTGTTTAAGTGGCAATGCTCGCCAAATCCTAACGTTTCTCCAATTTTACCAATAGGCATATCTGAATTCATCAATAAGTTCTGCACTTCTCCTATTCTCCGGTGCATAACGTATTTGATAGGAGATTCCCCGGTTTCTCTTTTGAATATGTGCGCCAGATAGTAATGACTCATATGAAAAATATCACCTAAATACTGTAATGAAATATCCTCCATAAAATGTTCATCAAGATATTCCGTAATATTTCGAATCAAGTCTTCTGTTTTTTGCCCGGTAAGATCGGCTGAGGCTTTCCGATCAAGGAATTCGTTATATACAATTTCTAATAAAGCATTCGCCAGCATTTCGCAAACATGCTCATTTTGTGAGGATTGTGTATTTAAAGTATGAAGTGCCAATAGTATATGTTCTACAGATTGCTTATTAACTTTGAGTTGAAGTACAGGGTTATAAGATGGAGCCATCAGTGTGTTCGGCGGCATATGCGGAATAGAAACGTCACGTAGTACGCAGCAGTAACTTTGCATGGAATACTCTTGAAATGGTGTTTCACCATGCAGGATGTTGGAATTGCAAATAACGAGATTTCCTGACTGTATGGCATATTCACGTTTTCCGACAATATATCGTCCGCTGCCTTCCATTACGTAAAACAGTTCCATTACATTTTTGTGCTGATGTATTAGCTGAGAGTGATATTTGTGATACTGTTCGTCTACAAAATGCGTGTTGACGAACTTGGCTGTAGGGTTAAAAGAAATATTCGTCATATGAATCCTCCTGAAATGGTAGAACTCCACTTTAAAAGAGCGTCTTTTTTCTTGCCGTTATTATACTATACAACGCCCTGCATTGTAAACTTTATTATTGATCAAAATTGCGCGAAGAGTTACAGTTCGTTACAGGTCACGGAGTGAATTGTAACCGCGAAGAGGAATCCTTATGATTTATTTTTGTGCAATTTTAACAAATATAAGGGTCTTAATTTTGGATGCCAACGCAAGAATGTATAAGTTTCAGTAAAAAACTATAATTTTTAGCCGTAAATCGGACAATAACCTGCTAACGTCGCTTAATCTGCTAATGCTACAATTCATTTATACCCGGGATGCGTTAATGAAAGAAATACTATGTACATGTATGAAACTAAAAAAAAGAAGAGAAGAGAGGGAAGATTTTATGAAGTATGGAAGTAAAGTTTTAGCAATTCTACTGGCAATGATGATGGTTCTTTCGATAACAGCTTGTGGAGGAACGGAAAAGAACAAACAAGCAGAAACAACACCAGAAGCAACAGAGGAAACAACTGAGGAAACAACAGATGATGAGGCAGGACAAGATACCGCAGATACAGGTGGTACTGAAAAAATTAAAGTTGGTTTTGTAGTGAAATCTCTGGCTGATCAGCACTGGGTTATCGTAAAGGCCGGTGCGGAAAAAGCGGCAGCGGATAACGATGTTGAATTAACATTTATTGCGCCGAACTCTGAAAGTGATGTAGCAAAGCAGGTAGAGAATATTGAAACATTGACAGCTGCGGGAGTTGATGTTATCTGTGTTGCTCCATCCAATGATGAAACTGTGCTTCCGGCCCTTGAAAATGCTGTAGCTGCAGGTATCAAGATTATTGCAGTGGACACGGATTCTTCCTTGTCGGAGAAGGTTTGCTTTATTGGAACCGGTAATGAAAATGCGGCACGTGAAGGGGCTTTATGGGCCGGTGAGCAGATTGGTGAAGGTGGGACTGCGATTATCCTGCGCGGCAGATTGGGAGATGTTACTCATGACCATCGAGAAGCTGGTTTAAAGGCAGGACTTGAAGAGAAAGGAATTACAATTCTGGAAACCCAGGCAGGCGAACCGACAGAAGAAAAGGGTATGAACATAACTGAGAACCTGCTTCAGAAATATCCGGATGCAAGCCTGGTCATCACAACCTGTGATGCGATGGCTGTAGGTGCTTATAATGCGGTAGAAGCATCAGGAGCTTCTGCACAGGTATACGGATTCGATGGAACGATTCCGGTTTCGCAAAAGGTTGCAGAGGGTGAGATTCTTGGAACAACGGCACAATCTCCGTTTGAAATGGGCATACTTGGGGTTGAGACAGCGATCAAAATTGTGAAAGGTGAACAAGTAGATTCTGTAATTGATTCCGGACAGAAAGTTGTTAATCAGGAAAATGCGCAAGATTACATAAATGATCAAGAGGCAAAGGTTGCAGGCGCGGCTGAGTAATATTTTTGCAGGCGTTTACAATTAAAAAAGGTTGGACCGGTTATTAGCCGGTCCAATGAGAAAGGTGGGGTTGAGAGTTGGGCAAATTAATAATGGAATTAAAAAATGTCACCAAATACTTTCCTGGTGTAGTAGCTTTAAATGATATGTCTTTTGAGGTCAGGGCAGGAGAAGTCCATGGCTTGATCGGAGAAAATGGAGCAGGGAAGTCTACATTGATCAAAGTATTCACAGGGGTAAACCAGCCGGAAAAAGGTGAGATTTTTATTGACGGTCAGCCAATCGTACTTGCGAATCCAAACATTGCGAAGCAAGCCGGGGTTGGTTGTATTTATCAGGAACTTAATATTGTACCGGAGCTTAGTATCACGGACAATCTCTTTATAAACTATTACAAGAAAAAAGGCGTGCTGCTGGATTATGGCTACATGGATAAGCGTGCAGCAGAAATTATGGAACAGCTTGGGCAAAAGATCGATCCAAGGACCTTGTGCGGAAGACTTGGGCTTGGCGTACAGCAGATGGTCGAGATCGGGAAGTCAATCTTGTCTGAAGCAAGATTAATTATCATGGACGAGCCGACGTCGTCCCTGTCAAATAAAGAAGTTGCACAGCTGATGAAGACGATCGCCATTCTAAAAGAAAAAGGGATCGCAATTGTTTTTGTGTCCCATAAATTAGAGGAAATCTTCGAAACATGCGACTGCATTACGGTAATGCGTGATGGTCAGCATATCAGTACAAAGCCGGTGGAGCAGGTGACTCATGACAGTCTGATCGCCGACATGGTAGGCCGGAGCCTGGATGACCTGTTCCCGAAACAGGTGTCCGCAAAAGGTGAAGAGTTCCTG
>Ga0153940_1001584_pt1 | contig 10194 bp, 12 predicted proteins | sample TSNJ024MetaG_FD_104736 | JGI IMG/M metagenome (GOLD analysis project Ga0153940, IMG submission 104736) | Attine ant fungus gardens microbial communities from New Jersey, USA - TSNJ024 MetaG | ecosystem: Host-associated > Fungi > Mycelium > Unclassified | place: USA: New Jersey, Brendan T. Byrne...
AAAGCGGACTGGTCGATTACGTCGGAACCGGGTAACTTTTCGCGTAGACTGGCAAGCGATTTTCTTCCTGCATCATCATTGTCGAGGAAAGCATGGACGGCTTTGTGAGCCTGTAAAAACGGGATAGTTTTCGCAAGATTCGCGACCGAATTCAATATCACCGAATCGATTGTCGGAAACGGATTTTGCTTCATGGAGAGGTAAGATAAAAAGTCCATAAATCCCTCGAACAGCATAACCGTATCATTGTTATTGTTTATGGTGGTAATATTCTTCGGACTGATACTCCCTTTAAAATCCCTGTTCCGTAGTTCCCAGCCTCCGACATCGTTTGGAAAGCCGATAGCAAAATAGTTTTTACCTACTATGTTATAATGTATTTCGGAACAATAGCGTTTGGCTATGTCAACGTCTATGCTCCGTTCTCTCAGGTAATCGAGCAAAGCCGGATGGGTGAGCGGTTTGATATCCGTAACCCTTATTGCCGATTCCCGCTTTGTCGGAACGATAGGAGTATTATCCCGTTGAAAGGAAAAGGATGTATTATCCAACCTTTGGAACGCTTCGGCTAAAGAGCAATGCTCCAGCTTCACCACAAGATCTACTATAGAGCCTCCTTCATTTACACCGAAGTCATACCATAAATCTTTATCGTAGTCTACTTTGAAACTCGGATCGTTGTCTTCCCGTAGTGGAGAATAATATAATCCGTAATATCCCCTGTCTTTTGCCGGATGTATACCTCTGTTCGCAAGGTATTGTCGTATGCTTATATAATTTGAGCTTTTCATTTTTCTGATTTTTTAGTGATTTTACTTACTACAAACAAATTTTGAAATATCTCACTGATAATCAGTATTGTATTTGTAGTATGGTTTGTTTTTGTAGTAACTACTACCGTGTAGTAAGGTAGTAGCGTGAGAGTAACAAGCCGATTTTGATTCTTACTATGTCCTAATCCTTTTTCTTTCATTGGATTACATACCATTGTAGTAATGTAGTAAGAAGAAATAGCTATATTTGAATTTCTACAGGTCATGGTCGAAAAACGGATTCGGTTTTACTTTCTTTATCCTGTAACATTTTACCGGACTGGAAAAATCGTGCAGCCGCTTGGTAACACGTTCAAAACCGGCTTTTGCAATCGCTTCGCCCATGCGTTTTTCACCTAACCTTATCGAAGTATAGCTCTGCAAATAGGTTAATATCTGCGAAGTAGTCATATAATACTCCTCTGTTTTTTCCGGTTTCTGAAAACCCTGCATCAGCATTTCATACTCAACCGTCTGAACATGGAATTGCTGACTGGCCTGATGCAGTTCCACTATTTCCTCATCCACAAACCAATAGCGATAATCGTTTCCCAATAGCCACATAACTTCAGAGAATACCTTATCCATGTCGATATTCAAGGCAGCACCGATGTCTATACTGACTACTTCGAATGGCAGGAACCTCCGGCTGCCTGTCGGGTCGGTCAGAAAATCGTTGCCGTTGACCGATGCCATAAAACTAGCCAGATGCGGGTATTCATCTATATACACGTCATATGGTCGGCGGTATTTGACGCCCGGAGTGGTTATCAGGTTCTTCAATTCATTCTCGTCCCGTTTGTTTAGGGCTTTCAACTGGTCGTCGATATTGATGAACAGGTATTCAGCAATTATCGTAAGCACATCTTTGTTCTGCGGGTCTATCTTGCCTGTGAACAGATAACTTTTCAACGACCGGGGACAAAGATGGTCCAGCCATGTGGTTTTGAATTTCCCCTGTTCTCCGGTCAATACCAGACAGGTATGATTCTGACAACCGATATCACTCATCGCATTGCCGGCGACACCCATTAGCCATTTGGTCAGGTATTCATACCACTTTTCGGGATTGGCGGTCGCTACGGTCTGCGACAGTTGAAGAATGTGCCCACTCGCTTCGGGATTGAGGCGAGGCAATCCGCTGAAATACTCCTTTACCGGATGTACTTTCGGCGAAAAATCGCTTTCGAGTATCGCGCGGATATTCTCCGCCGATGTCGAAAGCCCTATTTCGGTATCTATCCGTCGTTTGAACGAATTGAGGGCATACTTGGTAACAGGCTGGAATAGGCGACCGTCGTTTTTCGGGCGATACTCCGGCTTGGATTTTATCACATTGAAACGAAAATCATACTTTTCCCGCAAGTAGGCTTCAATACGCTCATTCTTAGACTGTCGGACGGAAGATTCTTTTCCCTTTCCCATCGGATTAAGATTCTTCTGCCGTTCGACACCTGTTCAGGATAAAGTTGAGTATCTCCTCCTTGTCATAAAAGACAAGCTTCTCCCCGAATCGGTATTCCTTATAATAACCGAGCCGGGCATATTTACGGACTGTGGGCGCAGAGGCTTTCAGGAGTTTAGTCGCCTCTTTCATCTTGATAAGATTATTCATCGCCTTATCTACCGGCGATAAATTTTCACAGGGAACACTGTTCTCAACAGCTTCCTCTTTTTCTGATTTTAACCAGAATTTCTTAAATGCCTTTCTCATTTTGCTAATAATTTTAGAAATTTCGAAAGACAAATATATATCATAAAAATTCTGATAATAAACAACTTACCTTGCCGGGACGACATGGGACAACGACTCACAGAACGGGACAATTCCGCTCCTCTCGGCAGGTATTAAGAAAGGGGAAAACAGGGAGTGGATGGAGAAAAATCAGGCTTTTCCCGACAAGGTATCCATATCTTTTTGGATGATACGGACAGCTTCGTTCATGCCTATTTCAAGATAGAACTCCCGGATAGTATCCAAATGTTTCAGAAGTGTTTTGCTATCTACGTTGCTGCGATTTAGCGAGGGGTTGGCGTGTAATTTCGTGTCGGACGGGTCGATTTTCTCTCCGATAAGAGTTTGCCATGCGCTCAACCGGTCTTCAGGAGTATAAGCGGGGATAAGTTCTGAAGCCAACAGATAGCCGAAAATACGGTCGCCGAGTTGTTTCCGGCCTTTTATGGAATAGCATTTAAGGATTTTCTCCTTGAGCAATTCCACATAATCGTCTACCGTTTTGGCCTTTTCTTTTTTCACCGAAATGCCGTAAAGCAATTCTTCGACTTCCTTGTCGCTTATATCGTCTTTGAGAAACAAGGCTGCGATATCGCTTCGGCGCAAAGAGATGAATTTGGAGATGCGCTGCTGTTCAGTGCTGTATTTGGAACTGAAATAAGGGATAAATCCGAATATTCTAAACGTCCGACTCGTATCGGACGCCACTTTGATGCACTCATCGAGGAAGCTATCCACGTCGATAGCCTTCCTTTTCTGCTGTTGTATCTTAAAACTGGCATAATAGAATTTAAGGATGGAAACATCCGATGTCCCCAACAAATTCTCATTATACATTTTGCGATACTTGTCCTGCATACGATGATTGTTGAATCAGGAACAAATTTAGTGAATTTTCTTTGGTTTAGGATTATTTTCCTGTATTTCATTTTGGTGCGGACAGGGTGGGACAAAAGAGAATTTGCAACACAAACGCAACACAGTAAAAATAAGGTCGCCTGTTAATCAGACGATTAACAGGCGACCTTGCGGTATGGACGGAGAGCGAACCTAACGCCCTTAATATCCCGTATATCAATAATTTAAATAACTTCCGCAAAAACTACTGTAACGAATTTGTAACGAGAATCTGTCCTCTTTTGACCTTGAACCGTCACCGTTTGTCCTTAATAGCTTCTGGGTTCAAAAATACAAATATTTTTTTGAATCCACAAATCATTACTGTACAATATCAACCCTCCTTGTGCAAGGTGCAAGCCTATATATATAGGCTTGCACCTTGCACAAGGGAAATACATACCGTTCAGCCTGTATAATTATCTTGTTGTGAATTAAGGCGTTATTAATAGCTAAAGTATAATGAGTATACCAATAAGTCTAGTCCATTGTACCATAAGAAAAACTACAATAGCTTTGTTTTCTTTTGTTTATTCCGTATCTTTGTTGAAATTTGAAAATAAATTATGAGCAGAAATACTGGAGATATTACGAAGAAGAACATATTGACACAGTCTTTTGTTCTGTTTAGTTCTAAACCGTATGATAAGGTTACATTTACAGACTTTGAGAAAATGACGGGTCTAAGCCGGGGTGCTATTTTATATCATTTCAAATCGAAACAAGAGATATTTGAAGCAGTGATTGAATCTTCCGTATTAGGCAGAATGGCAATACTTGAAATCCCGATTCGAGAAAAAGAGCCTTTGAAGAACTTTATTACTGATTTTATTAAAAGTTGCGTGGATGCAAAGAAAGAAATGGCAAAATTAGGGATAAAGAATATGAATCGGGCTCACTATAATATAGAATCCCTGGCTCTTTATTCCTATTCCCAATTTAATAAAATGGCTAAGCAATTGAGAGATACGGAGCTTAAAATTTGGATATTGGTTGTAAAGAAGGCTCAAGATGTAGGCGAGATAAAAAGAGATATTGATCCGGAATTAACAGCTTCCCTGTTTTTAAACTCTTATCTTGGACATGCGTATTCTGCGGCCAAGGAAGAAAATGGCTGCGATACAGAACTTTTATATAAGGAATTAATGCATTTACGGGAAATAGTAAAATCTTGATTTTAAATATATTAAGTAACTGTTATTTATGATCTGGACTACCTTGCCTATAGGTATGCATAAATTTTTCATTTAAATTTTGTGATTAGTTAAATTAGTTGTATTTTAGTACCGTATAGTCAGTTTAATTTTATTAGCTGTAACATTTATTTATGGAGACATCTACAACTAATTGCGAGAAATCGTTGCATGGTTATGACGCAGATTTTTTTCTGGGGTCATCTTCAAAACGTTATTTTGGTACAGGTTTTAAGAAAACAGAACACAGTTTTTTAAATTTGCGAAAAGAAGAAGGAAACCTTTTTGCTGACTTAGTGGTAAACTGGCCTGAGATATGGGCTGAGAAAAAGGGGGGCAATGTGACACCACACATTGGTACTTTAGATTTTTTTCTGGCATCAGTAATCTTGGTAGAGGAATACTTTTCAATAGTAAGAGAAATATCCATAAAGCAAATGAATCATATGTGGATATCAGATTTCATTTGTAAAACAGGAAATAAGTGTATTGAGCAAAATATTCTTTCTTGCAGTTGCAAATTGATATCTGAAGAATACAACAGTAGTAAGACCATATTTGTATTTGAAATAAAAATTGAGGATACATATGTGTCTTTGAATATTGATTTCCCAAATAGCCTTAAAACAATGTATTATGAATCACCGCAACTACTGGAACAAAGGACATATTATTCGCGGGGATATAAGTTTGCCGATAGAAGAATTTCCAATATAAAGGTAGATTTTAATAGAAAGAGTATTACGGCGGATTATACATTAAGACATCAGGATAATTTGGCATATTGTGGAATAGGCGCTGAATATATGCCTTGTATTACACTTTGTGATTTAATTTTAACAGCGGGACAATTGACGCAAATTCTTTTATACAGTTTAGACGGTACAAGCAGGGAGGGTAGTTCTAACTTATGGATGCGAAAAATACACTGTTCTTACAAGAGACCAATAGTTGTTGACCCCGAAGTTCTCATTGAAATAAAAAAAAGCAATAATATAAATATGAAAGGGGAAATGTATCACTGCTCAGACTTGAGGTTTGATTTTAATAATGGGGATTTAATAGCCGATTGTAGTTCTGCTTACAAACCATTTATAAAATGAGCAAAATAAGAATTGCCGTATCGGGAACCTACTCAACAGGAAAAACAACAACGTCCTATGCTTTAAGCTATTTAACTGGTATTCCCAGAACCCATGCACAGACAATGCGTGAAATACTTCCTGTTATTAATCCGGGTAAAAGACTTGAAGATTGTACACCCCCGGAATTGTATGAGCTAGGCATTCGGCGACTGACTGAGAGAACCAGATGTGAAGCTTTGTTAGATGGAAATTTCATTTCGGATGGATCTGCCTTACATGAATGGGTCTATGGGAAAGCCAGACTAAAGGTCGGCTTAAATCCTAATGAAAAGGGATTGAAAAAGATTCACAGCAGGATTAGGTTGCTCCCTTATACGATTCCCATGTCAATATTCATAAATGACTATGAGAAATTAGTAAAACTGCACACAAAAAGAAGTTACGATTTGTTTATACACCTACCGATTGAATTTCCTATTGCCCAGGACGGCCATCGTCCGGTAAACGAGAATTTTCGGAGATATTCAAACGATTACCTGATTAATACTTTGCATGAATTGGGCATACCATATATAATAGCTGGCGGCAGCATTGAAGACCGGCTGTTAACTGTCATAAAATATTTAGGGATTACTCCCCGGATGCCCGTCAAGGAGGCGGTCGCTTTAGCCATGTATGAGACCAGTAAAAGAAATTCTGTAGAAATAGAATATAACAAGTCATTAAAATGAAAGAACAGAAATTGAGAATAGCAATAATAAGTTCTTCAAACAAAGAAAGTGTGAGAGTGAGTTTTGAGTTAAGCAAACTTTTTGGTATACCCCATATTCCTTCAACATTTGCTGTTAATGCTAACCGGAAAATTTGTAACGCAACAAGCAAGGCATATAATTTCAATGAAACATACAGTATGATTCTATCCGAATTTTACTCCCGGATAAAGGAAGAAAAGATTTCAAATTTTATATCGGACGGCTCCGTTTTAGAAGGGATCGTTTCGAAGAAAGCAGAAATCACCTCCAGCAAACCGGCTAAATCAATTTTTCATTTCGTTGTAAGCAAAGTTCTTAAATCAAAATTCCGTGAATTTGAAAAAAAAATAGAATCTGTTATATGTGATTATGCAGAAAAAGCATACGATAAAGTCTATTTGATAAGACATTCCGACTTATCCGTAAGCAAGTATTGTTTGCAGTTTGATATTTCTGTAATAAACATGCTGAATGATAGAAAAATAGATTATGCCATCATCACGGATAGCTCAGATATGGGATTACAAGAAATCGCTAACGATATAAAATCCATCACTAAACAAGAAGCATAAAAACAAATTGAAATGATTAATATTGTGATAATTAACGGCAGCCCACGAAAGAATGGAGCAACAGCAGGTTTATTGAAAGAAATGTCTAAGTATCTGTCAGGAAAAGAAGATGTAAATATCAGCTATATAAATATATCTGATTATTCTTTACTGAATTGTACGGGTTGCATGTCTTGCTATCAAAACGGGGTTTGCTGCCTGAATGATAAGGTAGAAGAAATAAATGCATTGGTTTCAAGAGCTCATGGAATAATCATCGGTTCCCCCACCTATAGTAGCACTATGCCCGGCTCATTAAAAACTTATATAGACAGGGGGCATTTTGTTTTGGAACAATCTTTATCGGGAAAATATACTTTTGCATTGAGCACATACGAAATTGCAGGGGGGAAGAGTGTTATTTCCCTCCTGAAAACATTATACCAATATTCGGGAGGAATACGTGCCGGCGAATATACCCGTAAATTACCGTTTAATTCATCCCCTTTGGCTTCGACAAAAAAGCAACAGATGTTTCTAAAAAAAACGGAACGTTACTACCGGTTTATAAAAAACCGGAAAAGAAAGTCATTGATTGACAAAATCATTCACTTTGTAGCACTCCGACTGATAATGAAGCCCCAAGTTCTTCAGCGTCCTGCACAATACAAAGCTGTTATTGAACGCTGGGAAAAAAACGGGATTATAAAGATCTGAAAATGTAGTTTATTGAAAGAGCTGAAACTCTATTTTTGTAATCTAAAGGATCTCCAAGCACATTGGATTTCCCCACATCAGCTAAGCCATGTTCATAGGACAAACTGAAAGACAATTTATTTTGCTGATATGACAGTTTAAGTAACGATCCAAAATCATGGCGTTTTAACAGTTTATCAAAAGTACTAACCTCGATGTTGATTTTTTGCCCGTTGACTTGTCCTGTTGCTTTTGTTTTTCCACCAATTCCATAAGCTGCATATGCTCCAGTACTAAAACCTATGCTTCCTTTTGTTTTGTATATCGGTAGTTTGTAAGTTAATAAAAAAGGTAATTGTATTAAATGTTGTTTTAGCTCTACGGAAGCATTGATATTTTCAGTCTTTCCCTTACTTTTCAACCCCTTCATAGAATATGTTGTTCCGGATTGTAAATAGAAATTATTAGCCAAATCATATTCTACGAATACTCCAATTTTAGGTAAAATCGGGCACTCTTTTTCCAATGGAGCTGTATCTTCGGATGAATTGCAATAGTCAATCCCGGCTTCTAAGCCAATTGACCATAAAGAGTTGTTTTGAGCACATATCTCTATAGACAGGGTGCTAACAAGCACACACAGAAAAATGACTTTTCCCCTCATAAATAAACCTTTTAAATAATTCAACCTATTTCGTGTTAAAAGTAATATAAAAAAGCAATTGCGGAAAATGTTTGTTCTCATTTTTTTCAATTATGAAACAAAGGTTGCCTCTTTCTGGGAGGCAACCTCGTCAATTTGACTTCTCTCGGTGAAGTTTTGTGCAAAAAGCTATTATAATATATCCAATGAACAGGTATGAGCATCGAATTTGCATTCAACACAAAATGCACAAAAAGCACCTGTCAAAGTGTAGCTTCATTTCCTGTCTGTTTCAATAAACTTATCTTCAATTACTCTCAGCAAATTGCAAAGAAACTTCGACCTGTTGATTTTCCTTCTGGTTATATCAACGTAAGTCCTATAGTGATTCCCCAGTTTTACATCAAAAAAGACTTCAAATGCCTTTACAATAACTTTGATGTTTATGTTGCCGTCATTGAGGCTCTTTGAATGATAAAGTGCATATATCAACTCAACTAAATCGATATTGTTTGCAGTCCATCGAATTTTATTTATACCCTTTTGAATCTTGGTTTTATCACTCCCTCCATTATCATTTCTTATGGAAAAATGTTTTAAACTAAGCAGGATGTAATCGATTTCTGCATTCAGAAAAGACAGAATGTCATCAAAGAAGATTTCCAACTCATTTTCACCGGAAGATAATTTCTCATTTTTTTTTTAACCTTTTCCTTTTACAGGACAGCTCATTTCGCAAATGTATCGTAAAACGATAGCTGCTTAGTAGATTGGCGCTGTCACTAATGGCACCAAAGACTTCTTGCTTTATTTTGTTTCCAACATTGAGCAATTCGTCTTTACACAAGTTCTCTCTCTCGACCATTTCATTTAATTCGCTCAGAATTAAATCGTTGTAATTCATTCTCATTTGATTTTTTAATTTAAATAATTAATACTTTTTTATCTATACCGTATATACGGTATATCAAATATAGTACAATTATTCAAATTGTATAAACTCATGACGTTCAATAAGCCGAAAATCAACGTATAAATTGCATCAAAACAATCATAAATCATTCAATAGCAAGAGATGGAGATCAAACAGAAACAGTACAATGAATTTAGATAAGTGTTATACTTATGCTTGAAAAACGAATTTTACTTTTTAATTGAAGAAAAATGTTAATACCGAGAGCTTATGATGTTTATTTATCTATAGCTTAATTCCTTTTGCCGTTTCTTTTTTCCGTATTAAAAGTTCTATTGGCGACTTTACTGATAATAAGCCTGTCGCCCATAACCTCTTTCATTCCCTGCAATGTATTTGGCATTGGGGTATCCTGAATAATGGACGTTGCGGTTTTTTCCTGTGGTTGGTTTTGCGGATTGGCAGATACGCCGTTTTCGGGGCTTTGCTCTGCCTGCCTTTCACTTTCTTCTATGGGTTTAAGGAAAGTTGGATTTCACGGTCTAATGGGGAGAACCTTTTGAAGGCCGTATTGGAAGTATTGCAAAATAGGGATGTGGGGAAGTGATTCTCCAAAAACGATGATGATTCTCCAAAAAAATATATAAATGAAAGTGGCAAGTCTATTAAAAACGATTTGCCACTTTATACGTTTGTTACAACTTAATCCCTTTGGCCGATTCTTTCTTTTCTGCCTTAGAAGGACTACCGCCCACTGTCCCAATAACAAGCCTGTCGCCCATAACCTCTTTCATTCCCTGCAATGTATTCGGCATTGGAGCATCTTGAACGGTAGATGTTGTCTGATCTCTCGGCTGGCTCTTCCCGTTGGTAGATATGCCATTTTCAGGAGTATTCTCGGCTTGTCCTTCGCTTTC
>Ga0153940_1001585_pt1 | contig 10193 bp, 8 predicted proteins | sample TSNJ024MetaG_FD_104736 | JGI IMG/M metagenome (GOLD analysis project Ga0153940, IMG submission 104736) | Attine ant fungus gardens microbial communities from New Jersey, USA - TSNJ024 MetaG | ecosystem: Host-associated > Fungi > Mycelium > Unclassified | place: USA: New Jersey, Brendan T. Byrne...
CGAAATAATCCTACGTAATCGCTTCACCTTATCGACCTAAACCGCTTCAGTCTAAGTGCTAAAATCATTTACTCAAGTAGAATGAGGAAATGATAATAAATACAAGAACAATTATATATGATATAAGAGATATAAACAAGCAAAAAGACTTCTGCGTTGTATTTCGATGTTATTCTTGTAAAAAGATTAAATTTTTTTACGTCCTTACTTGACACCTGCTGATGATGGATATTCCGGGAAAAATTTTGACCGGCCAGGCATTAAAGAACTGCTGGAGGAAGTAAAGAAAAGCGGTATAAATGCTATTATTGTGAAGGATTTTTCGCGATTTTCCAGAGACTATATTGAGCTTGGCTCTTATATGGAGCAGATATTTCCCTTTTTGGGTATACGGTTTATTTCTGTAAATGATCATTATGACAGTGAGAATTATAAAGGGACTGTTGCAGATCTGGATACTAATTTCCGCAGTCTTTTATACGACCTTTATTGTAAGGATTTATCTGTTAAGGTAAAATCATCTCTGGAAATAAAAAAAGAGAAGGGTCTCTATATCAGCAGCCAGTTTCCTTTTGGCTATAAGAAAGATGAGGAAGATTGCCATAAGCCTGTAATTAAGGAAGAGGAAGCTGAAGTTGTTAGAAGAATATTTGATTTTGCAATGCAAGGCATGAACTCTTCCCAGATAGCCAGAATATTTAATGCGGAGAAGGTTAAGACACCGGTTCAGTTTAAGTTGGATTCCGGCGAGAATATCAAAGTACCAAAGGCAAAACAACTTATATGGGATGCTACTTATATCTATAGTATATTGCATAATCCGTTTTATGCAGGGGATGTAGTCTATGATAAGTTTGAACGTAAGGAAGTGGGCGGGAAACCATGCAGGAAGCCAATGAGTGAGTGGAAGGTATATAGGGATCATCATATACCAATTATTGACAGGGAAACCTTTGATGCCCTTCAGAAACCTAAGAGAAAGTGCGAGAGGGCTGTGGGTAGAGAGAAACATCCATTGGTAGGAGCGGTAAGATGCGGTTGCTGTGGGAAGTCTCTGACCCTATTACTTTCAAGTCGTACATCATACATAAATGACGCATAAATGACACTCTTCGTTATTATTCGATGTTATTCTTGTAAACTCACAATTTGAATGTTATAATAGTTTCCACAGAGAACGAAATGCATAAAGAGGAGTTTGGTTTTGATGAAAGATTTTAGATGGTTGCATTTTTCAGATTTGCATTTGGCGGAAAATAAGTATGAACCTAAAAAGGCAAAAGAGATGTTGATAGAATACCTTGCTGAAAGAAAAGAGCGTGGTGAACTTAAATATGACTATGTTTTTATTACTGGCGATGTCGCCAATCAAGGCAAGTATGATGGTGCTGAAATATTTATGAAGGATTTTTATAATGCTCTAGATCTAAAAAAAGAAGATTTGGGTAAAAGAGTTTTTTGGGCTGTGGGTAACCATGATATAGAGCGAAATAAAGACTCGGCACGTACTAACACTATTCATTCAATTCGTACAGATAAAAATCCTTCTGAAAAATTCCGTTCTTGCTTGATCGAAACAACGAATTGTTCAGTGTTGACAGATTCAGGTATGAAACTTTACTTTAAACACAGCAAAAAGATAGCGAATAGAACATTTAGTGAAAAAATGATAAATGATATCCATCAAATCTATCATTTGGCTGAATTAGATCTTGTTGTTATTAACACTTGCTTAGCATCTTGCGATGGTGATGATAGTAGAAAGTTACATATTAAGTCGGATCATTTAAGAAAAGTATTGTCCCAAACCCAAAAAAGCAAGCCCGTTTTTGTCATTGGGCATCATGGAAGGGATTTCTTCTATTTTGAGGATATGGAAGAATTGAGTACTATTTTCGAGGACAATAATGTTGATGTTTATTTATGTGGGCATAATCACGAACTTGGTTTTGCATTATTTCCTGATACTGAAAGAGACATATATCAATTTACATGCGGAGGCGGACCTCAAATAGGATCTCATGCAACTTTTTCTTTTATGCATGGTCATTACATTTCCACAAATAACGAAATTTGCATTACTCCACATAGTTTTCGTGAAACGGATAAAAAATGGAGCCTTGATACCCGTCTTAACCGAAGATTAGCAGGAAAAACCGTTTTTCCATTGAAGCGGCTAGTGACTAATACAGAAATATATGAGTCTAAGTCAGAGGACTATGTAAACATTCTTCATCTATCCGATTTACAGTTTGGAATTACAGATGGAAGTGATAGCGGTAAGAAACGCGTTGCCATTGGATATAGGGAAAGGGTTATAGAAAAAAGCCTTATTTATTATTTAAGTAGACTGCCAGATAAATGGAAGCCTAATATTATTGTAATATCCGGAGATTTAGCATGGAATGCAAAAAAGGAAGATTATCAAAAATGTGCTGATTGGATAAAAAAATTAACTACTACTCTCAATGTTGAAATTGAGAATGTCATTGTATGCACAGGTAATCATGATATCAATCTGGAAGCAGCAAAGAATAACTATAATAATACAAAGTCAGCTGAAAACGAGGCAGTTAAAAAATATGAAGATTGCACTTTTGATAATGAGAAGGCAAGGTTTCATAAATATGAAAGCATCATATCTCACATTATTGAAAAGCAAGCAGAAGAAGAACTAACCGATGATGCATTCGAAGGGGAAAAATCCCTTTATAATAATTTTAAGGAGTTTATATCATTTTGCAAAGGTGAAATTGATGAAGAAGTTAAAATTGAACCATTAAAGAATGAAATTGATAATAATTTAGATGTTCAATATCTATATGGATATAGAGAAATTATGGGGATAAGATTTAATGTCCTAAACTCATCGTGGTATTGTGTTGACAGGAAAAGTCAAAGAGACAGTAGTCGTGATAAAGAAAGATTATTCATCGGGAAGCAATTTGTTGATGAATTAGTAAATAATTTTGTTATGAATGACAAGTTTTCAGTAACTGTGTTTCATCATCCGTTTGAATGGCTTAATCCATCAGAGGGCGATGATGACTCAAAGGTTAGGCAAAGTATACTTAAACTATCTGATATTATTTTGTGTGGCCATGTACATACAAAAGTGGGTGAACCCACATTCACGCATAATCAGGCTCAGATTTTTCAATCAGGTGCTTTGTGGGATGAAAACGAATACACATATGAAACACGGATTATACGTATAAATAAAAGGTCTGGCTCTGTGCGGCAGCATGTTCTTGAGTATGATACAACAAAAGCGCAATGGGTTAGTTTTGATGGTTCAGGGCCAAATGCGGAAGATAAAAGTTACCCTATTCACTTTCCAAAACATAATCATATTTTTGCCAGTGGTATAAGGGAGATTGATTTATGAAAAAGTTTATTACCTCTATAATAATTGTATTTATCATTAGTTTATCACTACTGGGATGCAATTCATCAGAGCAAAATACTATAATTTTGTTTTCATGTATGGAAGAGAGTCGTGAAACTGCAATGATGAATCAATTGAATAATAAATTTCCAGACTATGAGATTATTTTGCAACACTATTCGACGGGGAATTGTGGTGCAAAATTGCTTGCGGAAGGTACAAAAACTGAAGCAGACATAATCGTCGGATTGCAATGTGCTTCATTAGAAACGGTAAAGGATTTGCTTGCGGATGTTTCGAATGTCAAAACGTCAACATATTCTAAACCTGAGTTGAATCCCGAACACGGTATGTATTGGATTTGGGAAAAGTATGATGGAGGCATTGTTGTGAATACTGATGTGCTTTTAGCAGAAGGTCTGCCTGAACCTCAAACATTTAATGATTTATTAAATCCATTATATGAAGGTTGGATTGTTATGCCTACAGCCCAGATATCTGGTACAGGCTATATGTTTTTTAACAACTGGTATAATATGTGGGGCGAAGATGAGGCATTCATTTATCTTGACAAGCTTGCAGTTAATATTTCGCAATTCGTATCTTCAGGGCATAATGTACCTCAATTGCTGCTTAGTGGCGAGAATGCAATTGGACTTGTTGATTTAATGAATGTATATCGGCAGATTGAGGAAGGTGCACCTTTAAAAATAATTATTCCTGACACAGGTGCACCTTTCAATATTACAGGCACAGCAATAATAAAGGGTAAAGAAGACAATAAAGTTGTTATGGAAGTGTATGAGTACTTGATGGGAGAATATGTTGTTGATGATAATAGCAAGTTTTCGCCAGGATTTATTTTTGAAGAACAATTAAGTGAAATTGCCGGTTATCCAGAAAATATACCAATGGCAGATATGAGAACGATAACTGATGAGGTGTTGAAAACGCGTCTGGTAGAAAAATGGAAATATTAATCGTACCGCAGAAGTATAATTCTCATGGAGGGATATTATGAGTACTTTAGCAGTGGAAAATCTGCATAAAATGTTTGGTCAATTAACTGTACTTAATGGAATATCATTTTTAGTCAGAAAAGACGAATTTGTTTCCATTTTAGGGGCTTCTGGTTGCGGAAAATCGACTCTTCTTCGAGTAATCGCAGGATTAGAGTCTTGCAACAAAGGGAAAATAATAAAAGATGGACAGGACGTTACTAATGTCCATACTGCTGAAAGAAATATTGGAATGGTATTTCAAAACTACTCTTTGTTTCCTAACATGACGGTCAAGCAGAATATTAGCTATGCCTTGAAGTATAGTAAATATAAGAAAAAAGATGACTCTGATCTGGTAAATAAGGTAATCGAAAAATGTGAATTAAAGAATGTATTAAAAAAATATCCATATCAACTTTCAGGAGGGCAACAGCAGCGGACAGCAATTGCCCGCTCATTGGTTATGTCGCCAGACATATTGTTGCTTGATGAACCTTTTTCCGCATTAGATGCCTCATTAAGACATAACTTAAGAAAACTTATAAAACAATTTCAAAGAGAATTTCATATATCTATAATCTATGTTACTCACGATCAGGAAGAAGCATTTACTTTGTCAGATTCTATAGTAATAATTAACCAGGGTGTGGTTGAGCAAATAGGAAGTCCCAATGAGATATATTGCTCACCTTGCAATGATTATGTAAATGATTTTACACACAAACAACTTAAAGAAAAATATTTTGATCTTGGTAAGATTGTTCAGATAGCAAAGGCATGATGTTATGAGATTTATTAAATTCAAAATAACGACTTTAAATACTCTGCGTATTGTCATATTCTTGATTCTTATTGCAATAATTATACATCCACTTGCAAAAATTATTACATTAACATCATTTTCTGAATATAAAAAGCTACTATCAGACAATGAGTTTAAAGAGTCAGTTCGGAGTTCCTTGCTAGCGACAATTTCTGTGGTTATAATCACTGTACCATTGTCTTTTTCTTGTGCCTATTGTATCACAAGAACCAATGTGAAACATAAATTATTCTTCTCAATCTTTTGTACGCTGCCTCTCTTTTTACCACCTATATCGTTTGGATTTAGCCTATTGTCTATATTTGGGAAAAACGGATTTTTATACTCTATTTTTGGTATTCGTATTCCCTTATTGGGCCAAGTGGGTATTGTTTTTGGTCTTGTACTATACACTTTTCCTGTTTCATTTTTAATGTTCAAAAATGCGCTTCAAAAAGCAAATAATTCAGTATATGAAAGTGCTGTATTGCTTGGAATATCTTCATTTCGTTTTTTTATAAATATTACATTACCTCAGCTAAAAAAGGCAATAATAACAGTAATTTTTTCTGTAATTATTATGTCGTTAACCGAATATGGCGTTTGTCTAATTGTTGGTGGAAAGGTAAGAACCTTGTCATTATTAATATATCGCCAAGTTGCTGGAGAGCTGGACTTTTCTACTGGAGCAGCAATGGGAAGTATTTTGCTGATTCCACTTTTACTACTGTTTATTTTTGATATAAAATTTCCGTCAATTAATGAAGGTATTATTTATAAGCTTTATGTGGCATCTAAGGATAAAAAACGTGATGCTATTTCATATATTTTATTAGGTAGTGTTTCTATAATATTTCTTCTTGTTATTTTATCTTTTGTTGTGATGTGCTTTGCAAAAAAATACCCTATCGATAAAACATTTTCGTTGGTTAATATTATACAGGTTCTTTCACCTCCATACCTCTTTAATTACATTAACTCAGTTTTTATCTCACTTATGGTATCGTTATTCGGATGTTTACTAACTGTTGCAGCGTCATATTTTGCATGCAAATCCTCATCCCTTATTTGGCGAAGGATATATTATCTACTATCTACACTTTCGTTAATTGTTCCGGGACTTCTTTTTGGTATTGGTTATATGCTTGTTTATAGCGGAAGTTTTATATACAATACCTTTATTATATTAATTATGGCAAATATTGCACACTTTTTTGCATCTCCATTCCTATTTTCATATCACTCATTTTGCAATATAAGCCCAGAATATGAAGACATTTCATGCTTGTATGGAATTTCTAAGAAAAGAATGTTTATAGATGTATATTTACCTAATCTGAGAAGCACCATCCTTGATATGTTTTTTTGTTTCTTTTCTAATTCTATGATTACAATTTCAGCGGTCGTTTTTTTGTATACATCTTCGACGATGCCATATTCACTTATTCTTAATAGATTTGAAGGGAGCGTAGAATATCTAAGTAAATCATCTGCAGTTTCCCTTGTTATTCTGTTTACAAACTTAGCAGCTTTCATACTTACGTCATATTTAAAAAAGCAAAAGCCACTTGAACGTCTTTTGCGTAAACATAAAGTAATTATTTGAAAAAGAGATGAAAATGGAATCATGTACCCTAATAGGAAATTGAATGTAGTGATGAAAACTATTTGAATGTTATAGTGCGGCAGAGTTCTGGTACTAACCTGCATAATCTGAACTGTTCTTTGATTACGTTATTGGCTGCCAGCCATTCCCTTTCAGCCATGCCAATGGCATTAAAATGCGCAGGTAATAGAAAATCTTCTTGATAAACTTATATTATATTCACTTTAAGTTGTTATAAATGCTAATTGACTGCATATAATAGTATGGTAAACGTTGGATGAATATTCTTGTTTTAGGAGTTCTTCCGCAAACTTCCATATTTGAGTAAATACCAATTGTAGATACATTGGTTTAAGCGATCATGTAATTCTACATACAAGACACAGTAACTTGAAATGCTTCGATACAGGGCATTTTCCAGGCATCAAGATGTGTAAACACCATGATACCGTTGAGGCGTCAGTACGGGAAGGAACTCAACTACATACTGTTCTCGGAGAGGGATCTGCTCCCCGTCCTTGTTAAGTCGAATTTTATTCAGCACAAGCATGGTACAAGCTTATGATGGATTTGGCTAGAAAAACGTTACCCCTTTATGATAAAACAACAGAGGATTGCTGCAAGGTTTGTCTGTTTGTTTTTGGCTCTCTCTAGCGGAATATGCGGCTCTATTTCATCAGAAAAGGTGACTCCGCCACTTCAGTATATGAACAAATTACTCCGAGCAGAAATGACGGCTAAAATACAGGTTCTTAATAATTGGTCAGGCAATGAAACAGAGATAGAATATTCACATCGGATTCTGCCAGACGACGAAAAGAAGCATAAATGTGACATTTTAATTTAAAAAATCAGATGAATTCCTACTACATATAAATACGCATGTTTTTAAGTACATTTAGATGCAAAGGAAGGAGGAAACAATATGAAATGGATTAAAAGCCCCATTACCACTATACAGCAAACCCTTGATGCAACATCAACGTTAAAAGACGTTACCAAGGGCATCCTTGATCTCTATGTCCACATAGGTTGGCTCACTGGCTATACTGATGACAAACTCCAAGTACTATATGAGCAGACACAAGTGACTAAAAAGCGAATTATCTCTGCTGGTCTTAATCCGAAACCAGGTGGCAGGTATCGTATAGGTATCATCCCTGCCTGTTTTGAGCAATTACACCCTCAAATCATGCATCGAATCCTATGCTTCCTACGTCGAGAAGATGATAAATGGGGCTATGTCAACAGCGATTATTATGGTGATAAAATCAATCTAAAGGACATCACGCATGGTTTCACAGATAGTGATATTGGAAAAGTAATCTTCCTCGTTGAAGATGCTAAAGCACCGGGTCATAATCCAGATATGCCAGGCTCCCTTTTGGCTAACATGCGTTGGGGAGCCGAACGCGATGAAGCTTGGAGTAACTGGTGGGAAAAATTCGTGGCAGTCGATAATATACAACCTCTCAACTACGCTTCCCACAGCTTGTTTTTACTGGGTGACACCATCTGCGATTGGGGGAATGCACTCGGTCGGGTAGGTTACTACGATTACATTAGTCAACCCTATGACGTTACTCAATGCCTCTGTCCTTATGGTTGTGTACGCAACGACGGACCAGAGTGGTGTGCTGGTAGTGCAGGTGAGGACTCGTACTATGCAGCAGCAGCAGTGGTTTGGTAAAACATCCGGCATATTATGGCAATATTACATAGGCGATTGGTATATAAAAAAATGACAAATATACAACAGCAGACTAAGGTAGGCGCTCAATAATCAGTACAGTGAACACTACGTGATCATAGATTATGAAATTGCGTGGTATGGAAGTGTGAACCTTATTTCGAAGGAAGATATTATCTCCCGGGAATGCCTATCATAAAATATTCTTTAGGAGTAGAATTAAAAATGATGGTGGAAATCCATATGAGGGCATTATCAAAGTAATCTCTATGTGGACGCATTATCATAAATAAATATAGCAGCCAACCGGTGGTTATGATTTAAAATCAAAGCCACAGGTCTGTAATATGCGGAGGGTATAAATAGAGTTTTATTAATTCTGTTTTATGAAGAAGGAGCATGAAATGACAATATTTTACATAGCAATTATATAACACCAGATGCCTGAAAAAATAGCATTTATATAACACCAGCCCTTACTTTTTTCTAAAAAAGTGCTGAAAAAGCTGATATTTCCGTTAGTGTGGATGAAAAAAGTTCGTAGCAATTACTTGACACGCGAGGGGAACGTGTTATTATGGGGTAGATACAATCCCATGCTATCTTGCTGTTATGCTATTACCCTTGCTATCTATCATGCCGTCTACCAACCACGCAACAAACCGTCAATCCTCAATATTTTAAGAACGTTCTGTACGCTGTGTTTCAGCTTGCGTCTGTCGCTGTAACTTAAAACGGCAACCCCGGAAGCAATGGCATGGTATAAACTCTGACAGCGTTTTAGTTTTTCGGTGTCCTCACTGTGGCTCTCCAATGTAGTAATGGTTACATCGCTGATTTTTGCGTGTTGCTTGGCTGTATAGATATTATAGCATTTTATTAAAGCGAGGATAGATGCTTTTGGTTAAAAATCAGCCAATCATTTGTTTGAGTTAAGTATAGGAAAAATATTTGCTTATCAATATAAAAAATGATATAGTACTATATAAGTAAAGCAACTGCCTGTAAGAATTTAGAACATAGAAAACATGTCTCTTCCGGCTAGGGTATGAGTATAGTTTTCTATTACTATATGATTATTTTGCGTATGCAAATATAAAATTAAGTAAAGATATAACAAAAATACAAGTATTAATTAGATCGGTATAGCTAATTGTTTTTTTTATATATATCACCTCCTCGGTAAATATTAATGAAACAAGTTTCTCCTTACAGGCCAGTTGTGTTATCATATTACCATATAATGTAATTATATACAATAGTACGCTACTAGAAAACATCACTGAAATTATTATTGCTTTTTTGTACTTTTTATGCTATGCTATAGAAGTCAGGAAATCAAGAGAAATCCTGTGGATTGAAATAGTGATGTTTTTTAGTAAAAAGAGGTATTATACTGTATAAACCTCTTTTTTATGTTATTATTTAATCCGAGAGGTTCAATATTTCACACAACTTGATTCCTCTAAACAATATTTAAGGCTTTAAGTGAATGAAAATGTGTAAATGAATGAGGATGAGTAAATGCAAAATTCTAAAATTATTATATATATTACAGAAGATGGTTTGACAAAGATTGAAACATCATTTGTGGAAGATACTGTATGGCTTTCTCTTGATCAGATGGCAGAATTGTTTCAGAGGGATAAATCAACCATTTCACGCCATATAAAGAATGTATATACAGAGGGCGAATTAAAGCCGGA
>Ga0153940_1001586_pt1 | contig 10190 bp, 5 predicted proteins | sample TSNJ024MetaG_FD_104736 | JGI IMG/M metagenome (GOLD analysis project Ga0153940, IMG submission 104736) | Attine ant fungus gardens microbial communities from New Jersey, USA - TSNJ024 MetaG | ecosystem: Host-associated > Fungi > Mycelium > Unclassified | place: USA: New Jersey, Brendan T. Byrne...
CCTCATTAGTGATACTATCATTATACCACGAATACCCATATTTGAGAAGCGTTTGAACATAAAAAAAGCAAGTATTTTTAATACTTGCTTTTTTTAACCATACCCAAAGTTCAGAAAGAACCCAAATTTGTACAGCCGCCTTTTCTTTTACTCCCCTTTTCTGTGCATCGCGAAGCGTGTTACTGCTTGCAGCCTGTAGGGCTGTGAACAGTAACCCCAGTGCCGTGCCCACAAGAAAAAGCCTGTCTTTGTCTATTGACATTTTTCCTCTTTTTGTTTACAATATAGGAATATTCTGGTTTACTTTTTGTGACCTCTTATTTTCTGTTGTTTCCCCCAATATTCGATATATAGAGACAGTGAGAATGAGGTGTATTTTTTTCAATATATTTCAGGCAAGTACTTGATTTATACTGCCCAAAATATACCGATAACGGAGGATATCCGCAAAGCAATAATCACAGTGTATTAAGTGAAGGGATGCAGGAAATAGCAGGGTAATACAGAGGGAAACAGCAAATCGATACTGTATAACCGCCAGCCAGTTACCGTAATTGCAGACAGGGTGATAATACAGGTGTACACCTGATTGATCATATATTAATTTATGTGATTTGAAGGAAGGTGACTATGGCAAAAAAGCAAGAGTCTTTGTCGATTTTGTCTGTACTTATCATGATAGTACAGGCATTTTTTTGTCGGCATCTGCTGAGAGGGGGGCGTCAGCTTTAAATTACAAATAACATTAAGAAAAAAAAATAAAGTGAAGAGAGGTTAAAGAAGACTATGAAAAAAGCATACCATGTAAGAAGCAGCTTCAAAAAGCTTCTGTGTCTGGCTTTGGTGTTCGTGCTCATGCTGGGCACGATGCCCGCAGTATTCGCCGAAGAGGGCGATGCGACGCCGGCAGAGGCCAGCGGCACATTGCAAGAGGATGTTTTAACAGACGGCACAGCACCGGTGACGGAGCCGACCAACGCAGAAAAAGAGGAAAAAGACACGGATCCAACCGGCACAAATGCCGGAGAGATGCCGCAGAATACGGAACCGACCAATCTTCCTCCGGACAGTCTCCCCGAGGGGATAAGTTTCAAACCCCTGCGGAATGGGGAAATAGGCACGAACTTTGCGGACATAGTGAATGACCTGAAAGTCACCGTTGCCTTAGACGAGAATCCTCCTACCCCAATAAATAATGGTGACCCCGTTACGATTTCCGTCAACGATACGTTGTTGGTTACGTACACCTTCACGATAGACGCGGATAAGGCGGAGGCAATCAAGGACTTAATTGACAACGGTACCAGCGGCGCCACATATCTTATGACCTTCCCGTCATGGCTGGAGATAGCACCAGGGTCGACAACGCTGACGACCAAGGGAGTTAACGGCCAGACATATGAATATGCCAAAATTATCGTTGACGCCGCCGGAAAGGTCTACATACAATTTACGGGTAACTTCTGGGACGAAGACCAGAACTATATGGCAGGGCTGGATGCCACGGAGATCGTGCTGGAATGCTCAATAGAAGCGGAGGAATTCGTAGAAAAAGACACTCAGCAGTTAGAATTAGACGGCGGCTTCAGTGTGAGCGTCACTGTGGAAAAAGATGAGCCGAAGAAAGCCACACTTGAGAAGGAAGGCACATACGATACGGATCTCAACCGGTTCGTATGGACAGTCACCTACACACCGGGCAATGAGAAGGTCACGCTCCCCCTGACCCTGACCGATACTTACGACAACCTTACGATGAATACATACGACAAAGACAGTTTCGCGTTGGCGGTTACAACACCGAACGGCACTAAGGTGACAGTGGATTCACAGTATTACACTCTCAGCGCTAATACTAATACAGGTGTAATTACATACGTGCTGAACGAAAACTTTTTCACCAATGTACTCGGTTTCGCTAATACCAGCGACGGCATTTCGCTGGAGGACTATGTTTTTATGTATACGTATCACACAAAGTTGACATCTCAGGCATTCCTGGAGAATTCAATAGATGTCGAAAATGTTGCCGTACTGACAGACGCGGACACGCTGTCTTTGGATGCCAGCGATGTCGCTTCCGTTAATCCGAAGAACTTAAAGCTGGTGACGAAAAAAGCATGTCTTTCTGTGGATGGCACTTTCGTCGATTCAGGCACTACGACAGGAGTAGGAACACAAGACTTCGTATGGTGGCAGGTGGAATTCTCTACCTTGGATCTGGATCTGAAGAATTTGATACTGTATGACGAGAGGTCGGCTAGCCTTATTCTGGATACGAGCACATTTAAGCTTACAGACAACCTTGGCAAGGAATATGATTATGGGGATCTTACTATTACCCCAACTACTATTACTGATAATGGGAAGACGTACACCCGGATCGCCATCACGATCCCCACACTAGCGGGCGGAGGATATGCCACGAACTATACTCTCAAATACAAGACGAACGTGGATCCAAGTCTTTTTCTTCCCACTCTGGATAAGGATGAAAATTACACGTTTGCCAGCGATACATTAACAAACAAGGCATGGCTTACATTCAACGCGGACGGAACAGGACCGCTCATAGAACTTCCAATCGTCTCAAAACCGGTTACCGTCACCACTAATATCATCCAGAAGGACAGACAGTATACTTACTACTATCCCTATGACGGCACAACTAGCGGCAGCAGCGTATATAATGCGGATACCGTCAGATGGACCCTTCGGGTCAATCCCTACCACGTTTATGTAGGAGACAACGCCACGATTACAGATACCATACCGGCAGGGCTGACGTATGACGACACGTATTATGGCGGTAATGGTACATCCACAAACGGCGGCTTTTGGAAGGGTCTTGGCATAATCTTATATAAGAAAAGTTCGACAGGCGGGGCGGATGTGAATGCAGTGAAAGACACGGATTTTACTGTTCAAAAAGATGAGAATTCCTGCACCCTTACGATAAAGAGTACAGGTGACCAGATCAAGCTCTATAACTTTGAGTATAATGAAAGCACTAATATATTTTCTTGCCAAATAGACGGTCTCAAGGATTACAGGCTCGCCTTTTACTTCTATACCACCATCAACGAAAAGAACATTGCCGACAACAAGACGACATCTGCGGCTAGAAACACGTTCACAAACAACGTTGCCTTTAACGGTAAGGTTGCGGATTCAGCAGCTGGTCCGTTTACAGAGGTTAAGCCTACAGCGTCCTCCACCATATATGTCTACAGTAAGGTTCTGGAAAAAGCAGGCACATCCTATAACAGTGATACGAATGAAATCACATGGACGGTGACGGTCAACCATAATAATATCAACATGCCGGATACCGTCTTGTATGAGACGATTCCCGTTAATCAGGAATATGTTCCTGGTTCAGTGCTTTTTGGCAATTCTGCGGTTTCGGAATATGAAAGCGCTTCGCAGGCAGAGGCAGCCGGCGCCACGGCTCCTTACGTGATTTATGAAAAGACGGATCGTAAACTTACCATATATCTCGGCAATCTGGACAGCAAGATTGATGTCACATTCAAAACCGTCGTGGACGTGGACAAGTACACGGATGCAAGCGGTAATACGTTTACTAACTCGAAAACCGTGACCATTAACAACACAATATACCTGGATAACAAATACGCGAAAGAGGTAGTAGCCTCCGGCGACATTAAGATAACCAATGAGATTTTAACTAAGACAGGTGAAACGGAAGGCACGGGCCTGGTATCCTATTATGTCAACATCAATCCCAACGGGCTGGATCTCACGGATCAGGAGCTGGTGGATACCATGTCTGCGGGACTGGAGCTTGACCCCGGCAGCATCAAGCTGTACAAGGTCACGGTGAACGACGGAACATTCCCGGCTGTTGCTGGCTTAACGGACAGCAGCCTTGTTGATGACTGGGCGTGGTCTTACGATGAGGACACCAGATCATTTACGATCATCCTGCCCGGCTCGGACAGCTACATTCTGGCATACGACTGTTATGTCACGGATGCAAAGCTCACAACTGCCGACAACACCATATCATTTAAGGGCACATTGATTTCCGAAAAAATCAATTCCGTGACGAAGACTACACACAATATCAAAGGCAGCTCATCGTTTGCCGCATTAGATAACAGCCTGACGATTTATAAGGTGGACAGCGTGCATACCGGCGAAGATGAGAGACCAATCACAATAGAGGGCGCTACCTTTGAGCTTTATTATTATAACAGTGTTAGTGGTAAAGAGACCGTTTACAGAACAGGCACGACGGATTCGGACGGGAAATTAACCTTTCGGTATCTACCTTTGAATCGGAAGTTTTACCTAAGGGAAACAAACGGCGCATCCGGGTACGATGCTATACCGGTTTATTTAAGCTTTGAAAGCAACCCGGAGGGCGAGGTTACCTGGACATATGATGAGGAGAAAAGGGATTATGCGATTCAATTCACCTCGAAGACAGGCGCTGCCGAAATTACCTGCAGTAATGACCCGGATACAACAACCATCGAATTCCTCAAGCAGAATGGTAAAGGCGGTAATGTCAACGGTGCAGAGTTCACACTTACCGGAATAGCCAATGATGAAGGTGTATCCACCGTTTATACAGATACAGCAATAAGCACAAATGGCGTAGTCAAATTTGAAGATGTGCCGTGGGGCACATATAGGCTGGAGGAGATATCCGCTCCCAGTGGTTATACTATTGACAGTACCGTTTACACTGTGATCGTTGATTTAGACGGAAGCTATGTCATATCTTATCAAGATGAAGACGAAAAAATGGTTCCGGTCTATGACAGCGAAGAATCTAATAAACTGTGGATAGTTGAAAACATATACACGGCCAGCGGATCCATCGTGCTGAGCGGCACAAAGGAACTGGAAGGCCGGGATTGGTCTGATACGGATGAGTTCAGTTTCGTACTGACGGATATAACAACAATCGACAGCACTTATACGGAAACGGTATCAAACGCTAAGAATGGAGATATCGTATTCAGTGCGATTGAGTATGACCTTGACGATGTTGGAACGCATAAATATACGATCGAGGAGGTCAACGGCGGCAGCAGGATTGCTGGTGTTACTTATGATAACACCGTGAAGACTGTAGAAGTGAACGTCACGGACAACCACGACGGAACGCTGAATGTGGTGGTGGAATATCCTGAGGACGGATGGACGTTTACCAACATTTACAGTGCCGACTCTGTCGATCTTTCTCTGACCGGCACCAAGAAACTGACCAATGAGACGCTGACGAACAAGACGCTGGAAGCTGACATGTTCAGCTTTGTGGTAAAAGAAGACGCTCCAAACGGTGAGGAGGAGGTCGTCGCAACAGGTACCAACGACGCGGACGGCACGATTACGTTCAGCAAGATTACTTACACTGCTGCAGGTGAACACACCTATACGATCACCGAGGTAAACGGCAGGGCCGGCGGAATCGGCTATGACAGCACAGAACATACCGTGAAGGTGTATGTCACGGACAACCAGGAAGGTCAGCTGGAAGCGGAAGTGGAATATCCGGAAGACGGTGTGGTATTTAACAACACGTATACGGCGGAAAGCACTACAGTCTCCCTGACCGGCACCAAAGTACTGACGGATAATTCGCTGACGAATAAGACCCTGGAGGGCGGCGAGTTCGACTTTGTGGTCAAAGACCAGAACCAGAATATAGTCGCAACAGGTACCAACGACGCGGATGGCATTATCACCTTTGGTGAGTTTGGCGTGTATGATGAGAACAACAGATTCACGGCTCCGGGTATCTACACGTATACCGTGTCCGAGATCCAGAACCAAGAAGCCTGGTTCATCTATGACAGCAGCATCTACACAGTGACTGTGGAGGTCACAGACGATCAGGAAGGTCAGCTTAAGACAGAAGTCAAAATGGAAAAAGACGGAGCAGCCGCCGATGATATCCTGTTTGCGAATGTTTACCAGCCACAAAGCACCTCTGTAGAGTTTTACGCAGAGAAAGTGCTGCTTGGAAGGGATCTGGAAGAAGGAGAATTCCAGTTTGAACTGAAAGAAGACGGGACAGTCCTTGATACTGCATCCAATAATGAGGACGGTCTGGTTACCTTCTCGGAGATTACCTATGATAAAATTGGAACTTACGTTTATACGATAAACGAAACACAGGGTTCCCTGAAAAGGATCGTCTATGATGAGAGCATTTTTACGGTAACTGTGGAAGTGACGAATGAGGATCATACCCTGCAGGCTACGGTTACTTATACAAAGGATGAAGAAGAACAGGAAGCCATTTTCATCAACAAATACAAGCCAACCGTCATGGATGAGGAATATTACAACGACCTGGAAGTCCTGAAATCTGTGGATAAAACAGAGGCAAAATCAGGAGAAACGATCACCTACACGATTACTGCAGAAAATTCAGGAACTGTGGAAAAAGACAATCTGGTAATCAAGGATTACCTGCCGGAGTATACCACATTTGTATCTTCTCCGGATGGAACATTGCTGAAAGACGCCAAAGGTGAATATGTAGAATGGACGATTGATTCACTGGCTGCGGGAGAGAAGGTGGAATTTACCTTCAGCGTAAAAGTAACGGGGGCTGCTCCGAACGGTCATAAAATCAAAAATACGGCAATCTACGGAAACAAAAAAACGACGGATACGGTCACGACAGTCGTGAAAAATGCAAAGGCAGATTCGACAGTTACCCCGACCCCGACACCGAAGAGTACTGCCAAGACCTCAGCATCAGGCACTGCCAAAACCGGGGATATGACCCAGTGGCTGCTCTGGATCCTATGTGCGGCGGCAGCAGCCGCAGGTATTATGGTATTAATTCGGAGACGCAGAAGCAGCAATCTGTAATACCAGAGAACATGGAAATACAAAACACCCTTGGGATATAATTAATTTCCCAGGGGTGTTTTACATTCTCGGACCATACCGGCACCTGCACATTCAATGTATCCACTTAATTACATGTAATTAACTCGTTTCAATATTCTAATACATAAAAAAGATAAATACGGAGATATTGTTTTTTTCTGCCCAAAATCCCAACCCTTACATTTTTGATAAATGGATTCGGGTGTAAACAAACCGTTCTCATCCTTTTTTGCTTTTATAATGTCAACCATTTCATGAAATCTCGTGTCTGCTTTTGCATATTCAAATTTACTAAGGCAATCGGCAACACTTACAATATCATACCATATAGCGGGCGCTTTTAACTTTCGGAAGTCAGTACCCATATAAAACATATATGGATGTCTTTCCAAACTGTTTTCCCATAAAGAAAGAAGGACATCAATTCCTTTTATGGCAATATCGCTGTTTTTATATTCATCGATATACGATAACAAATTTAACATAATAAGCGTTGCGTAGGGACAACAATCATCTTTTCGTCCCGGCCCTCTGAATTTTCCAAGTTCTTCTGATACCGAGCAGGGGAATCCTTGCGGTCTGTTTAAGGCTATTAAATAATCAACACCCGGCTTTATATGTTGTTGGTAATCTACTTTAGCTTTATACAGTGCTAAGAACAATAAAGGAGCATCGCACAAACACCAGCTGAATATATCTTCGCCTGTTCCTCCAAAGTGTTTAGGTATGTTGGTTAAGGATTGGTATATTCCATATTTATCTTTATGGCTCATAAGCTGGCTTACAGCATTTTTAATTTCGGGTATGTCCATATCGAAACCAATATCAAGTAAGAATAAGAGTTTGTGAATAGGCAATTCGGGATTTTTATGATTACTTACTAACATGCTGTGAAAATTAGAAATATCCCTTAAATACACTTGGATTTTATTGTCTTTCAACGCCTCATTTTTCAGGTCTGCCAGACTCTCCTTGCTTTCATTGAGCAGATTTAATTTAATCGCATACTGTAGCCATGGCTCACTTACGGACAATAACTTTTCAATCATTAGATTTTCCTCCGCTTTCGCATTACTTTTCTTAGGATTATAACGTCCTATTAGGCAGCTTTTGTGCTATTCTTTTTTTCCGCTTGGATACGCCCCGGTAACCGACCCATATTGCAAAATATGCCCATCCATGGCAGCCAACAGCTCTTTTTTCTGGAGGCAGCTTTCAAATCCAGCATGGTATCCAGCACAAAAACATGGAATTGATAGCGATGGTTTCCAAAAGGCGGCTTTGGTCCCCGGTAGCGGTGAAGTCCATAACCAACTCCCTGAACAGCGCCGCCCAGTTCCCCAACGGTGACCCCGTGGGGAATTCCTTCAGGGATTAGATTCTGGGGCGGGATGTTCCAGATGGTCCAGTGATTGTATACGCCTACAACAGGAACATCCAAGTCGTCCATAATTACAGCAATGGACACGGCTTCCTCGGAAAGATTTGCAAACACCAGTTGCGGAGATCTATCTTCGCCGTTTCCAGTAAATTGTTCTGGTATTATGCCGTCCACAAAAGACGGACTTGTCACGAATAATTCATCATAACCGCTATAGTTTAGGGGGACGCGTCGATTTGCTCTCACGAGCAGCAGTCCCCCTGTCAGGACAACAATTCCACTTATAATCACAACTATCATACGCTTTCTCCCTAGCATCCGTTTTCCTCCCGCAGTGTTCGGCGTATGCGGCTCAAAGACACCGGCGTGATTCCGATATATGACGCGATGTGTGTCTGACTGACCCGCTCTTCGATGCCGGGAATCCGCTTCTTTAGGTCAAGATAGCGCTCAGTCGCGCTCATGGACAGCAGTGCATTTTCCCGCAGCAGCTTTTCCTGCAAAGTATTTTCCAGGATTCCCACATAGACGCTAAGAAGAGTGGGTTCTTTCTCCATGACTTGCTGCACCTTGCCGTAGTCAATGGTTAACGTCAAACACTCCTCCACCGCCTCAAAGCAACAAAGGCTGGGCCGCCGGATCATCACAAAGTCTGTGCTGAAAAAGCTGTTCTCTTGTAAAAACATGTGGGTAATATCATTGCCGGATGCATCCAGATGAAATTTTCGGACCAGCCCCTGCAGCAGGATATAGAGAATATTGCACTCCTCTCCTACGCTGATTATCAAGTCTCCTTTACGAAATGCGCGGACAGTACCAATGGCAAAGAGTTCCTCCAGTACGGATGCAGGAACCGATGCCTTGGTATAATTTCGGATAATTGCTTGGATTTGCTCCAGATATTGCTGCATAACGGTTCTCCTCTTTTACCCTTTTAGTATTATACCAATTTTACTGCATGAAGCTTGGTTTGTCATTAACAAAGGATAAGTAATTGGCGTAACAGCACTATTGTGTGGAGAAAAATGGTTACAGTTCAGCCTTCGGCTGAACCCCAACAAGGGATGCGCATAAATGCCTGAAAACACCTCGCGGGACATCCTATTGACATTAGAGTGCACTCTAATGATATGATTTAATATGTAATGAAGATAATGATTTTACTATTCTCAGAGTTAAACTATATTTCATTCATTTTTTAGCCATTTCTTTCCCCATTCTCTCATTTCAATAAATACACGTTCAAAATCACGCCCTTTATCTGTCAGCGAATATTCTACTGTAACAGGAATTGTAGAATGTACAGTACGGACAATAACCTCATTCGATTCAAGACTTTTTAAGGCGTCTGACAGGGATTTTGTGCTGATTCCTAATTTTCTGCTTAGTTCATTGAAATGCCTTGTTCCTGTTTGCAATTCACCAATAATAAGAAATGACCATTTGCCACCGAATATATCCATGATTTTCCTGATAGATTCAACGCATATTGTATCATCTAATGGATTCATTATCACACCCCCTTCGTGATGTAAAGCTAATATCAAATACTAAACTAAGTGTATATATTTTGCCTACTTTACAATTTATATTAGCATGTTATAATGAAACTGTCAAGAAATGTGAGGAGGATATGATCTGATGAAAACAATACTAATAACAGGTGGAGCAAGTGGAATTGGAAAGGGTGTGGCTCTGAACTGCCTAAAAAAAGGTTACCGTGTAATCGCCGTCGGCAGCTCACAAGCAAACGGCAATGTTTTTTATAACGAAGCCAAGCAATTAGGAGCGGAAGAAAGAGCTATATATATTCAGGCGAATTTAAGTCTGGTAACGGAAAACCGCAGAATCATTGAGGATATTAAAAGCCGTTTTCATTCTTTGGATGCGATAATTTTTTGTGCGGCGAGGCATAGTCAAGCATATA
>Ga0153940_1001587_pt1 | contig 10188 bp, 11 predicted proteins | sample TSNJ024MetaG_FD_104736 | JGI IMG/M metagenome (GOLD analysis project Ga0153940, IMG submission 104736) | Attine ant fungus gardens microbial communities from New Jersey, USA - TSNJ024 MetaG | ecosystem: Host-associated > Fungi > Mycelium > Unclassified | place: USA: New Jersey, Brendan T. Byrne...
CCGTCGGTTCGTCGGCAAGTATAATTTCAGGTGAATTAAGAAGGGCACGCGCAATAACGATACGTTGCTGTTCTCCTCCCGATAATTCATGAGGCATCTTATAACCTTTATTCTGCATACCTACCTGTGTAAGAACTTCCCCGATCCGTATATCTATCAGATCTTTATTCTTCCATCCGGTAGCGCGAAGAACAAATTCAAGGTTCTTAGCAGCTGTACGGTCGATAAGCAATTGGAAGTCCTGAAATACGATTCCCACCTTTCGTCTTAAAAAAGGAATTTGTTTCTTCTTTATACTTTCCAGTTCATAATCGAAGATACGTCCATGACCTTTTTCGATAGGTATTTCATAGTAAAGACTTTTCAGAAATGTACTTTTTCCCGAACCGACCTTCCCAATGAGGTATATAAATTCACCTTCATTTATCGAAATGTTGATATCACTAAGGATATTATTACCATCCCTGTCCAAATCAACCCCTTCATATTTTATAATTACATCTTTATCCATAACTATGTCAGTACAAAGTGAAGAACGAAAAGTGAAAAATTAAAAATGGAGATTGATTAACACTTTTCACTTTTCACTTTTAGTTTTTAGTTTTTAGTTTTTAGTTTTTCTTATGCCGTTTTTGAAGCTCTCTTGCAAGGTCTTCGATACTTAGGCCTTTCGATGTTAACAATACAATCAGGTGATAAAGCATATCCGCTGATTCATATATCAGGCGGTCGTCAGTACCATTACATGCTTCTATCACCGATTCCAAAGCCTCTTCTCCCACTTTCTGAGCCATGCGGTTTATTCCTGACTCGAAAAGTGATGTCGTATAAGAGCCTTCAGGCATCTCTTTGTAACGTTTCTCAATAAAATGCTGAAGATATTTCAAAAACAGGATATCTTCTTTATTCTCTTCTTCGAAACAAGTATCTGCACCTGTATGGCAAACCGGGCCAACCGGATTCACTTTAATCAGGAGTGTATCCTTATCACAATCTTCTTTTATACTGATTACGTTAAGGAAGTTCCCGCTTTCTTCGCCTTTTGTCCAAAGCCGCTGCTTTGTACGGCTAAAGAATGTCACCTTTCCCGTTTCCTGTGTTTTCTGCAAAGCCTCAGCATTCATATAACCAAGCATCAACACTTTATTTGTCTCATTATCTTGTATAATGGCAGGTATTAGCCCGCCTACTTTGTCAAAATCGAGATTCATATTTTTAATTTTAGTCGTGTTTAATTTTCACATTTATTGACAATATATAGTTAAAAAGTAACGAAAGTAACGGAAATCAATTAATAATGAAGAATGAAGAATTAATAATTCTCTTATTAGTTGTAAGGTGTAAAATCAACTCATCATTCATAATTTATCATCCTTTACCATTTTTGCATTTATTAACTACACATTGTTAAAAAGTAACAAAGGTAACGCTTTTTAGCTATTAGCTGATAGCTTTTAGCCGTTAGCCTTTGAGAACTATTATACCCTGTCATGCTGAGCGGAGAATCCCGTTTACTTGTAACTGTCCGCAGGACGGAGTAACTTGTAACTTTCAAAAAGTAACAAAGGTAACACTTTTTCTACTTATTACTTTTTACCCTCATTATAAGTCCCCCTTGGGGCAGGGCTGTTAAGTTCTGAATTCTTATATCCTCTTTGTCATGTTGAACGAAGTGAAACATCTCTTTAATCGAAAGAGATCCTTCGTTCCACTCAGGATGACAGCCGAAAATAACAGAACAAAGTGGAGAACTTAACAGCCCTGCCCCTTGGAGGATTGAAGGGCCCGTTCTCTTTTCACTTCGGAGGCCAGGAGGCCTTTTCAACTTTTCAAAGAACTATAAGCTAACGGCTAACAGCTAATAGCTAATAGCTTATTATTATATAGATAAAGTTCTCAAATACTGATTCACGTAAACTACCTTACGTTTATATTTTCTTTTTTTAAATAATCCTTTAAATCTTTTATCGCTATCTCGCCAAAATGGAAAACGCTGGCTGCCAAAGCTGCATCTGCTTTACCATTAACAAATACATCGCGAAAATGTTCCATATTCCCGGCCCCGCCGGAGGCAATAACAGGGATATTCAATGTTTCGGACAACCGGCGTAATGCCTCATTCGCATACCCGGTCTTCACTCCGTCATGATTCATACTGGTAAAAAGGATTTCACCTGCGCCGAGATTTTCAGCTTCCTTAGCCCAGGAGAAAAGTTCTTTATCTGTTTTGTTACGTCCACCGCTGGTGTAACATGACCATATCCCGTCTTCAAAGTTAGCATCTATTGCGCAAACACAAACCTGTGAACCGAAGTTTTTGGCTATTTCCTCAATTATCTCCGGATTTCTTATGGCTGTGGAATTTACAGAAACCTTATCCGCTCCGGCATTCAACAAGCGGTCTACATCCGATAATTCATTGATACCTCCACCGATGGTAAAAGGTATATTTATATTTGCGGCAATCCGTTTTACCAATTCGGTAAATGTCTTACGCTCCTCGTGCGATGCCGTAATATCAAGAAATACCAGTTCATCGGCTCCCTGTTCGCTGTAACGCACACCAAGTTCCACCGGATCTCCGGCTTCCCGGAGGTTCACAAAATTGGTTCCTTTCACGGTCATCCCGTCTTTTACATCAAGACAAGGTATTATTCTTTTCGCTAACACGTATTTTAATTAAAAATGAAAAATGAAAAATTAAGAATGAAGGATTAAGAATTTATAATTTATAACTCATAACTTTTAACCCTTAATTCGTCCAACGTCACCCGTTTCTCATAAATAGCTTTTCCTAAAATAACAGCAGGCACACCCGCACTCTCCAAATCGAGTATATCCTGAAAGCTACCGACTCCGCCACTTGCAATTAAACAAAGATCCGGAAAAGATTCCAGGATTTCCTTATACAAGTCAATAGACGGACCTTGAAGCATGCCATCCTTGCTGATATCGGTACAGACAACTTTATTTATGCCCTCTGCTTTATAATCTTTTATAAAAGGAATAATATCAACCGATGTAGATTCCTGCCAACCGGAAACAGCGATTTTACCGTCCTTACAATCAGCCCCCAAGATTATCTTTTCGCTGCCGTATTTCTCTATCCAGGAGATAAATAAATTTCTATCCCTCACTGCGATACTCCCTCCGGTAACCATAGAAGCTCCCGAATCGAAAACAATATCCAGATCGGAATCACTTTGTACCCCTCCGCCAAAATCAATGACGAGGGAAGTATTTGACGCAATCTTTTCCAGAACAGCCCGATTGACGACCCTCTTTGCCTTCGCGCCATCGAGGTCGACCAGATGAAGACGGCGGATACCCGCGCCTTCAAACATTTTCGCTACCTCCAGCGGATCTTCGTTATATACTTTCTTTGCATTATAATCGCCTTGCGACAAGCGAACACATTTACCGTCAATAATATCTATAGCTGGGATAATCTCTATCATGCTCTGTTATTTAAGAAAAAAAGGTGATTGATAATGGATACTTCCAATATTCTCCATTGCTGGCCTTTATTGCTGCAATGATTATGAATACGATTTCGAGTATCGCGATTATAATAAGCATCGGAAGCCCTATTACAATTCCTATTATCGTGATGCAGAAGATACCGGCTATTGTCGCATAAATAAGCATACTTATCATGAAATTCGCGATATTCTTTCCATGCCTGTCTACTTCCGGATATTCTTTTGCGTTTACCAGCCACAGCACAATGGGAAGGATAAAGCCTAATCCCGGAACCAGGAAGCCTGCAAACTGCGACAGGTGCATCAGCACGATATATGTATCTTTCTGTATACCACCTAATCCTCTTCCATCGTTTCCATAGCTGCCGGGATTCAATATCCGGTGCTTTTCCTGCTGAAATTCTTCTTCCGAAATTGCTCCCTGAGCCCTAAGCTCCTCCAGCTTCCTTAATTCATCGTACTTATCCATGATAAATTGGTATTAGGTATTCAACAAAAAATTCTTTAATATTTTTTCGCCCACTCCGCCACTCTTTTCAGGGTGAAACTGGGTAGCATAAAAATTATCTTTATGAATGGCCGCGCTAAATGGAAGGATATAATCCGTTGTTGCTGCCGTATGCTTGCAACTGGCTACATAATAGCTATGTACAAAATATACAAATTCCCCCTCCAGTGAATCGTCAAAAACCTCACTTTTCAGATTTGTAATTGTATTCCATCCCATATGAGGCACTTTATCTTCGTGTCTTTCGGATGCAAAGCACTTTACTTCCGCACCAAATATATTCAAACAATCCACATCGCCTTCTTCGGAATGGGCGCACATCAACTGCATGCCCAGACAAATACCCAGCACAGGCTGCTTCAAATTGGGAATAAGCTTATCCAATCCTGTTTGACGCAAATGATGCATCGTAGAACTGGCCTCTCCTACCCCCGGAAAAATCACTTTGTCAGCAGTCCTTATCAATTCTTTGTCAGCAGATACAATAGCTTCAACGCCCAAACGTTTGAAAGCATGCTCTACCGAAAAGATATTCCCTGCATTATATTTTATAATAACGATACTCATTTTTTAATAAAAAAGTTACGAGTTACAAGTAAACAAGATACGAGATACAAGTTGATAACTGCTTACTGCTCACTGTTAAAGTAAAGAATCAATTAGGGCAACCATTTCGTTGAATTCCTCCATCTTGAAAAGCCGGGTAAGCATTACTATCTTTCCATTCTTATCAATGATGATATTCCTTGTGATCCCCGCTTCTTTTTCCGCGTAAGTGCCAAATATATCCCCTTGCGGGTCTAAACCGATAGGATAAGTCACTCCTGTCGCTTTGGCAAATTTCAATACTGTTTCGGCAGGCTCTTCACGGTCTATGCCATATAACGCAAAATTCGGATTATCCTTATGCTTCTGCCATATATCTTTCTCTATATGAGGCATTTCCTTACGGCAAACTCCACACCAGCTGGCAGTGAACTGCAACATAACAACCTTACCTCTCAGAGAGGATAATTTCACCTTTTGCCCCGAAGGCAAACTCATTTCAAAATCGGGAGCAATATCTCCCACTTTTACTTTATATTGGTAATTTTCTTCCTGAGAAAATATGCTCATTGAGAAAAATAACGCGAACAAAATAACGATTGACTTTTTCATATGTCTTCTTCCTGTAATTGCCTGTTTAACATAAAACGCCTAAACCAAAGGGAAATAGGTAAGGATGCCAGTACACCCAGCGCATCAGCCAGAAAATCGTACCAATCTCCACTCCTTCCCGGGAAATATTCCGCTTGTATTATCTCTATCACTCCCCCGTAAATTATTGGGACCAGTATGGCGAAAACAACAAGCTTCAATATAATAATATGCCCTTTTTTGTAAAAGATATAATTGAAAGATGCCACTCCGGCCAGACCGAAATACATCAGGAAATGCACAATCTTATCGGCGGGGATAAAGAACTGAAACCCGACATCAGGTATATCATCTGTAGGGATAAGGCAACATAGATAAAAAATGATAACAGCAATGACCGCGGGGGGCCAGGTATATCTTACAATTCTTTTCAGCATAGCATGAATAAGGTCGTAGACCTATTTATTACATTGATAAGTAAAACAACAACAGCAGGTTAAGACTTGAGAGTATCCCATTGAATTGCATGCATTACTCATATCAGGTATTTCTAATATAGGTTCAAAGATACAGAAAATATCAATATGTATATTATTCTGCGTACGAATCGTTAAATACTTTCATCTCACAATTCCGGCAATCGAACGAAAGACGCAATTTCGTATTGTTATATATCAAAAAGAAAGGTTCTTTGTAAGGATGTTTTTCAGTTCCTTCTTTCGGGCACCAACCTAATGACTGTTTGATACAATGACGAGTAAACATCAGAGGGACATCTTTTTGAGCCTGTTTTTCAAACGCAGGCTGCACCACCGACGATTGATGTTGCGTATAAAATTGCCTGCTCTTTTCGTTCATCACATTCCCCAGATATGTAATATCTTTAGTTGAAAAAGCATGCGAGGTATGCTTATGAGGGACAACTTCCTGTTGATATCTGATTTTCCTTACGGATAATAGTTTATCTGTCAGTTGTCTTCTCCATTCTGACAACAGCGACACCGGGACGAACCAACTATCGTTCCAGTTTATATTGACCTGTTCCACTTTAAATATCGTATTACCCGTCTTGCTCAGATTATTCCGGATATTTTCAGTTTGGTCTTTCAGTGCCGTTTGTTTCTCCGTTTCAAAATTGAGTATAGCGTAATTGTCATCTTCATCGGTAATCTCTAAGGAAAAGCCGAACGGAATTTCATTCAGTTCAATAGTCGTGCTTATACGACGTTCCGCCGATTTCTTCGACAGCAACTTTTCAAACTCATGGTCATAGTTGCGGTATACAAAAGTACCGCGCTTAACATCGGGAATCGTTGCCGGAAAAATAAGCTCTCCTTCTACACGGTTAACATGGATACCCTCCAGCTCTTTTTTATTATTGAAGTAGCAAAGGCCATCGCCGTTGTGTATCTTTTGAGAGCCATTAATCTTTATATATTTTGTCGTAATCTCAGTAATCTTCCCGATCGGTTCACCTATCGACTTGGGTGAGTCTACCGACCACATATTACTACTGCGTTCATGCAGAAAGTATTTGGTAAAGCCCCTGTTGAAACTTTTCTCCGGATTGGGTTCGAATGTGTAGACAGATTTTCCCGAAGAAGCCCTTATATATTGGGGATTTCCCTCCAGGACTGCATCCAGCTTCATACGGTAATAGGCAACGACATTTTTCACATAGGAAACATCTTTCAACCGTCCTTCTATCTTCAGGGAACTGACACCTGCCTCCAGTAATTCTTCCAGATTATCCGACAGATTGAGATCTTTCATCGACAGAAAATGCTTCTTCTGCATTATCTCTTCTCCGTCAGCGTCAACCAGCGTGTACGGTAAACGGCAATACTGCGCGCATGCTCCTTTGTTTGCACTTCGCCCCGACAAAGCCTGACTGAGATAACACTGCCCGCTGTAACATACGCACAATGCGCCATGCACAAAGACTTCGAGAGGAGTTTTTACATGGGCGGCAATTTCGGCTATTTCATCTATTGTCAATTCCCGGGGCAATACGATTTGCTTAAATCCCGCATCTTCGAGAAACTTCACCTTCTCTGCGCTCCGGTTATCCATTTGTGTGCTTGCATGTAGCGCAACCGGTGGCAGATTGAGCATAGTGATGCCCATATCCTGAATTATGAGCGCGTCTATTTTGGCATCGGCATATAACTGCCAGATGAGTTTTTCGGCGTCCTGCAATTCGCTATCTGTCAGTATGGTATTCAGAGCGACATATACTTTTGCTCCGAACTGATGTGCATACTCTGCCAGCGACTTAATATCATCGAGTGTGTTTCCGGCAGCTGCACGCGCACTGAATTTCGGTGCGCCGATGTATACCGCGTCCGCTCCGTGATTGATGGCCTCAATACCGCATTCCAGATTTTTAGCAGGAGCAAGTAGCTCTATTTTGCGCGCTTTCAGCAAAGCTTGTCTTGTTACAGTGTTTCTATATTAATTGAGCTTAGATATGGTACATATACCCCTCATTCATAGGATCTATATTACCCAGATCTTTAATCTTCGTTTTATCATATGGAGTTTCCTGATAAACAAAGTAGTTGAGCCAATTATTAAATAAGAGATTACCATGACCCGACCAGCGTACCACCGGCCCGTTCTCTGGATTGTCATTTTTATAATAATTGAGCGGAATCTTTATAGGTAAGCCTTTTTCCGCATCCCGTATATATTCGTTATGAAGTGTATATGGTGCATATTCGGAATGTCCTGTCAGGTAAAATTCACGTCCTCCACGGGATGCAACTATTCCGACACCGGAATCATCCGATTCCGACAGTATTTTCAACTCATGATGCCGAAGCACATCTTCCCGCCTCACGGTTGTATGGCGGCTATGAGGAATATAAAACTCGTCGTCGAACCCCCTGAATAACGGGAACTTCTTATCATGGGCAATATGCTTGAATACACCGAACATTTTCTCCGGTAGCGGATATTTTTTCACCCCGTAGAAATGATACATGGCAGCCTGTGCAGCCCAGCATATATACAATGTGGAAGTCACATGAGTACGCGCCCAATCGAATATAGAAGATATTTCGGGCCAGTAAGTTACCTCTTCAAATTCATATAGTTCAACAGGTGCACCTGTTATTATCATACCATCATAGAAATCATCCCTCACCTCACTGAAGTTCTTGTAGAACATCTCAAGGTGCTCTTCCGAAGTGTTCTTAGAAGTATGGGTTTCCAGCTTCAGAAACTCGACTTCTACCTGTAACGGATTGTTCGATAATAACCTTATCAAATCAGTCTCCGTCATTATCTTAATAGGCATCAGATTGAGAATGAGCACACGCAAAGGACGGATATCCTGTTCGTTAGCCCTGAGTTGGTTCATTACAAAGATGTTCTCTTTCTTCAGAATCTCAATCGCCGGAAGATTGTTAGGTATATTAACTGGCATGGTCTATAGCTTTTACAAATCAAGTATGCAAAGTTATGATTTAGTTATGAGTTATAGGTTATGAGTTATGATTTTTTTAAGTTAACAGTCCCCCAAAGGTACGAAAGGGGGATACTGTTAACAGTAACCGGTTATCAGACACTTAATGCTTACTACTGATTACTCTAAAATCAACAAACACTTTTAAATACTGCACTGAGTATACCTGAATATATTATATAGATAAACTTTGATACTTTTAAAAATGCCAGTTAAACCCGATTGCATAAGTCAGTTCTGCAAACCAGAATGCCTGATGAGCTTTGTCGTCCGACGATTCGGTCGTCCTTATACTTGGCATATTAATATATCCCTCTTTCACTTCGGAACGGACGAAAAACAAGTTCCACAAATTTACATCCAGCCCGCCTTTTGCATTCAACCCGAATCCTGCGAGATGGAAAGCATCGTGCCGTTCATTTCCCATCATCATGACATTACTCCGGGGCATAAGAAATCCGGCTCCACCGCCGATCAGACCATTCACGTTAAGGATACCTTTATGGAAAAAATTCTTATAATATTCCAGTTCTGCATTTATATAGTTCAGCCCGTCGGTATGCTCAAATGTAAGGAAATCGTCTGTCAGTTTTATAGAACCGTCGTCATTTACATGAGACTGGTATTCAGGTTTTACATGTCCACCTATATTTACCGTCTGATTCTGATCCATAACGTATTTCATATGATCTACACCTAAAGTTATAGCCATATTATCTTTTATAAAATACCCCACTCGCAAGTTTGTTTGAGGAATGGTTATCCGATCGAGGCGGAGGTAATTGAAATAGCTGATCTTATTTTGTTTATCAGATGCTTTCACTTTATGAAGAGTAAAGTCATAATCATTACCCTTGAAATGAATATCAGAGTTTGTATAGGCATCCCTGTTCCAGCCCCACAGGGCGAAGAATGTTCCTTTCTTATAGGCAGGTTCGGCTTGAGCGAATATCAGTGATGATTGAATAATTGCCAATAAGGCAAGTAATAGTTTCTTTTGCACGTCAGTGTCCTTTATTTGTGATTTTTAAGACTAAAAACAAAAACCAGTTGAATTTGTTCAATCTATAACATCAAATAATATATAGAATAAACTAATAACAATAGAAAAGAATGCCGTTAAAGAGAATTACACCGCATCAAGCCAAAGAAAAACTATCGAATCCCGAAACAATACTGGTAGATATCAGAGATGAAGAAAGTTTCCGGCAAGGACATGTAAAAGGAGCGACACACCTTACCCACCTGAGCCTGCCCGGGTTTGTGTCAATGACAAATAAAACCTATCCTATATTAGTCATGTGCTATCATGGAAATAGCAGCCAAATGGTAGCCCAATTCCTTGCAGAGCAGGGTTTTGAAGATGTATACAGCATCGACGGCGGGTATGAGGGATGGGAGTGATTTCCGTACAGGTATCTCATTCCGAACGCCAAACGATATAAGATATATTCTGAAGCTGTTCAGACTGGATAGTTCCGTACTCAGTCTTTATATGGTCTTTGTCATAGTACCAGCCAAATGCAGTATTGCTTCCTACCAGATATATCGCATCATTTACCCCTATATCGACCAGCGCCTGCGCAAAATCA
>Ga0153940_1001601_pt1 | contig 10124 bp, 12 predicted proteins | sample TSNJ024MetaG_FD_104736 | JGI IMG/M metagenome (GOLD analysis project Ga0153940, IMG submission 104736) | Attine ant fungus gardens microbial communities from New Jersey, USA - TSNJ024 MetaG | ecosystem: Host-associated > Fungi > Mycelium > Unclassified | place: USA: New Jersey, Brendan T. Byrne...
ATGGTACACTCAGGGAGTTAAATACAACTTTGAGTGATAGTATTATGAAGGATTATTATTCAGATGTAATGTATGTATCTAATATCATGGGTTATTTGGACGTCAATAAGACGGACTATTTTGGATTAAAGTTAAGTTCAAAAGCATCTAGGGGGTATATCAGAGTACCGGAGGTTGGAGCCAGTATATATGATGCTTCTGGTACAAGATCTTTAAATTTAGCGAGATTGGTATCAGTTGAAAAAGTAGCTGAAGTTGACAGGAGTTATATTAATGTGGATTTGGATTCTGCTCCGGAGAGTTTTCTTCTTTTATGTGAGCAGATGGTTAATCCAAATCCGGAGTATTTACAACCCATTTATAATGCAATTACAGGTAATACGGATATTGAATTTATTTCAAGTGCCGAGATAATTACTGCATTAAGAACTGAAGTAGCTACTAAGACGAGTTATTTAAGTACTACTTATAAGAGAAGTTTACATGAATTTATGGTTAGCCATCCGGAATGGTTTTCACACTATACAGGTAAACCTATCACTTCCGTAGCTTCTTCGCAGAGTTACGGAGTTGGGGTGATGGATTTTTAGCAGAGTCAAAAAAATTACGAGATAGTATTGACAAAATATGAGTTTTATGGTATAATAAACATATTAGAATTACTATACATTGGAGGGTGTACTTATGGATACGGAGGATAAGAGTTACAAGGTGGAGAAATATGTAAAGCTATCTTTTTTAGACAAGATATGTATTATGTTAGGAAGAATACTTCTTGCGATACTCTTGGTGGGGTCAGTTTGGTGGTTGTTGGTGGATAAATTATACAGATGGATAGCACCCGTTTGTAGTGTGATCTTCACAAAGGTATTCACAGAAGTGCCATATACAGTCGCATTAATTGTGCTGATTTCTATAGGTATTTCTGTACAATTTTCTGCAATATACGATAGATAATTATATAAGAAGTACATATGAATATAAGTCAGGGCATAACGTCTTGACTTATATTTATGTAAGAGCCTTGTGTAAAATAAGATAGTCGTAGAATTTGTAGGCGGATATATGAAAGATTTTAAGTGAAATGAAAGGAGTAATTATGTTAAGAGAGAATCACATTTGTAAGTTAAACAGGCAGTACTTTAAAACGATGGAGACAGAATTTCTTAAGGCCAATATATTTGAAAGTAACTGCCAGGTATTGATGTCTTTAAGAGAAATGTTCAAAGTTAATGATGAGATGATGTACAAGTTTGCATATGAAGCTTCAAAGGTATTAAGGAGTGCAGGTTTGTGTGATGAAGATGACTTTGTCACTTCTTATGAAGTATTAGCAACATATGGGGTATTAATGAGCGGATTTGCTTTTGGTTATAATACTTTAGAATCTAATCCACTTAAACGGTTGAGATTGTATACATCCAGCATGTCGACTTTACAGTATCTTGCCAATAAACGTATATTGGTCGGAAAGAAGGACTCAATTCATGTTGAGTTACAGGATATAGAAAAGAAGCTTTATGATGGTAATCGTATTATAAGGACTATTAAGGATGGGTATAAGGTTGCTTGCGTGAGACTGGATTTTGAGATTCAATCTAATAGAGAAGTAAGATGCACAGCAACCATTCCAAGATCGGCTATTGATTTAAATAATGTAATATTGATTCCTTATGAAACTTTTGTAACAGCTCAGAGTATGATAGAGGATCTGGCAAAGCAGAAAATTCTTCGTATAACAATGGGAGATAAGGTAAGAGATGTTACTAAAAACGAGTCAATCATAGCGTCTATCTATGGTGAGGACAGAGCGTTAGTGTTATTGAATCAGTTTAATGATCTTCGTGTAAACAGGTTTTATTTACCTGTAGCAGGAGCTTCCATTTACTCTGCCGGTGTTACAAATATTCAGTTAGAGGATATAGATAAAGTAGAGATACTGCAAAGTATTGCTGACCTAAATTTGACTGAATTAAACATTAATTATCAAATAGTAAAGGGGTATCTGTGTGATATAGTCAATAAAATGACTTTAAAGAACATGGATAAAATCTTTAAAGAGTATGGTTTGGAGAATAGAGGTTGGACTAAGGCAGAAGTTGCAACTGTATGCTGTACAATGGTAAATCAGTTAAGTAATAAAGAAGCTTATGATTTGATGCAGAGATATCCAAAGGAATTGAAAGCTGAAGGTTTTTCATCTGCTAAATCCAAGTACGGGGATAAGTATATTCTGATTGAAATTCCTAATAATGTGAAAGAACTGGAAGACATGCTTAAAAAGGGTGTATTTAAGATACGATCAATACGACGGAATGGAAAGTATAATGAAGCCGTTGTAACAAATAATGCAAAAGAGTTGAGAAGTGTTTTAGGCGAGAATTACGAGGCAATTTATGAGTCAGATGGGGTAAAGCTTAGAAGGATTCTCTTTATTCTTGAGAAGGATAAAAAAGCTGATCCACAGGAACTCTTAAGAAGTTATGGTTTTGAAAATTATGCAGATTCAGTTACCACTTACGAGGATGCAATGAATTCCATTAGAAAGTGGATTTATGATATTGATGAAAACAAGACTGTGGTAAATCAGCCTCATTTGGCTAAAGCACGTTGCTTGACTGTCACGCCGGATACAAGATATGAGTTTTATAAGAATTTTGATTTGAGAACTATAACTGAAATCGTGTGTTTGAAGGTTATCGATTAGGTTATAAGACACTAAAATAGATCAGTGATAAAAAGTTGAGTTTTGTTGTTAACGGTGCGAGTACCCTAAAAACTTTAATGTTAAAGTGAATAAGGGTACTCGGTTAGCTTTACGGGATATTGATTATAAAATTTAAAATTTGAAAGTAACCTTATAGGGTTCATTATAGATAAGAAAAGAGAGAAAGTATAAATACGTGAAGACTACATTAGCTACGAGTTCTCAGTTGAGTTTATTTAAAATAGTTAATTCAGGTCAATGCTTTAGGATGACTCCGCATAATAATGGTTTTAGAGTAGTAAGTGGAAACAGGTGTTGTTTTATTTGGCAGTTAGGTATTGAAAGTATGGAGTTACAATGTGAAAGTGTAGATTTGAGTTATTGGAAGGAATATTTTAATTTAAGTTTTGATTATACATGTGTTATTAATAGTATACAGCATAGCAATGATATGTATTTAAAACAAGCTGAAGTTTTCTCAAGGGGTATTAGAATTTTAAAGCAAGATAAGTTTGAGACACTAATATCATTTATACTGAGTCAAAGAAGCAGCATTCCTAAAATTGCTTCTATGATTAGTAATATTTCTTTAGTTTTAGGAGAAAGATTTAATGGATATAATGGGTTTCCAGAACCAAAAGAAATTTATGATAAAATGGATAAAATTTCCTCTTTAGGTTTGGGTTATCGAGATAAGTATATTATAGATGCAAGTAGGCAAGTACTGGAAAAAGGGATAGAATATTTTAATACTGTTGAGAAGTTAAAAGAGATTTATGGTGTTGGAGATAAGGTTGCTAATTGTTACATGTTGTTTGCTTTAAATGATTATGAATCTTTTCCAATAGATGTATGGATTCAAAGGATAATAGATACTTATTATTGTGGTAATTTTGTCTTAGCGGATGATCTTATTGAATATGCAGGAATAGTACAACAGTTTATGTTCTATTATGAGAGAAGTAAATAAGGTGGTAAGTATGAGAAAAATAAAGAATTTTATTTTATTTGTAATTGTGTGCGGTTTAATTTTATTTGGAGTTTGGTATAATACTAAAGTAGGTACTATACAGACACAGATATCAATTTATGAAGGAAATGTTTTTAATAAAGAGTCCATACTTTATTCGGATACTTATAAAATATACAAAGTGGAAGTAAAGACTATAGATGGAGAGATTCATTCTTTCGAGGGGTTTGAGGTGTATAATAGTTATGATTTAAATGAAAAAGTGCTGATAAAAAAGGAAGAGACGATAACTCAGCATGGTGAGTTGATGAATACAAAGTATAGTATGGGTAAAATAACTGAGGAGAGTAAATAATGAAGATTTGGGAAAATCCGGTATTTATGAAAATGTGGTTAGATGTCGGAGGTTGTGATCAGGTATTTATCATTGTAAGAAAATTAAGTTATGCAGAGTGTAATAAAATAGCTAGTGAAAATAATGATTTATTCATTCATTATGTTATTGATAATGCTCTCGTAAAGGTTAAAAGAAATAGTTATATAGATAAGAGATTAGATTCTGTTACAGGACAAGTGATTAACGGTGTAAAAATGATTGATAAATGGACTTTTGAATCAATATTAATGTCTTTTTAAGTGGAAGATATTTAATTACTAGGATAAGGTAGGATACAAATGAGGAATAATGAGTATGCATATTATGCAATATCAAACTTGGGGTATCGTTATATTTACTTAAAGTCAGAGAATCCTTTAATTGATGGTGAAAAAGAGTTTAAGAGAAGATATGGAGAAAAAGAGTTTATATTTTGTTCTTTAGTTGATTTAAGTAATTTTTCTGTACAGGGCAAGGCAGTATTTGATATTCCAACTGGGTTACAGTTTGACTTATATCAACAAATATTATATGGTTGGAGAAATTTGAACGGTTATTCTAGAATTATTATTGAAATATGTCAGCTCAATAATTTAAATATAGGTATTGAGCATGTAAAATATTTGTATATTAATAATATAGCAAAAAAGTTCAAATATACACATGAAGTAACATTAAGTTTTGTCATTATATGTTTGATTGATTTTATGATGTTGATATCAGATAATTCAAAACAAGCTCAAATTGAAACATTTTTGAGTAAGTTCAGACAGTAATTTAATGTTTAATATTCGTATAAATTTGATGATATTAAATTCGAAGTGTTAATATTTAAATATTATGTATGAAAGGGGTGATATCTTGTTTGAAGTATACAGAGAACATTTGAAAACATTGAATAAAAAACTGATACGAGAAGGGATATTACTGCCTATTGATTTAGATGTTGATAGAGATCATATTGTGGAGCAAGTAGTTATAATGGATCAGTTTCTTTTTTTCAATGATGTAATGAAAGTCTGTGGAAGTTCTTATAGAGTTGATAAGCTTTTAGGTTTTGAAGAAACCAGTGTCGATGCTTGGATGAGAGAGAAGCTTTTCAAAGAGTACGAAAAAGAGTGGAAAGAAAGGTTAGATTCTTTAACGAAGCAGCCAGAGAATGCAGGTAATCCAGATTTAGATGTAATTTTATTATCGAGGGGTAATATAAAGTCATTCAATGATAGTTTAAATCTAAAGAAGATAGAACCAGAAGATAAGCAAGAACCTGTATCAGATTATCTAAAACAATTTAATATAGGATCATCTTTATATCCAGGTGTTACATTTGAAGATGACGATGATGAAGAAGATTCAGATGATGAAGTGTACGATGATTATGATTCTGATGATGAGGATTCTGAAGATGAATCTGTGGATGAGTCTAATGAAGAATTTGAAGACGAGTCCGATGATTATGATTCTGAGGATGAGGATTCTGAAGATGAGTCTGACGAATGGGATGAAGATTTTGAGGATTTTGATGAAGACAATTCTGACGAGGATGAGTCTGATGAATCTGATTCGGAAGATGAATCTGATGAAGATTACGAAGAGGAAGATTTAGATGATGAGGAGTATGAGGATTTAGATGAAGACTATGAAACTCTTGACGAAAGTAATTCAGATGATGAGGATTCAGATGATGATTGGGATGAAGATTTTGAGGATCTAGATTCAGATGAAGATGAGGATGAAGAAGAGTATGAAACAGTGGGTGATGATTCAGACGAAGATGAATCTGAAGATTCGTATGATGATATTGATAGTGACTTTACTGATGATTCCGAAGAGGATGAGTATGAGGATCTAGAAGATGAAACTGGGGAATACGAAGATCTAGAGGATGAAGAGTCTGAGGATGATAGTGTATATGAGGACTTTGATTCAGATGATGAATATAAAGATGAGTATGCCAGTTTTGATGATGAAGATTTTGATGATTTTGAGGATTTTGATACATCAGAACCGATTAATTCAGATGAGAAACGAAAAACAGCCCCAGATATTAGTAAAAGATCATCTACGGATAGACCTGTGGTAAACAGTAATGTAAATCCTACAAAAAGACATGAAGACGAAGTAGCAGATAAACTTGTTGAAGGGGTAAATAAGGGGTTAAATGCTCTGTTTAATAAGTTTAATAATAGATAATAAAGCATAAAAGCTTATTATATAATTTTTAATTCATTTAAGGAGGAACTAAGAAATGAGAAGTAACAAAATTGTAAAGACACTTGCAAATCAGATCTATGAAGAGGTGCTGTCAGGTGTAACTGAGTACGCAGAAGTACAGAAAGGTACTGTAGCAACTTTGGCTGTCTGTGATGTTGATTCTGCGTTAGGAAAGATTTCCGGCATTGTTCATGCGCTTGACAGCATCATCAAATCGGTAGCAGTTGATGGAGTTTCACTACCAGATTTTCATTGCAGCGTAAAGACTTACGAGTCTGATGTATTGAAATCGGTTGAGGTAGCCGTTCGTGGCAAAAAGGGTGTTAATGCGTCTTGTAAGTCAGAGACACATATTGATGTAACTGAGAACTTTATTATGGATCTGTTTGGTGCCATAATGGGAACAGTGTATGCCATCTTCTATACCAGGTTTGCGCTGGAAAACATTCAGGAGCTGAATGCATTGATAGCTACTGTTGTTGCAGAAAGCAATGTTTCGTACAGCTTCGAGTTTACCGTCAACGGTACTGAGCATGTAGTTGAGTCTATCTCGGATGAGAAATTGGTGATCAATCTGTCGACTGAAGCGGCTTTGAGTATTCCAGAACTTGGGGTATTTGCAGGCGGAGATTCCTATGATGATCTTATCCAGGAAAAATCTATGAAAGAGCTGGAGACCAGCATCAAAACTTGTGAGACAACAACACGGTTGCTTTGCGGCGATGTGAAACTCATCAGAGACCTTACCGGAATTAAGGGAGATTTCACGAAAGTAAACAGTCGGAAGAGAGTTCGTACTCTTATCCGGAAGGTTTATAAGAGAAAGGTTGAAAATCTTTCAGCTGTTAAAGAGGGTATCGGTTATGTAAGTAACACGGTTCCTATGGATGGCGAGAGCGTGAAAGTATTTGCTCTGGTTGAGAAAACCTCAGATGGGCAGTTAAGAACAGTGTTGAGTCCATTCAATACCGAAACCTTGTTTAAGGTGGATGTAGATGCTGTAGGACTTGCGGAAACGGCGGCATCAAAAGGTTAACGTATTAATATAGGCAGGAGATGAGTATGAGTAGATCAGATGATTGGGATACCCCAACATGGGGTACTGATACCGAGGACAGTGAAGTATTAGCGTCTTTTGATGATGACGACGATGAATCTGAAGAGCAGTATTGGGATAGATTGGATAATGCATCTACATTCAGTACAGAGAGTGTAGATGCTACCCCTACTAATAGAGAAAGAAGACCTATTAAGTTTAGTTATAAGATGGTAGCAATTATAATTGCAGTAGCATTTATATTGTTGGCAATTATTTTAAATGTGATAGGATCTATAAAGCCTAAGAGTAAGCCAGTCCAGTCTAATACAACACAGACTACAGTTAGCACACAGGCAAGTTCGGATGCGCTAACAATGAATATCGTTGGAGATTCAGTAAGTATTGATTATACTGCTGAAGTAGTTTCAGCAGTTGGAGTTGTTTCAAGCAAAACAAAGTATGCATTCAATGGGCAGTTAGTGCATTGTTTGAATATATCTACAGAGTCAAAGTCTTTGCAGTATTTTTGTGGATATGGAGCATATAAGAGTATAGCTGTAGGAGATGTTGTAACAGTTAAATATCAGCAGGTATCCTCTGGTACAGTATCAGTATATGATGTAAGAAAATGAGACCTATCAATGATAGGTCTTTTTTATTATAGTTTAAGAAGGTATAGTTTTATACATGAGTTCCTTGACAATTATGAATATTTGTGGTAAAATATAAGTAGTAAATTATAGGAGGTTCAAACATGACAAGAAGTGAGTTTATAGAACAATTAGGATTTCTGTTAGACACATCAGAAGAGAGAGTAGTTGATGTAGTTGATTTCTTTGAGAGTTTAACAGAACTTAATACAGAAGAAATGTTTGGGGATATATTGCATACATATGATACAGTCTGTGATAAATATGGTACTGATATAGTATCTCAAATATTTAATAATATGTATATTCTTAATAGCGAGTATGATGGTGCTTGTCAAGATCTTAAAGAAGGGGTATCTATTGAGGAAATAGAAAGGAAAGCTGAAATTGGAAAATATACGAAGTTTTAAGTTTGTTACCGCATTAGAGGAAGTTATTAGAGAGTGCATAAATAATGGAACAGGATACATAGATATAGAGGAAGAAACGAAGTTTAAATTGCAGGCTGTGTGGGAATCTTGTGAAGATGGGTACGATATTGTTATGGTATACATTTCAAAAGAAGGTGTAATTAAGCTTTGTATACCAATTACAGAGACTAAAACAAAAGAGTAATAAGTTGGTGCATTATGTATTTTAAATATGTAATGCATTAATTTTAACTAAGAATTACGGAGGATAATTATGGTATATGTATCAATGGTCAAAGAAAATGTTTTGGAGTTTGTAAAGAATAATCCACCTAGCGGATATGGGGTAAGTATGTCAGATTGCTGTGTCTTGTTAGGTTTACATAAGGATACAGTTTATAGTTTGATAACTAAATTAGATTTTCCGAGATTTGTAACTGAGGAATTAAATTGTAATCGTTTGTATATGAGTGATATTTTATTTTTATTAAGTCAGGATAGGTTTTTAAAGGCTAATTTATCAACTGTAGTTAAAGTTGATGAGTATAGACATTTTTCATATGATTTGGCTTGTACTTATTTACATTTGACTAAACAAGCTTTTGTAACGTTAGAGAAATGGGGAGTGATACAGTCAAAAGAGATTTTGATAGTAACGAAAACTGGAATTGCCCCACAATATAAAGTTATTTATAATATAGATAATTTATATGAGGTGAAAAAGCAGATTTATGGTGATTCAGTTTCAAGAGAGTTTGAATTTGATTGTTATAACGTAGTAAAATTAGATTTAAGTGATTTTGTGGATAAGATTAATTTTACCATAGATTTGTTTACGTCTTTTTTAAATAATTCATTTAGTGAGAATCATAATTTACTTATGAGAGTTTATAAATGTTTAATGATTGAGAATGAAGTTTTAAACATGGTTTCTGAATTAAAGAGAAAAATAGCAAATTATGATAATTATATCGAGGGTAGAAAAAATGTTGAAGCTAGATTAAGATATATCAAGTCTCAAACAGGTTTAGATGTTGATTTAGAAAAGATGATTATAGGGATTCAGAGATTGATAGACATTAATTTACTTTTTACTGTTCATTATGCTACAGAGGATGATTTATGTGGATTTTATGAACAGTTTGATACAAGTTTTGAAAACTTAAAAGAAATGTCGGAACTTTTTGGATTTCCAAAAAGAGTAGGAAGATTTTTTGCATCGAATGATATTTTATTCTTACAGGATAATCCAGATTTTCTTAAGATATATAAATATATTGATTTGGAGTACGATTATATATTTTGGGAGATGACTGCTGTAAAGTATATTGGTTTAGACTCGCATTTATATAAACGTTTAAAAGAATTAGGTGTAATTACATCAGTAGTAGCAGGAGTAAAAACACCTATATATTTAAGATCGGATTTGTATCAAGTGCGTAAAAAGTATTTAAATACAGATGATAGAGATTTATTTTTTGATAAGAGTTCTGAACTTTTAGAAGGACGAGTAAGTAAATCAGATTCTTTAGTAGGAAGAATATGGTGTGAGATGGATATCGATTATATTAGAAAATTAGTTTTTCTGCTTGAGAGTCCGGATGAGAATATCAGATCTAGTATAAAGAGACAGATGATGCTTTGTATGCAAAATATGTTATTTTAATGTTTAAAATAAAGTACACTAATTTGTATTGACAAACGCCAATAAATATGTTATAATATAGTTATCTTAATTGATGGTGATTACTGTACTGC
>Ga0153940_1001602_pt1 | contig 10122 bp, 9 predicted proteins | sample TSNJ024MetaG_FD_104736 | JGI IMG/M metagenome (GOLD analysis project Ga0153940, IMG submission 104736) | Attine ant fungus gardens microbial communities from New Jersey, USA - TSNJ024 MetaG | ecosystem: Host-associated > Fungi > Mycelium > Unclassified | place: USA: New Jersey, Brendan T. Byrne...
CAAGGTCAACTAAAATACAAATTATCTACATTAATGACAGTATTATCACGATTGACAGCTAAAGGATTCCTAGCTTGCGATAAGCAGGGTCGAAACAATTTTTATCGCGCAATTATTGACGAGGACGATTATATGCAAAGTGAAAGTAAGTCCATTTTAGAGAAACTATTTTGCGGCTCGTTCAAAAATTTGGTTGCTACGCTATATAAGGGTAATTCTATCAGCAAGGAGGATATGGCGGAGTTGAAACGCTTTCTCAATGAATTTGAAGAGGAGGAACAATCATGACAGATTTATATCTGAGATTCATTGAGTCATCTATCACAATTTCAATTATTGTTTTGATGCTGATATTATTATCGCCCTTATTAAACAGAATATATAATGCAAAGTGGAAATATTTAATATGGCTTTTATTGGCTTTGCGCTTGGTTTTGCCGTTCAAATTTCATTTTTACAATCCACCTTTACAAATTTCCGTTCCGGCTATGCAATTAGAAATTCCACGAAACACACAAACAACACAAACCCTACAAAATCCGCTAATATCAGATAAATATACTTTGCAATTTACGGATGATAAACAAATACATAATGCGAATACAATTTCGTTTATTTGCATTTCAACTATGATATGGCTGTTTGGCATTGCTTTATTTGCTATATATCAATTAATAAGTTATTACGTTTTAAGAAAGAGAATTCTGCGCTGGAGTCATCCTGCAAAATGCAGCCGTTTAAACAAACAATTTAAGCGTGTGTTGCTTGAATTAGGCGTAAAAAAGCAAGTTAAAATACTTATTTCCAAAAGAACCGACAGTCCAATGATGATTGGACTCATAAAACCATTATTGTTATTACCGGATGAGTATTATACCGATGAAGAGCTTTATTTCATATTGAAACACGAACTGGTACACTTCAAGCGTCGTGATATTTGGTACAAACTGATCTTACTGACCGCTAACGCAGTCCATTGGTATAATCCAGTAATTTATATGATGTGTCAAGAAGCGAACAAAGATTTGGAATTATCATGTGATAGCGAAGTTATAAAAGATACTTCATTTAGCAGCCGTAAACAGTACAGCGAAATAATTTTAGCGTCTGTACATAGAAGCGGTAAACGTCAGACAGTATTAACAACTAATTTTTATGGCGGATACAAAATACTGAAAGAACGCATCCGCAATATTTTTAATAAGAAAGCAAGGCGGCGAGGCATGACGCCGCTAATGCTCACGTTTGTCAGCATTATATTAATTACCGGATTGGTGGCTTGCAGTACACAAGGCTTAAACAGCAATCCATCAAGTGTAGTAACAAAATATCTTGAAGCAATGAAGGATAACGATCTTGATACATTGAAGGCATGTTATTGGGAAAAAATAACTATAGATTATGGCTATGCTAAGGAAGGAGATCTGGGTGTAATCAGTCTTTCAATTGACACGGTTAAAATTTCTGATAAAGAGACTCAGTGGATGAAAGAACATTGTTCTGGAAGTGATCTTGCGAAATACCATGGATGGAGTGATGAATACATAGAAGAGAATATGATTGCCGTCTTTTCGAGCTATAAGGTAGCTTATGATAATACAATAGTACCCAATGATGGTGGAGATATCAAAATGTACTTTTATTTATTAAGAGCCGATAAGGATTCATCTTGGGTTATTTGGGATCGAAGCTACGATGTATCAAACGAAAACTAACTCAAGTCACAACCATTAATACATTTCTTTTGCTTAGGGAACAAAACGCTGGAATCAAAGCAATTTCCTATGACATAAAAACCCGGCTTCACGATTTCTCTGAAATCGTGAAGCCGGTTCATGTCACATTGAAAAAGTATTTTTCGCACTGCCTAAAAATGGAACAATGTCATCTATATTTTCGAGCATCTTGTCAGCCCAAAGATGGACTTCACTTTGCTCGCCTTTATTCGGGTGTCCGGCAATAATTGTATATTTTCCCATTCCTACCCCTAGCGCCCAATCTGCTGTAGCGTCTATTCCGCAAGGGAGCAAGAGGATTATTATATCGGCCCACTTTATAGCTTCCCTATTTTCATTTACAGCATCGCGCCATTGCTCCTGATTAATATATTCGCTATAAATATGTTTTTTCGGATCAAATCGTTTTGGAAACATTTCAGGAGGCGTTTCGAACTTTTCCCTGCATGAGGGATCTGTAAAGTCAAAAACCTCATGACTGTTTTTTCTTAACTCCTCCGCTAACTTACGGACCAAGTCCCGTTTTTTCCATGATGCGCTAATGTAAATTTTCATTGCCTATCTCGTCCTAATTTGAGTTTCTAACGTAAAAATCAAAATTTTCCGCAGCCCATACGTTGTTATAAAAATGATTTTCCATGGATTCAGGGTCATGCACCGACGCGCAATAGGCTGTTCTATTTCCTTCTTCCAATTCCTTAAATGTTTCAATGTATTTCCATCTAAATTTACTTGCATATGATTCATTTTTATTTGATGATTTACTTAATGCATAACATGGCGTTACACTTCTATTGAGTTTACACAAATCTTTGCCTTGGCATTCATCACAACCGATGGTTTGCGTCATATCAATTTCAACGGTTGTTAAGAATCCAACATTAAATGGCGTATAATGCAATACTCTTGGAGAAAGCTCAGCATCGCCATAGCCGTTTTCCTCGCTCCAATACCCAATAGTTTCTATCAGCTCAGGCCGTAAGCATTGTAATTGCCCTGGTATAAAATCCATATCTTCACCAATTTTTGCGTTCTTGAGCTGAAGATAGGATACTTCGCCTTTAACTCTTGGTATAATAGGAGGCATAAACCTGGGATACGGTTTATCTCTCATTAGGCCCAGCACACCCAGATCAGGAAACGCGTCAAATACTTCCATAAATTTCGAAATCCAGTTTTTGGTTTTAATATATACATCGCTGTCGATTGTTATAAAATACTGGTTCGGCTTTATTTTGGAAAGACTATAGTTTACCGCGTATATTGGACCTAAGTTTACTGTGAAACGGGTTTTGGATTTGATGCGTTCATCCTCCAGCCCCTGGATAAAATCCCATGTGTCATCCTTTGAGTTGCAGTCAATCAAATGAAGTTCAAAGTCTTCTTCAGAGTCCAAAATATTCTTCAAATTTTTGATTGTTACCCCCATTCGGTTAAAGGTAATAAAGTTAATTAAGGGTGGCGGCTGAACCAGGTCTGACTGTACACTCTCAAGCTCTATAACCTGGCTTGGCTTTATTTCCGTCTCCTCGGTATCGGTTTCGGTTTCTTTAGCGCAATCTTCCTTTATGTTTAAAAAATTATTTTTAATATCTTTAAACGTTTCAGAGAAACGATTTAGTTTGATATTTGTCACTGAATTTTTCATATTCTCAATCCTTTCGTTTTTATTGGCATTGCAGGAACACCTACGGCAGTGCAATTATCCGGTATATCCTTTACAACTACAGCGCCGGCGCCTATTACGCTCCAATTCCCCACAGCTTTCTTTGGAATTACAACTGCTTTAGAACCTATTTCACAGCCAACCCTTATCTTTACGTTGCCAGAGAGTGTGATATTCCAATACAAAGTGGAATAGTCTTCTATGGCGGTATCATGGCCTATGCCACAGCCGGGGTTTATTGATATGTGATTCCCTATTTTTGTGTTAACAGAAATAAAAGTATTATAACAAATAATGTTTCCGGTCCCCATTTCAACAAATTTACTTATGTTTGCGTTAGGGTGTATTAAATTTGTAAAGCTTACATGAAAAGCATCAGCTTTTTTTACTAGCTTGTATTTATCTTTTGGGTTTCCTATTGCGCATACCGTATACAGATTACAATTGGAATTTTTTTCAAACCAGTCAAAGCTTCCCAGTACAGGGGTATCATTGATAACAGATCCTATTTTGCCAGCAGTTTCATCAATAAATCCTAATAGATTCCATTCCTTCTTAGCCATATTCATATCACAAATAATTTGCGCTGTTTCTTTGCCAAAGCTGCCCGCTCCAATAATGACTATATCTTTCATAACAAAAACCTCTCAAAATTATTTTATTAAAATCTCATGCATTTTGATGGCCTGCTCATTACTACGGTACTTTCCTCCACATCAAAATTTACAACAGAACCCATACTTATTTTGGCTTTTTCGCCAATCTCTTTTTTTTCCATAATCACACATCCCGAGCCAAGCAAAGCCCCTTTTTTTATAGTCACATTTCCGGCTATAACGCAGTTAACCAAGCATGATGAAAAATCGTCTATTTTTGAATCATGCCCAACAACCGTTCTCATGTTCAGAAACACATGGTTTCCTATTGAAACATTCACAGATACCAAGCAGTCTATACTTATGATGGATCCTTCGCCTATGGTTGCGTTTTTTGCTATTTTAGCCGTGGGATGTACTAAAGTAGCATACTTTAAGTTGTACTTTTGTATAGTTTTATAAATATGCTCCTTGGCCGACGGATCACTTACGGCTATAACAATATATGTGGAATTGCTGACGTTTTTTAAAATTTCTTGAGAACCTAAAATATTATAACCATTGACAGATTCATTTGACTCGCTTTTTGTATCATCAATGTACCCTATAATGTTCCATATACGTTTGGTTATGTTGATATCCTCTATCAACTCCACAGTTTCTTTTGCCAGACCGCCTGAACCGTAAATTATAATATCTTTCATAATTGATCTTTTATAATGTTGCATATTTTTACTACATCACTTTCCGTCATTCTTCCGTTAAGAGGCAGGGAAAGTATCGTATCCGCAACTTCATTGGCTACAGGAAGTCTTGATTTTGAAGCGGAAGGCAAATCACTGTAACACTGAAAATTACTGCAAATGGGGTAAAAATATCTGCGCGCGATTACGTTGTATTCTTTTAGCTTTTCATATAGCTCATCTCTTCCAAGACCAAATTCACCTTTATCAACTCTAATACTCATGTACGGATAGTTGTGACTAACACCTTCCATATCCTTTCCAAGGGCTATCCCGGGTACATTTTCCAGTAAACTTCTATAAAGGTTCGTTATCTCTTTTCTTCTTTCAATTTCTTTTTCAACCTCTTTGAGCAATAATATACCGACAGACGCTTGCACTTCGTTTAGCTTTCCATTTGTACCGGGTTCTACAACACTATCAAATTCTCTGATGCCAAAATTCCTTAATGAATCAGCCCTTTCTTTTAGATATGGATCTTTAAATGTCAAGGCTCCTCCCTCTAACGTATGGAAAATTTTGGTTGCATGGAAGCTAAACATAGATATATCACCAAATGATGAAATAGGCTTATCATTTATTTTTACACCAAAAGCATGGGCTGCGTCGTACAATACTTTTAGTCCGTATTTATCAGCGATCTGTTGTATTCTATCCACATCACATGGATTGCCAAAAACATGGACCGGCATAATAGCCGTCGTATGCTCTGTTATTAAAGGTTCTATAAGCTCTGGATTTATATTGTAAGTGCTTTTATCAATATCGCAAAAAACAGGCTCAATATTACTCCATTTAAGAGAATGTACTGTTGCCGAAAAAGTAAAAGGAGTCGTTATTACTTCGCCCGTCAATCTTAATAGCCTGCACGCCAGTTGCAGCGCGACAGTTCCGTTTGAAAAGACGGAAAGGTAATCACAACCTAAAAATTCCGTCAATTCCTTTTCCAGTGTCTTTACCATTTTCCCATTATTACTGAGCTGATTGCTTTGCCATATTAATTTAATCATATTTTCCATTTCTTCTATATCAGGAAGCAACGGCTGCGTAATGTAAAATGGTTTCGCAAATGAGTTAATCATATTTCAATCTCCTTGTTTTTATTTTATAATTTTTCTTTTGGCCGGTATTTTTCTAATTAGCGTTAGCAATGTAATATCTATAATTTTGCAATGCCCATTCAAGGTTTAAAATACGCCCTTCGCTTACTTCGCAAAGAGCAGTGGAACAATAAGCGTCTCTGGCTCCGCTTTCCATATCTCTTATTATTTCATCAAATTTCCACTTGAACTTTTCAAAAAACTCATCGTTTATATATTTGCTTTGATATTTCGTAAAGCAGGTTTCACTGTGCTTGTTAAGCTGGCACTGGTCTTTATACCTGCATTGGCTGCATTCCAAGGACTGCGGCATTTTTATATTTATACTGGGCACAAATCCGGCTTTAAACGATGTATAATCGTTTACCCTTAAAGAAAGCTCCCTCTCGCCAAAACAGCTTTCCTCACACCAGAAGCCTATTTCATCAATAAGCTCAGGGCGAAGGCATTGACAGCAGCCCGGCACATAATTTTGCTCCGTTAAGGGAGAGGCATCAGCCAACTCCAGGTAGATTATTCCGTCTTTAATCTTTGGTTCTACAGGCGGCAAGTATTCCGGATAGGGATAACCTCTTTGTACACCCAGAAGCCCTACCTCAGGAAATGCATCGAAAACTTTCATAAAACGGCTTATCCAATCTTTTGTTTCAATAAAAACATCATTATCAACCGTAATAAAGTATTGGTCCGGACGTCTACTTAGCATATTTAAATTAAGCGCGTAAATCTGTCCGTTATTTATGGGAATCTGGCACTTAGACAAAATTCGGCTGTCATTTAAGCTTTGAATAAATTCCCATGTTCCATCAGTTGAATTGTTGTCAACTATGTGCATTTCAAATTCATCTGTTGATTCTAAAATAGAAAATATATTCTTTACTGTTAATCCCAGACGGTTAAAAGTAACATAACTTAGTAAAGGGGGTGTCATAGAATTTCATTCCTTTCAAAAAATTTTCTATTAATACATAATATTAATGTTTATCCAATCTGCTACAAAATAAAAAATATATTTGGTGAAACATTTTCGAACTTTATGAATAATGTATTGTGTAGGCATGTCTATAATTTGGTTGCGCGATACGCGCATGACTTGTTAGGAGGTGAAATTTTGAAAGCATTGATTTTAAGTGGCGGCTCAGGTACAAGGCTCAGACCACTAACATATACAAATGCCAAACAACTGCTGCCTTTAGCAAAAAAACCTATACTAATTCATATTATTGAAAAAATAGTAGGGATAGGTATAAAGGAAATTGGAATTATCGTTGGAGATACCCGTGATGAAGTTGAAAGAGTTGTTGGAAATGGTGAGCAATGGAATATACAAGTCACTTATATCCATCAAACTCCTCCTTTGGGGCTTGCTCATGCGGTAAATATGGCCAAAGACTTTATAGGAGAGGACGACTTTCTTATGGTATTGGGAGATAATGTTTTCAGCATGGAGCTTAATAAGTTTATAGATAATTTTTATGAAAGCCGTATAGGTAACACTTCAGATATGCCAATGAATGATTCGAAAGCCGTAAACTCGTCCCTTTTGCTATACAAGGTGGAAAATCCGTCCCAATACGGCGTTGCTGTGGTTGAAAATAACTATATTGTTAAACTGGTTGAAAAACCGAAAGATTTTATCAGCGACTTAATTATAACTGGAATATATATTTTTGATAAAAGTATTTTTACAGCTATTGAAAATACAAAGCCTTCTCAAAGAGGTGAGTTGGAAATAACCGATGCCATCCAAAAACAAATTGAAATGGGAGGTAAGGTTACTTATGAAATTATTGAGGGCTGGTGGAAGGATACCGGTAACCTGGAGGATATGCTGGAAGCCAATAGGCTCATGTTAGGTGAAATAAAACGCGGATGTGAATATCAATATGCGGATCAAGCAAATTCAAAGCTTGAAGGCACAATACTGATGGATAAGCATGTGGTAATAAAAAACAGTACAATTACCGGGCCGGTTGCTATAGCAGACGGTTCAACTATTTTAGATAGCCGGATCGGACCTAACACTTCTATAGGTAAGGAGGTTACAGTAGTTGGCTGTGAAATTGACAACAGCATTATTTTAAATAATACTCAGCTAAACAATGTCAATAAGAGAATAAGTGGCAGCCTCATTGGTAAAGATGTTAAAATTAAGTCTACAGAAGAAGGAATGCCGTGCATATCGCTTTTAGTAGGCGATAATTGCGAAATTAATTTATAAATTATATGTTGCGCGCGCAGCAAGAATTGGAGGATTGAATAATGAAAGTATTACTTGTCACAGGCGGGGCGGGTTTTATAGGAAGTAACTTTATAAGCTATATTTTAAAAAATTATACAGATTTTATTGTTATAAACTATGATAACCTTACTTACGCCGGAAACCTTGAAAACTTACACGATGTCGCCTTATATCCCAGATATATTTTTGTTAAGGGTGACATTTGCGACAATGATAAAGTAAATGAAGTATTTAGCAATTATACGCCTGATTTCATAGTTAATTTTGCAGCTGAATCTCATGTAGACCGAAGCATAGAAAGCCCATTGGTATTTGGGCAGACTAATTTAATTGGAACTTTAAATTTGCTTTCTTGCGCCCATAAGCTTTGGGGTAAAGACGGATATGAAGGACATAGGTTTTTACAGGTTTCAACAGACGAGGTTTATGGAAGCATTGAAAATCTTGAAGACTTTTTTACTGAACAAACACAATTGCAACCCAACAGTCCTTATTCGGCTACAAAAGCCGGCGCAGATTTGCTGGCAAGAGCATTTTTTAAAACATACGGTTTTCCGGTAATTGTTACAAGGTGCTGTAATAATTACGGTCCCTATCAATACAAGGAAAAATTTATCCCTACTTGTATTTCGAAGGCTTTAAGCGGGCAGCCAATTCCTATTTATGGCGAAGGAAATAATATTAGAGAGTGGATTCACGTTTTAGATCATAACGCTGCCATTGCCAAAGCTTTGCTTTATGGTGAAATTGGAGAAGTATACAATATAGGCAGTGGAGCAGAGACAACAAACATAGAAATGGCCGGAATAATTTTAAATATATTAGGTAAGCCTCATGACGCAATTGTAAAAGTAAACGATAGACCGGGACATGATACGCGATATGCTCTTGATAGCAGTAAATCAAGAAAACACTTGAAATGGGAATGTACTTATAATTTAAAAGAAGGAATTGAGAATACAGTGAAATGGTATATAGACAACCGATCATGGTGGGATAAGTAAAACGACAAAAAAACGGACGGTTAGAATGACTGTCCGTTTTTTCATGTCATAGGAAATTGCTTTGATTCCAGCGTTTCGCCCAGAAGCGCGGCGAAACGCATGCGGAAGCAATTTCCTAGACAAATCATGGATAACAAATACGCGCACAGCGCGTTTTGTTCATGTATTCCTTTATTTGTTTCGTAAGAGTTGTGAAAATACAAAAAACAGAAAAATCGTAAAATTTTTAACAAATTACCACTTATTGACAAATTTTTTGTACCATCATAGAATGGTACCTATAGTCATTAAGAAACGAGGGAAGAAGAATGAAGCTTAAGCATATTGTGGTTTGTATTCTAGCCGTTTTATTTATTTTCAAAAAGGTTAGCGTGCAGGCGGCTGAGGGAGATATCGTGACAGGCGGGCTTAACTCGGTAATTTCCGCTGGTAATGCCCATTCTCTTGCGGTAAGCTCCCATGGCAGTGTTTTTGTATGGGGAAGTAATAGCAGCTTTCAATTGGGGATAAGCGGTTTGGATTCTTTATCGCCTCCAAAGAAAACAAATGTACTGCCGAGTCAGCTCAAATTTCTGGCTGTTGCCGCCGGAACAGAAATATCCGCCGCTTTATCGGAAATAGGTACTGTTTATGTATGGGGAGGCAAGCTGGATTCTAAGGCGCGGGAGCTTATTCTGCCTGAAAAAATAGTTGCTTTGTCAGCAGGAACGGATTTGTTACTCTTAACGGCCGGAGGGAATGTATATTCCTGGTCATATACGGCTGACGTTGAAAAGGTAGAGGGGTTAAATGGCTCCGTGATCGCTATTTCTGCCGGTACAAGCCATTATTTGGCTCTTTCCGCGGCTGGAGAGGTGTATGCCTGGGGATATAACGGCAGCGGGCAATTGGGTAACGGTACGACAATAGATGCAGAGTCTCCTGTTAAGGCTGTGGGGATAGCTGATATTATATCTATTGGAGCGGGAAGCTCCCACTCGCTGGCAGTTGCCGGAGATGGTACTTTATATGCTTGGGGAAGTAATGATTACGGTC
>Ga0153940_1001604_pt1 | contig 10119 bp, 8 predicted proteins | sample TSNJ024MetaG_FD_104736 | JGI IMG/M metagenome (GOLD analysis project Ga0153940, IMG submission 104736) | Attine ant fungus gardens microbial communities from New Jersey, USA - TSNJ024 MetaG | ecosystem: Host-associated > Fungi > Mycelium > Unclassified | place: USA: New Jersey, Brendan T. Byrne...
AGCTATAGATAGTACAACAGCCCCAGCGCTTTCCAGGCCTTGGGGTTTTCCTGTATACAAGGCCAATATCGTCATGAACCCCACCAAAGCCGCTGCAGGCTCTGATGGGGTTTTATTATAGATACATTTTCTAAGATTAAGCAAACGGAATGCAGCATATTCTTCAGCAAGGTTTTGAAGCCGCCGGCATTATATTAAGAAGCGGAAATCCTCATTTGTAAGGATTCTCACTTTACAGATGTGCCATATTTTGTTCATTTCAATCCGAACATGAATTATCTATTCAGGAAATGCAATTTCCAGATTGACGACCGGTCAATCACTCTGCACCAAGGAGACGCGGCTATCTTTTTAAGCTTACAAAACCAATGACTTCGTATGGGATTTTAAGAGTATCCACATTAGGTTATCCTGCCTGCAACAATCTCTCCATCTTTCAGGACAAATCTCATATTTCTTATTGATGATATCTCTTCCAGAGGATTTCCCTGAATAATCAGCAAATCTGCATTAAACCCTTCTGCAACCCGCCCGATATCGGAAGTATCCAGCAGCTCCGCCGCATTGCTTGTGGCGCTCTTTAATGTTTCAAAGATACTTAAGCCTTCTTCATTCATTATTTCCAGCTCTCTTAACAAACTGGAACCAAGAGGAAACCAGTCCTGTCCGGAATCTGTTCCGGCAACGAGATTGACACCAGCCTTTAGAGCATTGCGGTAAGACTGTGTATGCTGCTCTACTACTGCCATTGATTTTTTGTACATATAATCAGGAACCAGACCATTTTCTCCGCATTCAACCAGACGGCGATATACCCCCAAGGTTGGAACTAATGTTGTATTTGTTTCGGCCATATGATAAGCGGTTGCTTCATCCATCAATATTCCGTGTTCAACAGAGTCGATTCCCGCATCTATGGCTTCATTGATGGCTTTGGAAGTTGTCAGATGAGCAAAGCATTTTTTGCCGCGGGCATGAGCCTCATCAATGCCTGCCTCTATTTCTGCTTTGCACATCTGCTGATCTTCTATGCGCTCAGTAGCGGTTCCTGCCCCTCCCGTGATCATTAGCTTAATCCAGTCAGCACCAGCCATAATTTCCTCACGCACTGCTTGTCTTACTTCCCATGGACCATCTGCTATATGATTTCCAAAATTCCAGCCATGTCCGCACGTAGTACATATTGCACGACCTGGCAGTATCATGTGCGGCCCGACAAAACTCCCGGTATCAAAAGCATCCCTCAATGCATAGGTACCATGATGCCCGACAGTATCTACGCGTATAGTAGTAACACCATGCTCAATACAATTTTTTCCCTCTGCCACACCTCTCAAAGTCGATGAGGCGATTGTCCTCGGTACTATCCCATAACGCTGTTCCTCCGTGATTAACCCGACAATATTCGCGTGACAGTCAATTAATCCCGGCATCATCGTCATTCCAATGCAGTCATAGACTTCACCGTTTTCAGCTTCTTCCGCCCTGTCCCCCTCCCAAATTTTAATTATTTTTCCTTCATCCACGATTACCGTTCTGTTATTTTTGCACTCATCTTTTATTCCGTCAAATATATTGATGTTTTTAAAAACAATTCTTCCCATCGCCATCCTCTTCCATTTTCAATTATTTTCTCTATCCTCACAGTTCTTTACACAGAGCAGTTGCGCTTTTAATTTGTTCAATACTAACTGTACCTGGAAGCGTACAATCTGCCCCGATTATCAGCCGTTCCCTTCCTACAGCTCCTGCTATCTCTATCATTTCCTGCCGGATTTCTTCATTACTTCCCGTTAACAATGTTCCCCGCTGATTATCAAATCCACCCATAATTATTTTATCGGAAAAAATTTTTGCGCCATCATTTAAACTATATTCCCCACTATGTACCGCCCAGTTGACCACATGAGCCGGATAGTCTTTCAACATCGGCAATCTGGGATTATCCTTACATATATGCAAAACTACAATTCCTTCGTTTTTTACATCCTGAAGTAAATCAATCTCAATTGGTTTGATAAATTTCTCAAAAAGCTCCGGTGTAAATCGATGGTTTTCCGCTCCAAGCTGTGCATAATAAATTCCATCTGCGCCTGCTTCCAGGCATGCCAGGCATAATTTTTTTAATAGCTGAGCGATTTGTTTCAGGCCTGCCGAAACTGAATCCGGATCTTCCTTCAAATGCCGGGTTACCGTATTATCCGGATTTGTAAATACGCCTAACCCGTCAGTTGCATGGCACGCTGATACCAGAACCCCATGAATCGTCGCCAAGATAAAGCTGTCACTTCCCATATGCTCTCTTAACTGACGAATTTCCTTAAGGTACTCCGGGTAATTTGTCTCACTGATTTCTTGCGCCGGAATGTCTCTCCAGTCTGCAGGTTCTGCAATTGTATTTTCCAGCTGAAAATAGTGTTCATTCATCATTTTTATTAGCGGAATCCCTGTTTCTTTGTAATATCTCACATGAGCCGCTACGGCTTTAGCGCCGCATTGCTCGTCTTCATTAAAGTGCATCCAGAAGCCGCAGGGAACTTCACCAGCATGACTGCCTGTTTTTAGAAATTTCATTAATGCTTTTTTATTCATTCAATTTCACCTCAAATATTCCGATCAAATGACATGCTGCTAAACTGCCGCCATAGGAACTCAGTTTTGGCTCTGCCTCAAAACAGATCTCCTTTGCACTCGGACACCGGTCACAAAACCGGCAGCCCTTCGGCGGATTCACCGGACTTGGGACATCCCCCATAAGAATATTCCGGTTTGCATTGGAACCAATTTTTGCTCTCGGTATGGAAGCTAATAAAGCCTTTGTATACGGATGCAGCGGATTTTTAAAGAGTGTTTGGTAATTCGCTATTTCAACTATTTTTCCCAGATACATAACGGCAATTTTATCACTGATATGCTTTACCACACTCAGGTTATGAGAGATAAACAAATAGGCATAATCGTACTTCTCCCGCAGTTCTATCAACAGATTTAATATCTGTGCCTGTATACTCACATCCAGTGCTGATACTGGTTCATCCATAACAATAAACGAAGGGTTCAGGATCAGCGCCCGGGCAATTCCAATTCGCTGGCGCCGCCCGCCATCAAGCTCGTGAGGATATGAATCTATTAACCGCTGCTCCAAACCAATGACATTCATCACTTCTCTTACCCGCTCCTTTCGTTCAGCCGTATTCGTATTGCCGGCTACTTTAAGCGGATATTCAATTAACTGTTGTACTGTCATCCTTGGATTTAGCGATGTATATGGGTCTTGAAAAACGATCTGCATCTCTTTACGCAGTTTTTTCATATCCTTTTTTGAATATTTTACAATATTATTCCCTTTATAGAGAATCTCACCAGCAGTGGGTTCATTCAGCCGCAGTATCGTACGCCCGATTGTTGATTTGCCACAGCCGGACTCCCCCACTAACCCCAGAGTTTCGCCGCTGTCCACGGTCAGGCTGATGCCGTCAACTGCATAAAGTATCCCTTCTTTTGTATTAAAATGTTTTTTTAAGTTTTTGACTTCCAATAATGGCTGATTCAATCACATCCCTCCTCACTGGTTCCGCGAAAACATTTCACAAAATGGTTGTTGCCGACATTACGGTTATCCGGCTCTATCTGTGAACATTTTGCTTTCACATATGGGCATCGCGGATGAAAGGAACAGCCGGATGGAAACGCCGTCGGATCCGGCAGCACCCCCTCTATTACCTTTAATTTACTTTGAGCCACATCAATATCCGGGATTGAATGAAAAAGCCCCTCTGTATATGGATGTTGATGACTATAAAAAATTTCTTCAACAGTTCCATATTCAACTATTTGCCCCGCATAAATGATTGCAACCGTATCACAGATATCAGCAACCACTCCTAAATCATGAGTTATCATAATCATCGCTGTTTTATACTTTTCCTTTAGACCTCTCATCAATTCAAGAATTTGTGCCTGAATCGTCACGTCCAGCGCTGTAGTCGGCTCATCTGCAATGATTAGTTTAGGGTTGCATGACAAAGCCATTGCGATGACAACTCTCTGCTTCATCCCGCCGCTAAACTGATATGGATAGTCACTAAACCGTTCTTTTCTGATACCGACAGTTTCCAGCATCTGTTCTGCTGCTTTACGAATTTCTTTTTTGGTAAGATGTGTATGCAGCTGGATCATTTCTTCAATCTGAGAACCGATCGTATTAACAGGATCCAGAGAAGTCATCGGATCCTGAAAGATCATTGCAATATCCTTGCCGCGGATTTTCCGCATTTCTTTTCGCGATTTCTTCAATAAATCCTCTCCGTTAAAAATAATTTGCCCGGCAAGTGATTCCGTAGATATTTCAGGCAAAATACGCAGGATACTCAGAGCTGCCGTAGTCTTCCCTGCTCCTGTTTCTCCAACTAAACCAAAAGTCTCTCCTTCTTTTATTGTCAAGCTCAAATTCCTGACGGCATGAACTGTCCCGTTCGACGATTTATAACTAACTGACAGATTTTTGATTTTCATTAATTCTCGATTGCTTTCCATATCAATCCCCCTAATCTCTCAGTTTGGGATCCAATGCATCCCGCAGCCCATCCCCCAGTGTGTTTAAGCAAAATACAGTTAACGCAATTGTAACCGCCGGGGAAATTAACATATAAGAATAATCCCGGATATAACCGCGTGCTTCTGAAAGCATAGACCCCCATTCTGCTATCGGCGGTTGTAAGCCCAACCCTACAAAACTGAGTCCGGCGACTGTAAGGATGGCTGTGGCTACCCCGAATGTTGCCTGAACCAAGATCGGCGCTAAACAGTTTGGCAATATGTGCTTCGTAATAATTTCAAAGTCACCGGCTCCAACTGCTCTGGCTGCTTCAACATACTCATGCTCTTTGTTTGACAAAATAGATGCCCTGATAAGTCGTGCATAACCAGGAACTGTTGAAATCCCCGTAGCAAGCATCAAATTCGGCAGGCTGGTGCCAAAAGTAGCAACAATAGCAAGCGCAAGCAGCACTGACGGAATTGATAACATAATATCCATGAACCGCATGATCAGAGTGTCAATCCGCTTTCCATAAAATCCGGCAACAGATCCCAGAATCCCACCGGCAAACAATGCCAGTCCAACTGCTATCAGACCTACGCTCAGTGATATTCTTGTACCATATATCAAACGGCTTAAAATATCACGTCCATATTGGTCTGTGCCAAGCCAATGTGCTCTTGACGGTGCCTGCAGTAAGTCGTGCAGGTTTTGTTCAAAGTAGGAATAAGGAGCAACAAAATCCGCAAAAATGCCCAAAACTGCCAGAATGATTAGGACAAATAAACTAAAAACAGCAGTTTTATTCTTCTTCAGCCTTCGCCATGTTTCATTGGTCTCACCAAATATGTTTATTATTTTGGTTTTATCCCTTGCCTTTTTATCAATGTCGGCCATGAAAAGGCACCTCCTCCAGCATTCTTAAACTGAGCCTGTACCCTGGGATCCACAAGGGCATAAGCCACATCAATCAATAAATTTGTTATTGCGACTACGGTAGCTACACATACCACGCCGCCTAATACCAATGGATAATCGCGGTTTGTAACTGCAGTAACAAGCAGCCTTCCCAAACCCGGAATCAAAAAAATTGTCTCGGTTACAAACGCGCCGCCGATAAGCGCTCCAAACTGCAGTCCTATTGTTGTTAATATCGGCATCAAGGCATTTTTAAATGCATGATGAACGATCACTTTTAATTCACTCTGACCTTTTGCCCGGATTGTCCGAATATAATCCTGGCGGATTACTTCCAACATGCTTGACCTTGTCATCCGAGCACAGATAGCCATCGGCTGCATTCCCAATGCCGTAATTGGAAGCAGCATCTCACTCACTGTTGAAAACCCAGAAGAGGGAAGCCATCTCAGCTTGACAGAGAAAATCAATATCATCACCAGAGCCAAAACAAATGCCGGAACCGACATGCCTATCATGGCAATCGACATCACAAAATTATCAAACCACGATGATTGCTTTACTGATGCCAAAATCCCGATCGGAATACCGATCAGTGCGCCGAAGAAAACCGATAACCCGGCTAATTTTAAAGTATTAGGAAAATAACTCCTGATTTGATATGCAACACTGATTTCCGACCTGTATGATGAACCGAAATCAAAATGAAAAACCACATTCTTCAACCAGGCAAAATACTGATAAATAAATGGTTTATCCAGCCCCAGTTCAATGCGTTTTACCTCTACCGCTGCCTGTGTGGCACCTTCGCCCAAAGCAAGCTGTGCCGGATCACCGGGAGCCGCATGAACAATTGCATATACACAGAACGATACCAGCAACAAGGTCGGAACCAAAAACAGTATTCTTCTCAATACATACTTTATCAATTTAAACCAATCCTCCTTAGCCGATTAATTCCGCACGGTTGCTTTCCACCACTTATGTGTTCCCGCAGCATCCAGACATGCATTAATATCAATATCGGACGACACACCCCAATTATCGATATAATAAGAAATTGGAACCCACCATTTATTGTCAAAGACAAACATCTGTAATTCTGAATATAACTTCTGCCGTTCTGCGCTGTCTGCCGATTTCCTTGCCCGCTCAATTAATGCATCGATTTCATCATTATGCATCCAGACGTATCCGCCTGTTGCCCCATTATTAGATGAGTGAAATGTTGTAAATATCTGTGAATTAACATCTGGAGTTGCACAATACCATGTACCCACAAAGATATCATAATTTGTACCGGCTGCATAATAAGAACCTGACATGCTTGTCTTATCCCCTGTAACAACCTCACAGTCAATACCCACATCATTCAAAAGGGCTTTAATCATAGTGCCTACCGATGTAACATCTGACCTGGTATCAATAACGAGCGTAAGCTGCAGCTTTTTATCGTCGTAACCAGCCGCGGTCAACAACTCTTTCGCCTTTTCAGGATTGTATTCATTTATCGGAATTTTATCAGCATCGCTGTAAGTTAAGTTAGGGCTTAGGATAGATGTTGCAGTATCTGCATAACCAAAATATGCTGCCTTCGTGATTGCCTCTGCATCAATTGCATATGCAATCGCCTGCCGCACCTTCACATCTGCTACTTTTTCAGAATTATAATTCATCCCAAAATAAATGAGTCCAAACGTATCCGCGGATACCACCTGGTAATCATCATTGTCCTGAAATCGCACGATATCTGTTGATGCTAAAATTGCAGTGTTTACTTTATTCACTTCCAGCTGATTGGCTCTGGTTGTATCATCAGCAATCTCATAGAACACAATTTCCTTAAAATAAGGCAGTGTATCATGATAATTATCATCCCGCTCCAGTGTCACAGAAACGCCCTGTTCCCAGGTTCTGAACTTATATGGCCCTGTTCCAACAGGATGCATCTGATAGGCTTCGCCTTTTTCATTAACTGCTTTTTCATTCAAAATACCAGTTTGAGGTGTTGTTAATCCGGCTGGAAATGCCCCATTTGATGATTTTAATACAATATTGAACTCATAATCATCAAGGACTACAACATGGTCAATATCACCAACCAGATAATTCATCGAAGTATTGATTCCACGTTCCAGAGAGAATTTCACATCACCAGCCTTCAATACTTCCCCATTATGGAATTGAATACCTTGTTTTAACTTGAATTGGTATGTGATATCATCTGTCTGCTCATAACTTTCCACAATAGTATTAGGAATAATGTTTCCAGCGCTGTCATATACCAGCAAAGTTTCATAAATGCAGCCATAAACATTGGCACTATATCGGTCTACTGTTGTTTTAGGATCTAATCCACCTATATTACTGGATAATGCAACACTCAATAATTCTTTGCCAGAAACCTCGTTCCCCACTGTGACACCGGACTCACTGGAAGCTTGTGAAACCTCTGTATGATCCTGGGACTGCGAGGAACATCCTGCCGTCAATCCTGCTATAATTGTTAATGCCAACATTAAAACGCTTATTTTTCTCCTCATATATTATCGTCCTCCATTTTGTTATTATTGAATCTGCTGGCTACATGTCTCTTGTTTTTTAATCATTCACCCCACTTCCTCCTTTCCATATAGATCATCATCATCGTAAAACATCTTAATAACTGCTTCTGCACTTCCTAAAGTTTCCAGAATTATTAAATCCCGACGTTCATACAAGATTTCAAATGTCTCTCCGCGCAGACTGTAAACCCAATCATTTCGGAGCGTCTCGCGCAATGTTCTGTCAAAATACTCATCTGCATCAGCGAAATTGCCAATAAACACAACCGTTCCAGGATTACACGCCAAAAAGATATTACGCAGTAGTCTGCCAATAATTTGTGCCAGCCGCTCCACTTCTTTCAGACATAAAGGATCTCCCTTTTTGCAGCCATCAAAGATATCCTGATATATAATCGAATCAATAGACAGCTTACTCAATACCGAATCCGGATACTGTAATAAAAGCTTTTCAACATCTCTTCTTATTCTCTTTATGCTGACCAGTTGCTCCGCACAGCCACAATTTCCGCATGTACATTTCTCCTCATCGTATGGGTCCATAATCATATGCCCCACCTCAATCATCATCTGAGCTGCCCCATCCTGGATCTTTCTATCTACAAAAAAGGCTCCGGTAATCGCACGGTCCATGTATAAAGTAAAAATCCTATTATTTTTTCCGGTTATTTGATGATTCAATAACACAGAGTGTCCTGCCATGCGTCCAATATTGTCTACAATTACACAAGAAACATCCGGAAAAATTTCATGGAGAATAGCATGCACAGGGAGTCCGTTACTTAATTCAGAAAAATACATACTACGATGAAGCGACTGATTTTTTAATTCTATCAGTCCGCCCATCGCCATTGCTACACCATATATGGCGGATGCATATGCCTGATTATTCTCCGATATTCTATTCTTTCCTTTGATTATTGCCGCTCTGAATCCCTCATCCGTCAAATCCTTTGAAATTTCTACCGATACAGTATCCAATATATTTGCTGATAAATCCATCAATGCAAAATGCAATTCATCTGTACGCTGCAGAATGACCAGTATCTTTTGAACCGGGGACAAGGCATACATTTCCGGCCTTTTCCCGCCAGTTTCTGACGAGCTGCCTTTACCTAACGAAATAATAACCTTTTTCTCAATAAAATAGTTCACTGCTTTCATGACAGACTGCCTGCTCAGCATAATTTCAGTCGCTATTTCGGCGATAGAAAACTCTTTTTTTTCTCTTGCAACGTTAAGAACAACCCTCCTGTTGTAATTGCGAATCGTTCTGGGAATTGCTCCATAAGAATCTATTGATGTCATATTCTTATTCATATTCATTATCCTCACTTTACCTTTTATTTGATTATATAATGTAACGTATCTTTGTTACGTAATTTTGTTAAGTAATTAAGTTAAGTATATAATATTTGAAATTTTGTTTCAATTGACTATTTAAACAACTTTGATATTCTTTTTTTGGTAATAATGCTTAATTGTCTTTTGTGTTTCATTAATGTAGTTACTCTTAATTCCACTTGTAAAAAAAACCCACCAAAGCTTCTACAAGCTCTGATGGGGTTCATTAATGGATGTTACGAATTAATAGTCAGCATCTATTATACACTTTTTAAGATTAAGCAAACGGAATGCGGCATATTCTTCAGCAAGGTTTTGAAGCCGCCGCTGTTGTGACGGCTGCGTATATTCCCATAAATTCATCACTATACCCAGTTTGTCTTTTAGGGTTTTTGATTTCCATATACCAATAATACGTCCGCCCTTCAAAACAACTCCCGGATTGGCGACAAACCGCCATACGGTTTTGTGGAAAGACTTATTCTCCAGAATAACCGTTCGGTCTCTCATGTCGAGATAAGGGTCATGTGCGCCAAGCAGAATCAGTGTTTCTTCATCACTCTCAGCCGATAACAAGGCATCCATATCCGCCGACAGCATATAGCCGGTTTTTCCTTCAACCTGGATCGGAACGATTTCATCCGCAACAGTGTTCCAAAGGCGATGTGCCTGCCGCACAGAACACCCCAGCCAGTTCATAAAACAATCCACCGTAGACGGACCATAGCAATGCAGGAATTTACGCATCAGTTC
>Ga0153940_1001610_pt1 | contig 10084 bp, 10 predicted proteins | sample TSNJ024MetaG_FD_104736 | JGI IMG/M metagenome (GOLD analysis project Ga0153940, IMG submission 104736) | Attine ant fungus gardens microbial communities from New Jersey, USA - TSNJ024 MetaG | ecosystem: Host-associated > Fungi > Mycelium > Unclassified | place: USA: New Jersey, Brendan T. Byrne...
AGGAGTTTCGCCCTCAAGGGTATGATAGGAGTAACTGACCCCGCAGGCTTCCAGTATGGGATTCATTAGTCTGCCTCCTTATTAAGAATACTATATCTTATGTACGAGTAGGCGGTAAGGTGCGGGGAGAGATTATAGGTAGAAACTCTCGATTGTGTATTAAGCCATAATCAGAAGTAATCGATTTCTCATAAATGAGTATTGATTGGCAGGGATTATTATCTAAAATCATTATGGAAAAAAATGAAAAAACTGAAAAATTTAGGGTTTTAGAGAAAAAAATATTTTTAATAAAAAGATATTGACAAAATTCGAAGTTTAATGTATCCTGATAAAGTAAACGTTTACTTTTGTTTCGCTTTGTTGTACAGTGTGTGTTTGGATTAAAGACTCATAAGAAAAAGTGAAAAGGAGAAAAAATGAAAAGAATCTTAACTTTTATTTTATGTTTGATGCTTGTATGTTCAACTGTAGCCTGTGGGAAGGAATCCACAGGAAGTAATAACAGCAATTCTGCTAAAGGCGATTCCACGCAGAGTGTCAAAGATAGTGGAGACACGGATGCATCAAAAAAAACCGATCTGCTGATCGGCAAAGCAAGTGAAGCGTATATAATTACCCCATTTACCGATACTTTACTGCCTAACAAGAATGATATGTTCATTTTATGTAGTATGTATGATACCCTGCTTTACCTTGATTCTTTCACTGGCGAGGTTTTGCCTAATGTGGCAACGGAATGGGAAATATCTGATGATGCGCTTACTTATACCTTCACGCTAAGAGATGATATAACTTTTTGGGATGGAACCCCTCTGACGGCGGAGGACGTTGCTTTTGGTATAGAGCAGGCTGCGGGAAGCTCTATGGGGCCTGTTTACTACATTAATTATGAAAGCGCGACTGCGGTTGATGATACTACATTAGTTGTGACCCTGTCAGACCCCAATGCTTCCTTTTTAAATACTTTTGCAGGACTTGGCTGCTATCTGTTCAGCAAGACCCGGTTTGAGGAGGAAGGCGGCTGGGAAGGTTTCAGTAAAAATCCTCTGGGAAGCGGTCCTTATCAGTATGAGTCAGCGGAAGTGGGCAGTAGTCTCACTCTTAAAGCTTATGACGGTTATTGGGGAACCAAGCCATCAATTGAGACTATTAAAATTAAATATATCAGTGATCTGAACTCGCAGGTTATTGCTCTGGAATCCGGAGAGGTGGACATGCTGATTGATACCCCAATCTCCACATTAAAACTGATAGAAGACAAGAACGGAATTAACTGGTCTTATACAGAGTCCTATGTCATCGGATCTTTGCATATAAATACTTGTACAGAAAATGGTCCGCTGCTTGATACTAATTTGCGCAAGGCAATTATTACAGCCATTAACTATGAAGCAATCAATATCAGTGTATTTGACGGATTGTCCAGCAGACCCGAGGCATCATACCCAATGACTTATTCCGGTATGCCCGACAGCGGAGTTTTTACACCTCAGCTTGAATACGATGTAGAGGCGGCCAAGGAATATCTTGCTGCTTCAAACTACAATGGCGCTGAAATCAGACTGCGCTGCGTTTCAGGAACAAAAGAGGAGACCGCATCAAAGGTTATTCAGGGATGTTTACAGCAGATAGGGATTAACTGCCAGATATATGCATCCGATACTGCTACTGTAATGAGTGCGCTGAGAAGCACCGGAGATTACGAGTTGATTCTTTATTCTGGTATGGGTCCACTTTACGATGCTATTGCTTACCATCAGACTTTGACACAGGGTCCGAAAAGCCTGGCCGATTTCTATCCGAAAGCGCTGGAACTGGCTACCAACGGTGTTTCATGTACCGATCCTAAGGAACGTAAAGATATTTATGCGGAACTGATTTCCTTGTTAAATGAGAATGCATATAGTTCAACGGTTTTTATGGATTGTACAACGCTTGCCTGGCGCGATGGTGTAGTGGGTTGTGAAAATTGTCTGCCGGGGGTCAATTACAGGATGAACAGTTTTAGCTGGGCAGACTGAATGCAGCTCCTTTGAAAAGGCATTGCCCTGGCAGAGGTACTTAGCCGGGGCAGACAAAAACGAGAATTTGCGGGTAAAGGAGTGGAGTGATGGGTAAGTATATTCTTAAACGATTTTTAATGATTATCCCGACCTTCTTTTTAACTACATTTGTGGTATATGGCATGCTGTCAATTATACCGGGCAATCCTGCAGAGAGCATTCTTGGCATCTATGCGACTCAGGAACAGGTGGATGCACTTACTGAGGAGCTGGGTCTTAATCAGCCTTTTCTGATCCGGTATGTGGACTATATAGCAGATCTTTTTCGTGGGGATCTGGGGGTTTCCTGGTTGCAGGGCTATCGGATATCTGATCAGGTGATGGTCCGTCTTCCAAATTCACTGCTGCTGGCCTTTTGCGCTGTTTTTCTGACAGTGCTGGTTGGAATTCCAGTAGGGGTGTACGCTGCCGCCAAACAGTATAAGCTGCCGGATAAGATATCTCTCATAATGTCTCTCATTTTTGCCTGTGTTCCGGCCTTCTGGCTGGCATTGATGGCTCAGCTGTTATTTTCTGTTAAATTGGGATGGCTGCCTGCTTTGGCCGAGGCAAAATATTCAAAAAGTATGATATTGCCGGTTCTTACTTTGAGCGCTTCCGCAATTGCAAACACAGTCCGTACGACCCGCGCAAGCATGCTGGATGTACTGGGACAGGATTACATTCGCACAGCCCGGGCTAAGGGCAGTAACAGAGTCTATGTTGTTTTGAGACATGCTCTGCCCAATGCACTGCTGCCGGTAGTGACAGGAATCGGTTCTTCTTTTTCCAGTGTTTTTTCCGGAGCAGTCATTATTGAAATTGTTTTTTCATATCAGGGAATTGGCTCTCTGCTGATCACAGCTGTCAGAGGCCGTGATGTGCCGGTAGTTATGGGAACGGTTATATTTGTTGCATTAGTCATATGTTTGCTTAATCTGCTTGTTGATCTGTCTTACGCTTGTATTGATCCTCGGGTATGGCAGCGGTTTTCAAAGTCGTAAGCAATTAATATAGCAAAGTAGGTGGTTATTATGGCAAAGAAAATGAATCAAATAGAATCAAAGAAAAATCTGGTTTGGCGCCGGTTTAGAAAGAATAAACTTGCGATTGTCGGAATTGTGATATTAGGTCTGGTGTTTCTGTTATGCGGTACGGCGCCGTTATACATTGATTATTCTCAAGTTATTTATCAGGATGTGACCAGGGCATTCGTTGCCCCATGTCTTGAACATCCCTTTGGTACGGATCAATTTGGACGCAATTTGTATGCCCGCATGCTGTATGGAGGACTGGTTTCTATCGGATCGGGTTTTGCGATTGTTACGATGCGGTTTGTTCTGGGTCTTTTCTTCGGTGCCATTGCAGGATATTTTGGGGGCAGGATTGATACAATCATCATGCGCATCATGGATGTCTTTATGTCCGTTCCAGCAATCATCATGGAGATGGTGGTCATTGTATCTCTGGGGCAGAGCATTTTGACCCTTTACATAGCGCTGACAGTAGTGTTTTTCCCCGCAGCGGCAAGACTTGTGCGTGCCACCATACTAACGGTCCGGGATCAGGAGTTTGTTGCTGCTGCGAATTGCTATGGTTCCAGTACTTTTCGGATCATATGCAAGCATATTTTGCCCAATGGTATTGGTCCTGTTGTAGTGGATGCAGCATTATCTCTAGGAGCAACAATTCTGGCAATTTCCGGAATGGGCTTCATCGGGCTTGGTATACCTTCGCCGACGCCGGAATGGGGAACTATTTTGGCCGAGGGCCGGGAATTCATTCGCTATTATCCACATCTGGGAATTATTCCCGGTCTGGCAATAGGCATTTGTGTTATGGCACTGAATTTTATTGGCGATGGTGTCCGCGACGCGCTTGACCCACGAACAAGGAAATGAGATATTACGGGGATGAATTTTATGAATAAACGGAAAGAGAATAACCCTATTCTTGATATTAAAGATTTATATGTCAGCTACAATACAGATGATGCGGTTGTGCATGCACTAAACGGACTGTGCCTGAGAATCGAAAAAGGTGAAGTACGCGGGGTGGTCGGAGAAACAGGAGCTGGTAAGACTACAATGGCACTAAGTGTATTGGGGCTTTTACCAGAGGGAATCAGCGAGATATCCGGGGGGAGTATTTTGTTCCGGAATCAGGAACTGGTGAGGGCAAAGGAAAAATTGCTTGCCCAACTGAGAGGCAAGAGCATCTCGATGATATTCCAGGATCCCATGAGCAGTCTCAATCCGGTTATTTGTGTTGGGGAGCAGATTGCGGAGGTTGTAAGGCTGCACTTTCCCAAGCTGGCCAAGGATGAGATAGAGCTGATGACGGATGAGATTATGGAAATGATAGGAATTCCTCCGCAGCGAAAAAGTGAATATCCCTATCAGTTTTCAGGCGGGATGAAGCAGAGAATAGTCATTGCGATTGCCCTTGTATGTGAGCCGGATTTGCTGATTGCAGATGAGCCTACTACGGCATTGGATGTGACTATCCAGGCCCAGATTCTTGAACTTATGAAGCAGCTAAAGGAAAAACTGGACACTTCCATGCTTTTTATTACTCATGACTTGGGGGTTGTCGCCGAATTTTGTGATACAGTATCGGTGATTTATGGCGGAGAAGTTATTGAAAGCGGAATGGTAGAGCAGATTTTTGCAAGAGACAAAAACCACCCTTATACAAAGGGATTGTTTGAATGTATTCCATATATAGATTCTACGTCAAAGAGGCTGACACCCATATTGGGAAATATGCCGGATCCGGCTGATCTACCCCCCGGATGTTCCTTTTGTGAGCGCTGTGTGCATGCCGCAGAACGGTGTAAGAATGAAAAACCAGCTTCCTATCAAATAGGAGGTCACGAAATTAAGTGTTTTCTGTTTGAAAACACAGCGGAGGTAGGCAATGAGTAAGCCGCTTGTAGAGGTAAAGGGACTTTATAAGTATTTTAATACGCCGAAGGGCCCCCTTCATGCAGTTGAGAATGTAACCCTGAATATCAATGCCGGACAGACTCTGGGAATAGTCGGTGAATCTGGTTGCGGCAAAACCACTCTCGGAAAGACGATTATGCAGTTGACTGAAGCAACAAAGGGGGATGTATTGTTTGAGGGAAAGAGCATTCTGGGGCTTAAAGGTAATCAGAAAAAAGAAAGCCAGAAAAACATTCAGATGGTTTTTCAGGATCCGTATTCCTCATTAAATCCCCGCATGAATGTGGGAGCTATCATCGAAGATCCTCTTGTAGTGCTGGGGGGTAAAATGTCTGCTGTACAGCGAAAAGAGCAGGTTTTGGAACTGATGGATATTGTGGGTTTGCCAGAACGATATTATAATTCTTATCCACATGAATTGGACGGTGGGCGCAGGCAGAGAATCGGAATAGCCCGCGCCTTGGCATTAGACCCTAAATTCATAGTATGTGATGAACCGGTTTCTGCACTGGATGTTTCCATACAGGCGCAGATTCTGAATCTGCTTATGGATCTGCAGGAGGACAAGCATCTCTCCTATATGTTCATTACTCATAATCTTCTGGTGGTCAGACACATCAGTCATCAGATTGCCGTCATGTACATGGGGCAGGTTGTGGAGTATGCAGATAAAGAAGAACTGTTTGCTAATCCAAAGCATCCCTATACACAGGCGCTGCTTGCAGCTATACCGATGCCGGATCTGCGGGAGCGTCAGAAAAAAAAGAAAACCTTAAAAGGAGAGGTGACAAATCCCATCAACCCGAAACATGGGTGCCGTTTTGCATTACGTTGCAGCCTTGCCTGCGATGCATGCAAAGGCAGCGATATTTCGTTAATTGAGATGGTACCAGGCCATTACGTTGCTTGTTTAAATTGTTCATGACAGTGGTATTAACATAAAAAGGAGAAGAAAAGAATGACAGATACAATGAGAAAAGAAAATGAAAAGATTTTAAAAGCCTTTGAAGGATTGCGTGTAGCAGATATTCGTGACGGTATGGATTGGTGCGGTTATATGCATTATGGCACTGTTTCTTCCAAAATCATGCCGCTTTTTCCTACCATGAAAATCGGTATCGCCCATACTTACAGATTTTTGCCTTATCAGGGTCCCACTCCGGCATTCACAGGGGAGGCATATACGAAATGGGCGTACGATGAATACTACACAAAAATCTGCAATTTGGGGACGTTGTTGGAAACAGTTGAGAAAGGGGATTTTCTTTGTCTGGATCAGAGCGGAATTGATGTGGGTTTAATCGGCTCTAACAGCGGGCTTCATGGAATTAAGAATGGTGCGGTGGGGTGGCTTTCCAATGGCGGTGTGCGAGACACCGATGAGTTAATTCTTGAAAAGGTGCCTTTCTGGGGCACAATGCACTCCCAGCCCATGGTACAGGGGAGATTGACCTGGAATCCTGAAGATGAGAATATTCCGATTGCGATTGGCGGCGTTGTAATTCACTCTGGAGATGTGGTTGCGGCGGACAGCGACGGTGCAGTAGTAGTTCCGAGAAAAATTGCTCTTGATGTTGCCCGTTATGCAAAACAGGAGTATGTGAATGATATGAAAACGCTGAACAATATGTACGAGGATATGAGTCTTGAAATTGATCGTTCGGTACTTGACTGATTACAGGTTGGGAATGCGCTTGTATAAAGTGGGGCGGCTATAACCGCCTCACACCGGTTCCAACATTTATGATAGGTTTCAAGATGATTTCTGATGGTGTTTTTTCCCTGGCAGAGATACGCTGCATGATAAGATTGGCACTTTTCCTGCCGATGACGGTAGGGTTTAATGAAACATAGGACGGTTGAATGGAGAGTAGGGGCAAATTGTTGAGATCGCCGTAACAGGCCAGAGAAATCTTCTGCGGGACAGCATATTGATTCTTTAACAGATATTCCATTGCACCGATAGCCATGCTATTGTTCATTGCAATGATGGCCGTAGGGAGGGGATCCATCTGGCAAAAGTATTCGGTTGCGATATATCCACAGTTCTGCGTAAAATCGCCGTGGTAAATATAATCCGGATCAATGGTGAGATTATGTGCGGACATTGCCTCGGAGAAGCCCCGGGCGCGTTCCATACCGGTACTTAACTGGCGATCACCATTGATAACAGCGATTTGAGAGTGTCCATAGTCAATCAAGTGTTCTGTGAGCTTATAGGCACCGAGATAGCTGTCACTGTCAATGAAATCTCCGACATATTCGCTGCTGTTAATTTTACGGCTGATAGATAGCGTAGGAATTTGCCGGCTGATTCTAGCGATTAAATCATCGTTTTTTCCGGTAGAGTTGATGATAATACCGGCAACATTGTTGCTTAAGGAGACATTGAGGTAAATTTCTTCCCGGTTTTTGTTGCGGTTAGTATTGAAAATAATGAGATTATAACCGGCTGGATAAATTTGATTTTCCAGCGTATCTGCTAATGCAGCGAAATAGTTGTTTGATATATCTGAAACGATAAAGCTTATGAGATTTGTGGAATTTGTTTTTAGATTTTTGGCAGTAATATTGGGAACATAATGCATTTCCTCAATGGTGTTCAGGACTCTTTGGGCTATATCGGGATGAACATTTCCGGTTTTGTTGATGACCCGGGAAACAGTTGCAGTTGAAACGCCGGCCTTGGCAGAAATATCTTTAATTGTTGGTTTTTTCATGTGCGGTTTGCCTCTCAGATTTATATTCTATAATGAATATAATATTACAAATTTATTGATAAGTCAAGTAAACGATTACAAAGGAGATTTGATTATGAGAACCTATATTAATTCCAATGCAGGAAGAGTATTGGTGATTCATCTTGACAGAGATGACCTGCTTGTTGAAAGTGTTGAAGGGAGACTGGCAGAGCTTGGAATTCTAAATGCTGTGCTTGTTTCTAGTGTCGGCACATTAAAGCGAATTCGCTTTCATTATATTACATCGACGGCAGATATTCCGGTTGATGAATATAAAATCATGGATGGTGCTTTTGAAGTGTGCAGTATGGATGGTTTGATTCTTGATGGTAAGGCTCATTTCCATTTTGTTTTGTCAGAACCGGCGGGGAGTATAACGGCTGGGCATGTGGAAGATGGCTGTATCGTTCAGAACCTCATGGAATTAGTACTGTTTGAACTTCCATATGTGGATCTTGAGCGTCGTAAAAATATATATGGAATCGACTATATTGCTGAAAAAGGTGAGAAATGAAGAGAATAGGCATTATACATAGTGTGAAAGTTGTCTGTAGCTTTTTTGATCTGCTGTTGGAGAATAATATGGAGGACGTTGTTGCATACAATCTATTGGATGACTGGCTGTCAAAAAAGTTACAGGAGGAAGGGGAGATCACTCCGGAAATACGTGGGCGATTTGTGAAAGACCTGCGGCATCAGGAGGAACTTGGTGCAGATGCAGTGTTGTGTACGTGTTCTTCTTTGTCAAAAATAGTCCCAGAAGTAAAAGCGGATTTTGCAATTCCGATTTTATCAATTGATGAAAATATGTTTGATAAAATATCGGACAAAAGCGGAAAGGCATTGATTGTAGCGACATCTTTCTCTGCAATTGCATCTGTGCAGGAGTCTATTACCCGGCAGACAAAAGAGAAGGGAACGGATATTTCGATTTCCTGTATTTTTTTGGAGGGAGCCGGAAAAATCATGCACAGAAGCAGTGACATGAAGGCTCATGATGACATGATTATTGAAGCAATGCGTCATGTAGACGATTCCTATGATTTCATTATTTTTGCACAGGCGTCTCTGGCACACTTGCGTGACAGGGTCGAAACTATCACAGGAAAACAAGTTTTTACAAGTCCGGACTACTGTATAGAGGAATTGAAAGAGGTGCTATATTATGAATAAAATTAGTTGTTTGCCGGTATCCCTGTTTGACAAAATTATTACCGGAGAGTATTCTTTGGCAGATTGGGCTAACATCGCAGAAAATGCCGGGCTTGATGCTTTTGATATCAGTTCTATGTTTTTGAGAGAGCATACGCCTGTGTACATAAGCAAAGTCTGCGAGGAGCTGGATAGAGCAGTGTTGCCCCCTTTTATGATGACGACATATCCGGATTTTACCAACCCTTGTTCCTTGGAAAGGGAGAGGCAACTGGATTATCTGGTTTTTGATGTGGCAATGGCCAGTGCATTGGGATTTCGGTATGTCAGAGTTACAGCAGGACAAAATCATTCTAACATTAATTTTGCACAGACGGTAGATTATGTGTTAGACTGTTTTAAAAGAGCGTCAAAGCGCGCTGATGATTACGGTGTGAAATTGGTGTTTGAAAATCATGCAAAGCCAAGTGCCTGGGATGTGGTTGATTTTTCTTTTAATCCAATAGCATTCTATGCAATAGCGGCAAATCTTGATGATACAGGTGTCCGGATTAACTTTGATACAGCGAATGCAACAGCATGTGGTGAAGATGTTTGCGAAATGTATAAAAAAGTTGCAGATAAGGTTGAGACAATTCATATTAACGATACGCAGACAATCGGTTTCCTGACCTCGTGTGCTCTTGGAGAAGGCCTGGTTGACTTTGAAAAGTTTTTCTCAACGGTAAAGGAGTGTGGATATGATGGTTGGTTTTCTATTGAAGAAGCCAGCAACCGTGGGGTCGTTGGAATTAAGAAGGCTGTAGACTTTCTAAGGGGATTTTTGGTATAATTTGCAGGTAAAAGGACACTCTTATATTTTTTCTTGGACTTTAAAAGTTAGAAGGCGGGATTAACCAAATAAGACGAGCGTTGCTTTCGCAACTCATATGATATGTAAAAACGGCTGAATTACAATATTCAAGCCGTTTTTTTGTTGCTTTATGTCAGGAATGCAAGCGTCTTTTCTCCATTTCGGTCAATAGTGAGCCATAGGTAAGTAATACGGTAAAATAGGCAGAAACTATAGATTATCCACAAACCAAAGGGGATAACCGATTGGATATTTCCCATGGGCTAAGCTATAATCAATGTAAAGAAATTGTTAAAAAAATAATTATCAAATAGGAGGAAACAAACATGAGTAAATTATCACCAG
>Ga0153940_1001611_pt1 | contig 10084 bp, 9 predicted proteins | sample TSNJ024MetaG_FD_104736 | JGI IMG/M metagenome (GOLD analysis project Ga0153940, IMG submission 104736) | Attine ant fungus gardens microbial communities from New Jersey, USA - TSNJ024 MetaG | ecosystem: Host-associated > Fungi > Mycelium > Unclassified | place: USA: New Jersey, Brendan T. Byrne...
TAAAATAATTCTGTTCTTTATCATCCTGTTCTATCTTTAATTTCTGCTTAACTGAATCTTTATTGAATGGAAAATGCAGCGATTTGTAAACTACACAATACTAAATAGTTAATCCGATTAAAACAAATCTCAGAAACTCCATTTGTCATTACTCTGTTTACCCTTCTGCTAACCTTCCCAAGAGGGGGGAAGGTTAGTTACAGGGTTGATTACATTGGCTTCCCAGCTCATATAATCACAACAGACTTTACAAAACTACATTGCGGTATCCATTCTATTTTTATTACTCGTTATCGACCATTGGTAATATACCTGTCTTGACATCTTTAAGAATCTCATCTTCTTCCATTCTGCAATTACCAAAAAAACTAGCTCCTGCTTCGATCTCTATGTTACGGGCTGTTATCTGCCCTTCATAATAGCATGAGGCACGCAAGACAACAACGTCAGAGACTATCACATCACCCAGGATCTTCCCAATGACTTCAACTGATTTTCCCACTATTTTTCCTTTGACACAGCCTTCAATGCCTATAACTACTTTACCACCGCTATAGATATCTCCGTGCACATTGCCATCTATTCTAAAGTCATCTTCTATTTTGATTTCACCCTTCAGTTCTGCAGAACCGGAAAGAATACTAAGTGACCGTGAATCAGGACTCTGACCATTAGAGCCCTTATTTATTCTGTATTTATTAAACATCTCAATATATATTAAAAAAGATAACGTAATGAGGCTGAATACCCTTTGTTACAGACATACACTGTTTGGTCGCCAAGCATTAAATTACGACCGGCAAATCCGTGTTCATACTTGATATCCAAAACAATATACCGGGTCAGATAAACTCCGGCACCTATGACAATTCCATAATCGAGCCGGTGTCCCGCTTTTTCGTATTTCAGACTATTCCCGGAGTCGCTGTCCTTTATGTTACCTGAGATAGCATAAGAAGTATATATCCCCCCTTGTACAAAAGGTTTTATTTGTGCCGGGAACGGGCTCCATTCGGCTATCAGAGGCAACTTCAGATTATCCTCCATAAAATGGTAGGTAATTCCGGTATTGTTTCCCATATCGTTTTCCAGACTGAATTCCTGATTGAAATAAAGTATCGCAGCACGAAAACTCAGGCCAGGCAAACCGATAGTATGTTGGTAAGAAAAGCCACCTTCAAAGCCGGCTTTACGGCTTATATCAACTCCGGTATATCTTACAGTAGATGTATTGAGCCGAATCCCGGCTTGCACCCCGATATTTTGGGAACTGGCTGTATATGTACCTGCAAGAAGCAATATAGAGATAAAGAGTGTCTTCATAGCAACATAAAAGTTATCATACTAAATAAAAACACCACAATAGTACCACATCCTCCAATCAGGACTGCTCTTATATCTATTACCGGATTATTACAATGTTTCTTGAGCACGGGCAACGCTCTTTTTCTATCTCTTCGCACAATATGTATATAATCAGATAAATTTTCAGAAATCATTACCATTTTATTTATTATTGATAAATTATAATTTACGATACCGGATTTGATACCGGTCTCTATATGTTTTTATTAGCATAGCAACATCTCTAAACTCAAATGTTGGAACATATGAGGAATATCATCCTCTGAGACGGGATGAATATTTTTTCTAAACCTCGGAATCAAGCTGTCTTTCCAAAAAGCGAATCCCTTACAGATCGTACGGCTGGCTATCAGCATTTCATTCTCTGAACTGTCAAGAACCGTGAAATGCGGATTGAACAAGCAAGGCTCCCCGTCCTTCACGATGACAATCAGAATACTGCTTCCTTCTTCCCGAACGTCTTTTATCTTGAGAATCATATCTACGTTACAGACCGAGAACAAATTGAAGGCTGAACGCTCAAAGGCAAGCCAGTACCCATCGATCCGGTATAGGCGGATATGCTTGTCGTTAGACTTTTCCTTTTCCAATATTTGCTGAATGTTGCTCATATTTTTCTATTTTTAAGGTGCTATAATTTTGCCAACTTTTATTCCTCCCTCCTTAGTATGCACTTTCACAATATAGATTCCCTGATTTAGAGGGATGAATTTTACATAAAGGCTGGTATTTATTTTCACATCAGAAAATATACGGCGCCCAAGTACATCATATATCCGGATTTGCTCTATATTCCGGTTTGCATTAACTACCAATTGTTTATTATTGTATATGATACTGATGTCAGATCCCGGCTCCGACTCTAACAGATCTGGCGATATTAATTGCAAAGCAAACCTACCGGCATCGATATATTCATTTTTAGAATCTACCGGACGTTGAGTAAAATCATATGTATTATTCAAAACCAGATTTTGCTTAACTCCTAAATATTTATCAACGAGTATCGGGTATAAATCACTGGCAGATAAAAATCTATCCACATTCTCGAATGTAAGCGAAAGTGTATTTTTAGTATCAGAGCATTTTACTCCTATTCCTATTTCACCAACTCCTTTTTCATATGCCTGAATTAGATTATAACTTTTGTTATCAGCAGTAAGAAAGAATGTTTCGGGTATGGCATACCCTTGCGAACTAATCATTTTCTTAACATTGGATATATTCGATTCTGCTTTAGGCCCGGAAAGGACAAGAACAGAACGGTCACCTTCCGCCCCATTACCAGCAGTAGACTTCAGATATAAGTTTCCCGCACTTAAAACTGAAGAAGGGCTGCTGGCTGTAATTGGGCTTGTCAGAGCATAATTACCTTCGAGAGGGAAAAGCAGATTTACTTCCTCATCCATAAGGGTAATTATAAACGATTGGTATGCAGGGATATAGTTGGCCGTTGAAAATGGGTAGTGCTTCCATGTACCATCCAGGCTGTTAAACAACTGATATCCTGCCGTTTCATTTATTTTTTTCCTGGCAGCATCCGAATTGTTTATATCTAAAAAATGACCGGAGTTTATTTGTGCCAGAAACGGATTACCAATCATGGCCTTCAATGATGTACTGCTATTTCTTTTTACCTTTTGTTCATAACCAGGGACTTTAGTAGGAGAGTCTGGAACAGTAATATTGGGTACAGTTCCGTTTTCTTCATAAATAAATCTATAAGCTTCGCTACCACGCTTCATTCGCCCGAGAGGGGAATACAACAGTTGTAATGTCTGAGTATTGAAGTAGAAAAACTTACTCTCTTTTGTAAACCTGTCGTAGCTGTGTCCCGGATAATAAGGAAGTTTTGCAGCATTTTCAAAATACGGAATTTCTATTATTCCCTTTAGACCTTCAAGATTACGATGGTCTGCATAGCCGATAGAGTTCTGATATAAAGCAACTTTTACTGCAATAGCATTATTTGTTTCATTTAACGGCACATCATTAGTAGAGAATTTTTTACTGAAATCACCAACTTCAATCTCCCGTCCTTTTGTTCCGGTTTGAGGATCGGACAAAGCAAACCCGGCCTGCCATGTCAGAGGATATCCCGCAAAAGCAAAATCTCCTGTAGCCATTCCTTTCAGTGGGGCCGATAGTGCATACCACTTATCCCGCAGCATCGCTGTACCCGAAATACTGGCATTACCAACGGGCTGATTTCCATAATTTACCCCGGCCATATTCTCATAATAACCCCAGTTATACTGGATATACGCTTTTTCATAAGTCAGTCTGTGCTGATATGCCAGTTCTGCTCCATATTCGAATGTTATGTTGCAGCATATAGGCATGCCATACACATCAACCGGCGTACTATTGGTATCCAGCGATGGATAGACAGTTAAACCTCCCGGAATATATACATTGGAACAAGAAACAGGTACCATATTCAGCGCTGTTCCCGATACATCTACCCAGTTAGACGGATCGTTCCAATTATTGTTGGCAGCACTTTTTTTCCAATATAGTATCTGACCACCTGCTACTATACTGATAGAAAAAATATTACTATAGTAAGTTCCTCCATACTGATTGTCTGTAGTTGTCCGGCGATAATAAACCGTGGATGCGGTCAATACAGCCGGAGTATAGTTAAGTGCATTATTCGTGCCGGGAGCATCGGTCCAGATTACATTGTCCGTACTTAGCTGCCATCTGTAACTAAAATCACCACTACCGCCCGAGGAAGCTTCGCCTTTTATTTCGGTTGGAATTTGCCCACTACATACATACGGATTACCAGCCAAAGTACCTGCTGTTACAGGATCAGCAATTATATAGGGTCCAAAGCCGCCGTATATAAGCGGAGGATCAGTTACATCCTGACTATGTGCATATACCACACCCGATTCTACATACCAGTGAATATAATAACCGGTCCTTTTATTTATATTTGCTCCGTTAAAAGAGACTGTCGTTTTCTTATCCGTATTAATACCATCAGGGACATTCAGATTTGTCCAGTCATTGACGGAAGTGGTAATTGCATTATAATTCTTTTCTGTTGTTATTAAATATTTGGCTTTTACATCAAGTGGGTCATAGTTAACTCCTGTACCTGTATGATTTATATTCAAGGCTAACTCAACATCTTTATTTGACGCCGACGTCAAGAATATAGACTTATTGGGTGAAGCGGTTACTTTAATATGTTCATTTATACCCGTATCATTACTTACAACTCTTTGCATGCCTATCCTGCGGATATAGCCGGGTAAGGCGACACCTTTCCAGTTCCCGTTAATAAGAAGGACATCAGAATACACACCTATCTGCTTACCTGTTACTATAGGTAAAACTATATAATAAACATCACCTTTATTTAAGGTAGTAGGCGCAGAAACTTCAGTAATTCCGTCGGCTGCAAGGAATTTAATCCCTGTAAAATTACTCGCCGTTCCTGCCTGAAGTTTGAAAGTAAGATTGCTCATAGACTCATCGTCTTTGTATTCCATCTTTATCCTATGAGCATTGTTCCATGCTTGTTGAGCCGTATAGCCAACCTCAAGAGGTATCGACGCATAATCAGTAAAGGCAATATCTGTTTTCAAAAGTGGAAGTTCTATATCCTTTGTACTACCTTGGTTTCCTGTTACAGTGGTCACTACCGGCATATAAGGACGCCCGTTACTATTACTGGATGCATCGGTAAAGAATGTTGTAAGCTGTTCAAAATGTGCATTGAAAACAAATTTACCGTCCGCACCGGTTCTTCCAACCCTTACCTTTTTCAAATCATAGTCAATCCCCAACTGGGTAAATATATTTGCCAGACCTGTGGTTTGCGTCAGATCGAGATAAATATTCGCATCCGGCTGATAATCTTCTGTATGCACTGTGATTTTTGTTTTGTTCGGGTCGTTTATATAAGTTATATTTTTTGCTCCTGCCAGTGCCAGATCAGGAACTACCGTATTTGTTTCCCCTGCTCCATAACCTTCTATAGTTGCAGGTGGCAATGATATTATTGCGCTATTATCCGCATAACATCCAATAACTCCGCTTCCGGTCGGACACCCGCTTCCGATACCTGCCGCATGACGTTTCGAGCTGGCTGTCACATCACCTCCATATATTAGGATTATCCCGTTATAATATGTGTACCATCCACCACCAATACCGGCAGCATGTCCTCCATTAGCTATTACCGTTCCACTGGAAATAATAATATTCCCTCCGGCTGTATTTTTATGCGACCCACCATTACTTCCTGCATTACAGGTGATTGAAGAAGAAGTGCCTTGTCCGTTTCCCTGAGTAAAATTGGGCGCGCCAATGGCAGCTCCACCTCCTCCGCTACCGCTTGCTCCATATGTACATTCAGCAGTTAACTTCCCGGAAGAATTAACATCAGGGTTATCAGCACTGATATGTATCTGCGCCCCCTGATTTACCTGAATGGCACAATAGTGATTTTGTGTATATGTAAGGGTATTGGTTCCTTTCAGTATAAAATTGACTTTAGTAACAGGATTGAGATTGGATCGATTATTCTCACCCAGAACAGAGATACACGAGACATCTGTACTGGTTCCTCTGGCTTCTGTTCCTCCCGTCTTTGATGATGTAATAGACACATTGTCCAATGTGACAGTACCATGGTAACCGGATTGAATTGTTATAGTATTAGCTGTAGTTGTCCCGGTAATAATATAATTACTGGAAGAATTACCCGGTATAGTCAGACTTCCTGAACTTATATTATGTGGAACCACAGTCTGCGCCTGCATGGCTGTCGTTATAAATCCTAACCACAGAATTGAAAGTACCTGTACCAAACGTTTTCTTATGCCTTTCTGAAGAAAAGAACCGTTAGAAAATATTTTATGTAAAACAGTAAAATGTTGCATATTTCTTTACATTTATTACTTCACTACTAGGATGAAAATATGTTACTTATTTTTTGTATAAATCAGTAAAATCTTAATTTCCTTTGATGTATTATAGGGATTAGAACTATTGAACTCCATGTATAACTTGTCGTCGAGTACAGCCCATTCAGCGATGAACGATTGTCCGGATGAAAGGTCAAATCCCAGAAAGTTCCCATCCACTTCGTATTTCACTTCCTGATTTTTCGTCTCATCTTCTTTAAGACATATTATATTTTCTTTGATCTCTATTCCGGAGTAAAATTCACCGTAACTACTGGAGCTATCAATATATAGCGTACGTCCTGCATCATCAACACAAACATTCTCCAGTACCCATTTCCCTTGCAGCGAATTCTTATTATTTTCTTTTGTCTGCGCAACAGAGGAGAGCGATATACTAAAGAAAATAATTAGTAAATGTGCCTTTGAACGTATATTTTTAAGTTTCATAAACTTGCTGTTTTAGTTTAATCAAATATTATCTCCTGATCGATGGGATCAGCCCAATCCTTAACAGTTATATTTATACTCAGATTTGTTTCCGGTTCTCCCCTGAAAGTGACTATGAGTTGTATGATCCGGTTAATTTTAGGTACAAAAGATATCTCGATGGGAGTCTTCCCGAAATAGCTCTGTCCTTTCAGTGGCATGCTGGTACGCAACCGCAATTTGTGAGTTGTGGTATCTACATGCTGTGTTTCGAAGGCATCCGAACCCCTGTGCGCCGGAACTATAAAATTTACGGTATCGGCTTTTAATTGGGCATTAAAGTTGAAATACTCCCTGACTGGTATATTTCCCGAGTGGTCCGGATTGTCTTTACCCGGATAATATCCGCCTGTCCAATCCAGCGTTGTAGGCACATCCAGCAGATCGACAAATGCATAATCATTTCTTCCTGAATGTATCTGGTCAAAGCCGGTATAATCCTTTAATATAACCTGTATTTTTGCCACATTCCGGTTCATCGTAGCTTGCTTTTCCGTCTTCATATTTTCGGTTATAACCGTATTTGGTAACGATGCGTATCTGAGTTCTGCCGGAGTTTGTACTAAAAACTCATTTGCTGAAGTCGTAAAACCCGTTTTCCACATAGGATAAGTATTTGCTCCCCCATAAGGTGGAAGGGTTACTTTACCGGCTATATCCGTATTACAAGTCAAAAGCACAAGATTAGATATACCCACAGGCATATAAGTAGAAAGCTTATTGTCATTTCTGACTACATTCAATTTCTTTTCTACAAACTTATCAGTGTTAGTAAATACATATATTAAAGCGTTATTCAGGAATACAGGATCGGTACCTGACTTTAAAGTCATCGTAATATTTGTCTTAAGAGGTTCTTCTTCTCCCACGATTCCATCCCTGTCGCATCCGGACAAAAGCACAATTAAGGCGAATATGACAAACGACCCGAATGCTTTCGTAAATGAATCCATGCAATTAAAGGATAAGCTTATAATGATATTTTTATTCATAATCATTTCTTTTTACTTGTAAATATCTCCTGTCCAAGGAAATAGATTCCGTCCCACTGTTTCTGTTATTTCAACTTCCGAATCCGTTGCCAAAGCATTCTTCAAGGCTGTAGGATTTCCGTACATACTTCCCAATCCTTTTATAATAGCTGTGATCTGGTATTGATAATTACGCTTAACATAGTCATGATCTGCTGGTTTTCCCGCTTTAGGCTGATTTACGATTACCGGATAGTAGCACTTGAGAGTATTGAGACTATTATCTTTAGAACTTTTAAAATTGTATCTGACACCTATTACCAGATAAGTGGGATAGCTACCGCTTTCATTCTCAAATGCGTAGAACCATAGAGGCGTCGCATTTGTACTAATATCATAATTAGTCGCTGTTATGGCTTCCATAAGATAATCTGCCGGCTCACTATCCTGATTCAGATTGTAAATCCGGGTTGAATTATTCAAAAAAGAATAACCTGTTTGACATCCATGGCCAAACTTTTCTGTAAATCCAATCTGAGAATCATCTGCAAATTTCGAAGTTGTCTTTGTATTTAGCATGAACACAGAATCTATCTGAAAGGTGTAATCATTTGAAGGATAGCCCACTCCTTCAAAAGGCAGACTGGCAGGCAGATCAAATTCAATTTTTCGTATGGCAATTCTTGCAACTAAGCGCTCTATGTAAAAAGGGTTAGAGCCATCCAGCAACCAACCCTGACCTGGGTCGACACCGTCGGGACGGCCATTATTTGTTGTGTATCCCAGATACTGGTGATCATATAAATTGTTAAGAGACACATTTCTTTTATAATTGCACATGGTAAGATTCATTTTCATATTGGAGGGATTTATGCCTCCAATCGGTAAATCTTCGTCCGCATTCGGGGTTGTAGTCCCCGGATAAGGATAGCGTCCCTGTGTTGATAAATCCTCGTATTTCTTCAGGAAATCCTGGCTATTGGTTACTGAACTGAAATATTTATCGGGAGCATTCGCAATTACATAAATATCCCGTTTCCCTGCTGTAACGGTTATATCTTTTATTTCATTGATCTCTATATATTCTTTATCGTAGACTTGTCCGGTTACATTTTTTGTCTGACGGGCAACATATCCATATCCATCCAGTTTTCCTTCTTCCGACTCACCTTCCGATCTGAATACAAGCACTTCGAGACTGTATATCTTACTTTCAGCGCTTAGATCCGGATTACCGGAGGATTTCTCTTTCCCTTGCTGAGGGGCATTAAGTAAAATAGAAAGAGAGGTTTCCTGTTTAAGACCTTCAGGAGCTGGGGATTCATCTCCGGAACATGAATACATAAGTGCCCCTGCCAATATGCACATTAGCAGATTAGTATGTTTCTTTATATTCATTTTTTCCATTATCAATTTTCTTCTTTGCATTTGAGTCAGCTTCTTAATTATTGAAAAACATAGTGGATATTGCACCAGGCTATTTTTCTCTTTTCGTTTTTCAGTAAGGATAAAGTAGACAGACCTGCATAATTAAATGCACTCCAACATGTCTCGTTGTAGTTCAATGAGCGTTTCTTTTCTACACCGTGGATATCCACTATGCCTGTCAGTCCCAATCTTATTGTCAACTTATCCCTGTTTCCATAGGCGAACGGTATCCATTTATCTTTTCCGGAAACCAGAATTTCCACAACTCCGTTTCTCATCCTATATCTGTAGAAATAGCCGTAAGGCATGATTTTTAGCCGGGAATCATCTATAAAAATTACTCTCATTTCTTTATATAGATTTTCTTTTTCTTCTATCTCATCTTTCCACAAGTCGGATGGTCTTACCTCCGTAATGTCACAGGAGATGGCTCCTTTACGAGAACCTGTGTACATTACAAACTCTTTTATCTGTGAATGTCTGAATGATAAAATCAAAGGAATATTTATGTGTTTCATGTCTTACTTTTCATTAAATTTTAACTACTAACGACCCCGGCTTTCCATCATACTTTACTTATTATTCGACAACTGAAAATCCGGCTATAGATTCTTTGGGGGAAATCTGTATTTCAGGAGCATTGTCCGGTTTTTTTACAGAATCTATGCCTACTGCCAATTTTTTAATTCCCTTGTTATCCGGATTATGCAGAATGATGCCGCTCAGATTGATAGCGCTACGGTTACCATCGCCCCAGATACGTAAATCGTGACGATTTGTGAATACAAAGTCTTTACCTTCCTCTGCTGTTGTCTGAGTATCTACTGAACAAGAAATAGCTATATCGCCTCCCGTGGCATTTGTAAGCAAAGCGCCATCCGAAGCCCTTAACAGAGCAAATTTGAA
>Ga0153940_1001614_pt1 | contig 10077 bp, 10 predicted proteins | sample TSNJ024MetaG_FD_104736 | JGI IMG/M metagenome (GOLD analysis project Ga0153940, IMG submission 104736) | Attine ant fungus gardens microbial communities from New Jersey, USA - TSNJ024 MetaG | ecosystem: Host-associated > Fungi > Mycelium > Unclassified | place: USA: New Jersey, Brendan T. Byrne...
AAAATGAATCAGTCGAAACGATGAATCCCAATTGGGAAGATTTATCCGAAAAATGGAATTAAAAAGATTCTTCGCTCCGCTCAGAATGACAGCAGAAGAGTACCCATTATTTTTATCTACACCAATTATCTGTAATATCTGTCCAAATCTTCTAAATTTTTCTGTACTTTTTTCATTTGTTCTTCAAGATGCTTGTGCCTACGCTCTATTTCGTCAAGTAAAAATTTTTCTGTCTCTATTGCCCGGCTGTTAATTTCTTCTTTTACTACCTGGCGTATCATATCTAAATCTTTTGCTTCACTCACAAAAAATACCTCGCGGGATACTGGCTGTGAACAGTAACTACAAATAGGCAGGAGGACGTGGCCAGAGGGCATGGGATTGCGGAAAGCATCGATCTTCCCGCAGTGGCGTCCGGGCAGCCCACATACTAATTATTTATTATAATTCACAATCTTCCCAAAATCCGGTTTCAATGCAGCACCACCAACTAATCCACCGTCAATATCTGCCTGAGCAAATAACTCCGATGCACTATCAGCTGATACAGATCCACCATACTGAATACGAATCGCATCAGCAGTTACCTGATCATAAATCTCTGCAATGCAAACCCGAATTGCCGCACAAACTTCCTGAGCCTGCTCAGTAGTAGCAACCTTTCCAGTTCCAATTGCCCAGATTGGTTCATATGCGATCACTGCTGTTTTTGCCTGATCAGCAGTTACATTCAAGAATGCAATTTTAATCTGCTGACGGATAAAATCAATCGTAACACCCTGTTCTCTCTGCTCTAATGTTTCACCACAACAAACAATCGGTGTGATCCCATGTTCGAAAGCTTTTAATACTTTCTTATTAACTGTAATATCTGACTCTCCAAAATATTCTCTTCTTTCGGAGTGACCAATGATTACGTATTTCACGCCAACGTCTGTCAGCATCGCCGGAGCGATTTCGCCGGTGTAAGCGCCTTTTTCTTCATAGTACATATTCTCTGCACCAATCTGAATATTGGATCCTTTTGCTGCTTCCATAGCCGGAATGATGTCGATAGCCGGTACGCAGAAAACGACATCTACGTCATCACATGCTACAAGTGGTTTCAGAGTGTTCACTAATGCTACTGCCTCACTTGGAGTCATGTTCATTTTCCAGTTACCTGCAATAATTTTCTTTCTTTCCATAATACTTTTCCTCTTTTCTGTTATGATGGGTGATTATATTAGTTATCGTCTGCTTCTACTTATCATTTGCAGCTACAACTCCCGGCAGTTCTTTTCCTTCTAAGAATTCCAGGGAAGCTCCGCCGCCAGTAGAGATATGGCTCATCTGATCACCAAATCCCAACTGGTTCACTGCTGCAGCTGAGTCACCGCCACCAATAATGGTAGTTGCACTGGTATTAGCAAGTGCTTTTGCCACGGCAATTGTTCCTTTTGCCAGAGTTGGATTCTCAAATACACCCATCGGTCCGTTCCATACAACTGTTTTTGCACTCTTTACTGCATCGGCATAAAGTTCTGCGGTTTTGGTTCCGATGTCAAGTCCCATAGTGTCTGCCGGAATTGCATCCGAAGCTACTACTTCTACATCGATTGGTCCGTCGATTGGGGTGGGGAAGCTCTTTGCTACTACTGAATCTACCGGCAGAAGTAACTTTTTGCCAAGTTTTTCTGCTTTTGCAATCATTTCTTTGCAGTAATCCACTTTCTCATTATCTACTAAAGAAGTACCTACTTCATAGCCTTTTGCCTTTAAGAATGTGTATGCCATTCCGCCGCCAATGATCAGGGTGTCACACTTCTCCAGAAGATTTGCGATTACATTTAATTTATCTGCAACTTTTGCTCCGCCAAGGATGGAAACAAAAGGTCTTTTGGGATTGTTCACAGCGTTACCCAGGAAATCAATCTCTTTTTGCATCAGATATCCTACTGCTGATATATCTACAAACTGAGTTATACCAACATTTGAGCAGTGTGCCCTATGAGCCGTACCAAAAGCATCGTTTACGAATACTTCGCAAAGGGATGCCAAATCCTTGCTGAAGGCTTCTCCGTTCTTTGTTTCTTCAATGCGGTAACGTGTATTTTGAAGCAGGATAACATCACCATCATTCATCGCTTCCACTGCTGCCTTGGCATTAGCTCCTACTACTTCATCGTCTGCTGCAAATTTTACTTCCTGTCCCAGAAGCTCAGATAAACGAACAGCAACTGGTGCTAAAGATAATTCTGGCTTTGGTTCTCCTTTTGGTTTGCCCAGATGGGAGCAAAGGATTACTTTTCCGCCATCAGCAATTAATTTCTTAATGGTTGGCATTGCTGCAGCCAGACGATTTTCATCGGTGATTTTACCATTGATGATCGGCACGTTAAAATCGCATCTTACCAGAACCTTTTTACCTTTTACATTTATATCATCTACTGATTTTTTGCTAAGCATATTTTATTTCCTCCTATTTTCAACATCAAACCATTCCCATTAATAGATTTTCCATAAGGAAAAAAGGGTCCGGTCCAAACAGACCGGACCCCTGACTATTCTGGATCGTAATTAGCAGTTCTCTGAAAAGTATTTAATTGTACGAACCATCTGGCTTACGTAAGAATTCTCATTGTCATACCAGGAAATTACCTGTACCTGAGTTGTTCCGTTGTCCATAGGAAGTACCATAGTCTGTGTAGCATCAAACAGAGAACCATAAGTCATACCGATTACATCGCTGGATACGATTTCATCTGTTGTATATCCGAAAGATTCTGTAGCTGCTTTTTCCATAGCTGCATTAACCTGATCAACGGTTACGGTACCTTCTACTGCAGCAATCAGGATTGTTGTAGAGCCGGTAGGAGTTGGTATGCGCTGTGCAGAACCGATTAATTTACCATTTAACTCTGGAATAACCAGACCGATTGCTTTTGCAGCACCTGTGCTGTTAGGAACGATATTGACAGCACCTGCACGAGATCTTCTTAAATCACCTTTTCTCTGAGGTCCGTCAAGGATCATCTGATCTCCTGTGTATGCATGGATCGTGGTCATGATACCACTCTTAATAGGTGCTAATTTATTCAATGCGTCTGCCATTGGTGCAAGGCAGTTCGTTGTACAAGAAGCTGCAGAGATAACTGTATCTTCTTTCTTTAAAATTTCATGGTTTACATTATATACGATTGTTGGAAGATCATTACCTGCCGGTGCAGAGATAACAACTTTTCTAGCGCCTGCTTTTATATGAGCTTCTGCCGCTGCTTTAGATGTATAGAAGCCTGTACACTCTAATACAACGTCAACATTAAGATCTCCCCAAGGAAGTTTAGATGCATCCGCTTCTGCGTAGATCCTGATTTCTTTTCCATCTACTGTGATGGAATTTTCACCAGATGTTACTTTGTCACCCAGTGCATATCTACCCTGAGATGAATCATATTTTAATAAATGTGCTAACATGCCCGGGGAAGTTAAATCGTTGATTGCTACAACCTCGTATCCTGCTGCTCCAAACATTTGTCTGAATGCCAGACGTCCGATACGTCCAAAACCATTAATCGCTACTTTTACTGCCATTTTTATTTCCTCCTATTTTCAATTTTGAAGCTCCTTGTATTATCCTTTAAATACAAACACACGAATTTATCCTATGACTGACCAGCAATAAGAGCTGTTAAGTCCCTGGATTGGTTCAATTCCTGCTAAGGGAATTCAACTCATGTGCTTATGCCCGGTGCACTGACACACTGATATTTAGTCAAACAATACTATTTGACTAAATATCAACGTGCCGATGTACCAGACCAGTATATACCAGAACCTTCACTATTTGATATTTTACCTAACTTGGATAAAAAATACAAGCATTAATTAAAAGAAAAACGTAGAATTCTTTGTTAAATTTGAACAAATCTGATTGCTTTTTGTCGGAATTCCGCTAAAAATCCAAATCCAATGTCTTTTAATATATCCACTGTCAAGGAGAATTTATAACCGATATACTCCGGCGAATGGGCATCCGAACCAATTGTTATGATTTCTCCGCCAAGTTCACGGTAGCGGCGGAGAATATCCATGTGAGGATTAGGAAAACTCAGCCCATACTTTAGTCCGGACGTATTTACTTCAATTCCACAGCCATTTTGAACAATATTACGCAGGATTGCATCGATAATATCCGCATACTCATTATATCCATACTGTTCCGCTTTATGCGTACCATAGCGCACCACATAATCAAGATGTCCCAGCACATGGTATTCGGAAAATACTTTTACATTTTCATAAAGTTCTTCAAAATACCGGCGGTATACGGCCCGATCTTCTCTTTCTTGAAAAACTTCCGGGTAGTAGGGGTCCTTCCCATATACTAAATGCTGAGATGCAATTATAAAGTCAAAGGGATATTGCTTTACATAATCCAGATGACGTTTGGCAAGGTGGGGCTGCATTCCCAGCTCAACGCCAATACAAACTTCGATCCGGTTCCAATACTGTTCACGAATCTCCATCATCCTGTTCATATAGGCATCTGTATCCAGGATAAATGCCGGATCCTCACTATCTGTATCACAGTGGTCGGTAAAACAGATGGTTTTCATCCCCAGTGATATGGCTCGTTCTACCATCGCGTGCGGAGATGCTTCACTATCACCGGAAAAAAAAGAATGAAGATGATAATCCGATATCATATAATGGTACCTCCTCCTGCCACATAGTCCCCCTGATACAACACAACAGCTTGTCCTGGTGTGATCGCTCTCTGAGGTTCGGCAAAAGAACAGACGATTTCATCTTCCCCGGTGCGCTTCACAGTACAAGCAGCACCCCGATGATTATAACGGATTTTTGCTGTTAGTTCCATCTCTTCCGACAAATCCGGAATCGCCATGAGATTCAAACGGTTTGCCCGCAGGCCGGCAGAAAATACTTCTTCATTATCGCCAATTATCACTTCATTGGTCTCGGGCTTGATCTTCAGAACAAAGACCGGGTGCCCCATGGATAAGTTCAATCCTTTGCGCTGTCCCACTGTATAATGAGTAATACCTTTGTGCTGTCCGATGATTTCGCCTTTTGTGTTAACAAAATTTCCCGGCATAATAGTTTTATCCGTATTCTCTTCAATAAATTTTGCATAGTCATTATCCGGTACAAAGCAGATTTCCTGACTATCTGGTTTATGGGCTACCGACAGCCCGATTTTTTCTGCAATTGCCCGGATTTCATCCTTTTCATAGGCACCAACAGGCATTAGTGTATGTGCCAGCTGATCCTGGGTCAGATTATATAATGCATAGGTCTGGTCTTTCGCAGCTGTCTGGGATTTTCTAAGGGCGTAGCGCCCATTCATCAGCTGCTCGATTCTGGCATAATGACCGGTAGCAATATAGTCCGCACCAATCTCCAGGCTCCTTCTGAGCAGGGACTCCCATTTTACATACCGGTTGCATGCGATGCACGGATTGGGCGTTCTTCCCTGCAGATACTCTTCGATAAAATACTCTATTACATTCTTCTTGAATTCCTGCTTGAAATTCATTACATAATAGGGAATGGAGAGGGTATCTGCTACTCTTCTGGCATCGTCTACAGCACTGAGGCCGCAGCAGCCACCATTTTCTTCAACGATATCATTATCTTCATCCTGCCAAATCTGCATGGTGACACCGATGACATCATATCCCTCTTCTTTTAGTAAATATGCCGCCACTGAAGAGTCCACCCCTCCTGACATTCCAACGACAACTTTGCCTTTACTCATTAATATACTTCCTCTTCTTCATCCTCATGGATATCCGACTTTGGTTTTTCCAACCCTTCAATGGAAATGTTATTCTTTTCAGCATAATCCCATAGCGCAGCATGGATTGCTTCTTCTGCCAGTAATGAGCAGTGTACTTTTACCGCCGGAAGCCCATCAAGTGCTTCCATCACTGCCTTATTCGTTACCTCAAGAGCTTCCTGTACTGTTTTTCCTTTTACCAGCTCAGTTGCCATACTGCTGGTGGCTACTGCTGCGCCGCAGCCAAAAGTCTTAAACTTACAGTCATTTATCATTTCGTTCTCATCAATATCCAGATAAATACGCATGATGTCACCACATTTTGCATTTCCAACAGTTCCAACTCCGCTGGCACCTTCAATTTCTCCTACGTTTCTTGGATTCTGAAAATGATCCATTACTTTATCACTATACATATTCTTCTCCTTTTTTCCGATGTCCACTACTTTTGTTTTTTCACAAAGTCTTCGTAAAGCGGAGACATATTCCTCAGCTTTTCCACAATATTCTTGATACTTTCCACTACCTGATCCAACTCCTCTCTTGTTGTTTCAGCACTTAAAGTCAAGCGAAGGGAGCCATGGGCAATTTCATGGGGCAGTCCGATTGCCAGCAGTACATGGGAAGGATCTAACGAACCGGATGTACAGGCTGAGCCGCTGGATGCAGCAATGCCTTCCATATCCAGCATGATCAGCAAGGATTCCCCTTCAATGAACCGAAAACTGATATTAACATTATTCGGAAGGCGCTTTATTGGATCTCCGTTTAATTTTGTATAGGGTACCTCTTCCTTGATACGCTTTATCAGATAATCCCTCAATTTACTTTCCGTTTCGGCACGTTCCGTCATAGTTTCTGCCGCTTGCATGGCCGCCACTCCATAGCCAACGATTCCAGGAACATTCTCAGTTCCGGCGCGGCGTTTTCTTTCCTGTGCCCCGCCATGGATAAAGGAACGAATCTTAACCCCTTTCTTAATGTATAAGCAGCCAATACCTTTCGGTCCATTAATCTTATGGGCACTGGAGCTGAGCATATCAATTCCCATCTCTTTCACATCAATGGACACCTGAGCAAAAGCCTGTACCGCATCGGTATGGAACAAAATCCCATGTTCTCTGGCAATCATTCCGATTTCTTTGATTGGCTGAATAGTACCAATTTCATTATTTGCAAACATAACCGAAATCAAAATAGTTTTTTCCGTAATTGCTTTTTGCAGTTCATCCAGTTTCACTATTCCATTCTCATCCACATCCAGATAAGTAATCTGCGCTCCCTGCTTTTCCAGGTATTCGCAAGTATGCAGGATGGCATGATGCTCTATCTTGGTGGTGATAATATGATTTCCTTTTGTTCTATAAGCTTCAAAAGCTGCCTTTAGCGCCCAGTTATCAGCTTCGGTACCGCCGGCAGTAAAATAAATGTCTTCCGGCGCCGCATTTAAAACTTGTGCAATCTGTTCTCTTCCTTTGGTAATCGCACTCTTACTCTTTCCCGCCAGTTCATAGATACTGGATGGATTGCCGTAATCTTCTGTAAAATACGGAAGCATAGCTTCTACTACTTGCGGTGCTGTTTTTGTGGTTGCTGCATTATCTAAATATATCATTTTTTCATCTTTCCTTTCTATAAATTACACTTAGACACCGTAGGTTGTCCTTTGTCCTTAATTTTTCTGCTTTCCTCTACCAGTTGGCTCAGCATCATGGTGTCTACTGCCTGAGTGATGCTGTCATTAATCCTCTGCCATACATATCTGGTCACACACAGATCAGCGCCCTCACAGCCTCCGTCTTCCTGATTAGCGGGACATGTCACCGCATCCAGATTCCCTTCCAGGGCCCTTAGAATGTCTCCAACCGAGATTTCTTCCGTCGGTTTCGCCAGCGTATAACCTCCCCCGGCACCTCGCACGCTTTTCACCAGTCCGGCTTTTTTCATCTTACTGACCAGTTGTTCCAAATAACTGTCGGATATATTCTGCCTGGTTGCTATACTTTGTATTGAAACGGTCTCTTCCTCGCTATTAAGAGCAAGATCGATCAGAGCCCGCAGTCCATAACGTCCTTTGGTTGATAATTTCATCTTTTTCACCTCGTAATTCCGACTGTTTTACTCGGATTTCTTATGTAGCCAGAATATCACTATACAATAGTTCTGTCAAGACATATTATTGAATATATTTTTCTAAGGCTTTTCTTTGGAGTTTACTATGTCTAAAGGCAACCGCTTGATCTTAGGCGCACTGATACTTACTGTCACAGGATTTATTACCCGGATTATAGGCTTCTTCTATAGAATATTCTTATCCCATACCATTGGTGCGGAAGGCATGGGGATTTTTCAGCTCATCTTCCCTTTGCTCACCCTGTGCTATGCTTTCACATCTATGGGAATTCAAACTGCCTTGTCCAACTGTATCGCTTCCCGGCTGGCAATAAAAGATAAAAAAGGTGCAAAGGATGTATTCTGCTGCGGAGTAATTCTATCATTGTTTCTGTCTGTTTTTGTCAGTTTCTTTGTCTATATGAATGCTTCCTGGTTATGTCATGTGCTTTTGGAGGAACCCCGCTGTCTACCTTTAGTGCAGCTAATGTCTCTTTCTCTCCCATTCGGTACATTACATATCTGTATCGCATCTTACTATTATGCACAACAGCAAACAAAAGTTCCCGCAATAGCACAGTTCTTAGAGCAAATGGTGCGGGTACTGGCTACGGCCATTGTCTACTACTTCATGATCACTAATCAGATTCCGATCACACCAATCATCGCCGCAGTGGGAATCGTAGCCGCTGAGACCGCCTCCTTCTTATATATGTTCACATCATTAAAACTGACCTTTAACAAAGAAGGATATCATCTGTCGGAGCTGACCAAACCCGCTTCACACCTGAAGAAAATATTAAAACTGGCTACACCTCTGACTGCCAACCGGGTTATCATTCACCTTTTAAAAAGTGTGGAAACGATAATGATTCCGGCCCGACTGCGTCTCTTTGGTATGAGCACCTCCGCATCTTTAAGCGCCTTTGGCCTCTTATCGGGAATGGCTCTTCCTTTGATTCTGTTCCCTACGGCCATTACCAATTCCGTTGCCGTCATGCTGCTGCCTGCTATTGCCGAATCCAAGGCCCAAAATAACCACCGGGCAATCGGATACACGATTGAAAAAACCATCAAATACTCACTGCTGCTGGGAATTTTCTCCTTTGGACTTTTCTTCATCTATGGCGAGAGTATCGGCCATTATGTGTTTGGCGATAAAGATGCCGGTGTTTATATTCAGGTACTGTCATTCCTTTGTCCTTTTCTGTATCTGAACTCAACCCTTTCCAGTATTATCAATGGACTGGGGAAGACCACCATATATTTTGTGCAGAACATGGTCGGACTGGGAATTCGGATTGCCTTTGTTTATTTTCTCATTCCCCTGTACGGTATCAACGGGTACCTGTGGGGTATTTTGGCAAATGAAGTTCTCTTGAGTATTTTTTGCGTGATTACTCTTTCACGTTCCGCTGAGTTAACATTTTCTTCTTATCAGGCGATTATAAAGCCTCTTATTGCTCTTATTATCAGTATTGGCTGCGGACGCTTTGCGGAATCCCTCTGTGCATATGTGTCTGCATTACCTGGCATGGTAGTTCTGATTCTATCCGCTGGTACCATGTGCCTGGTATTCTTTATTTTTATTCTGCTATTTGGCGTGATACACATTCCAAAGAGGGGGACTGGGGGATTTATCCGATAGTGTGTTGGCTGGCGGACACGGATTGCCTTATGCCCAAGGTACCCCCTCTCTTCCACCTTTGGAGGTATTCACCTTGTGTCAAATGAAATATCCACACTAAACTTATAAACTACCAAAACCCAGCCGCTGTGTACGAGGAGAGGTGCTCTGGTTTTGCAAACACCACCGCACCTCTCCTCGTACACAGTGGCGTCCGGGCTGCCAACATGTTAAACAAATTAAAATTCATACATTCAACTATAAAGCACCGGGAATCATAATATATTGGGTGTAGATAAAAATAATGGGTACTTTTCTGCTGTCATTCTGAGCGGAGCGAAGAATCTTTCTTGGGTGGTGATAAATATTTATTATGTCTATATTTTAGTAAACTGGAACAACAAAGTAATGTATGTTGGGGTAACAAATAATTTTGAACGTAGAATATATGAACATAAAAATAAATTGATTGATGATTTTACAAAAAAATATAACATTAATAAGCTTGTATATTTTGATGACACAGCAGATGTGAGATCAGCAATTGAAAGAGAAA
>Ga0153940_1001617_pt1 | contig 10064 bp, 15 predicted proteins | sample TSNJ024MetaG_FD_104736 | JGI IMG/M metagenome (GOLD analysis project Ga0153940, IMG submission 104736) | Attine ant fungus gardens microbial communities from New Jersey, USA - TSNJ024 MetaG | ecosystem: Host-associated > Fungi > Mycelium > Unclassified | place: USA: New Jersey, Brendan T. Byrne...
CAGCAACTTTGCGGTATTCTTCTTCAAGAGCCGCGTTCTTGTCAACGAGATCTGCGTTCTGTTTTTCAAGAGACTGAAACAAAGATGAACGCTCCTGTCGAGAATAAAAAGGCACAGTTCTGGACCTGCCTTGACATGTTGACGTAGGTCAGCTCCTTCTTGAAGTTTCTTTTTGTATTTCTCCATGACATTTTCTGTTTTCTGCAGCTTGTCTGCCGCATGCCGGTACCTCAATCACGGTCAGTCATTCAGTATTTTGGAGACTAAAAGCAGCATACTCATCAACCTGGTCTTTGAGACGATTAGCCTCATCGGCTTTGATTTGTAGTTCATCGATTTTCTTGGTGAGTCCTGCCACAAGATTCGTATGCTTATCTAGCTCAGACTCGGTCACTGCAAGGTTATCTTCGCTCTTCTGTCTGTTCCGAACGTCAAGGGAGCCTCATCAAAGGTGAAACGAAACCGGGGAGGCTCACAGCTCGGTCCGAAGTCTATCCATCTCCGCACGCATCATGACATCTGCCTTTTCATTTCTCCTGGATTCAACTTCGCTCTTAAACTGACGAAGTTGAGCGAGTGCATCCTCCCTTTCCGATAAAATTTCATCATGCGACACCAGAAGCGTCCGATGCTCCTCAAGCAGAGCTTGGTACACTTTTTCCAGGGTCTCCTTCTCAGAAAATATAGCGCTTCGCTCATATTGTATCCGGTAGTAGTGATCGTCCCTATACATCCATAAGCAACGAAAAACTCAGTCAGGTTCAACAAGGCGCACTCTGTCATATTGGACTCGGTGGGGTCGACATATCCTTGAGCATTCTGAATTTTGGCCATGATCTATCGCAACATCACAATTAAACCCTTTTCCAGCACTATCACGTTGGCCTACCTGTTCGATAGCCTTCATGAGACAGTGCTGATCTTCCTGGCTCAACCCTTGGATCTTCTCAATAAATTCTTTATTCCTCTCGCAGTGTACCCCAATCGCAATAGTAAGCCTACACATTATCAAAATTGCAGGTGTATTACAGTCTTTTGCAATAGCCTGCAAGTCGGGCACATCAAGGCTACTTGTCGGTTTCTGCAGTACATCCGCAAAATATTGCGTCATAAGTCGATATAATCTTTTGAGTGCAGAAAACCTCAGAACCCAATTTTCGGAAGGCTGAGATGAGGGTCTCGTTGTCTTAAAGTAGCCAGAGTCACTACGGCAGTCATAAGTATGGGCATCCTCATTCTGGTATATTGGTGTGAAAACATACACGATAGCGAGTATGTCCGAGAGAGCAGCTCCATCGCTAAGATCTGATGTGGTCGTTACTGGACGGGAAAGTTCAAAAGTTGCGAAAAAGTGGAAAAAAGCGTCGAGCTCTCTGCGGTCCTCCATATATGCTCGATTGTTTTCTAGTAACACCTGTTCTACCCAGGCTTAGTCAGGTGATGTCATTCTAGGCATCGTTTCTGCCTGCCATGGCAGCAGCCCGACTCTTGGCCAGGCCAGGGCGCAGACTTTATACTATACCAGCTCATATTACAGCAGCGCATACTACACAGGGCTGGCTTTTCATTGATTCGGTCTTTCCAGTGCAGCTAGGACGATGGGAGTAAGCAAACTATTCCCAAAAACCAATCGATAGACATTGACATTTGCTCAGCATCCGTCATTATCTGGGTCTCCTCCGTGCACCAGACTTGATGAGTGACCTACATGGTCGACTCAGTAAAATCACCACCCACCATTTCCAAGTTCTCTCTATCGAACCTCAGACCAAAGACGGCGGTGTCTTTGTCAAATTCAGTTACACACCTTCGCCCAACGAACCTCTAGAGTCGTTTGAACAAAGGATACGCGACCAGCTCCTTGAAGAAGGAGCGCTCCCCTCTTGGATGGGTTTTACTCATGGAAATGCATGGGTTGTCAGAGGTTCACCTTGGAGAGAAGTAAATCTCATTCAAGGACGTTGAGGCCCCTATTAACAGTGCGTCAGGATCTCAACCGGTTTCCCTCTCCAGTCCTCCGAGTTGCATTCGAGGGACCTGATATCCACGAACAAAAACTTTATCATCTTTTACGGGTACGTTCTGCTAAGCTTGTCGGTTAAACACTGTTCATACGTTTCAGCCATATGGTCGTATCAACGACATCAGTGCTCCCGTGTCCATTTCACCAGGAACACTACGCTTTATCACCTTGACATTTGCACGTCCTCGTTCAGCTGCTATTGCTCGTAATGTCATGCATGGTCTTGTGGTAGACGGAACAACTATTCGTCTTAATTACCAGAAACCTGTTCGGGTTCACGCAGTCAGGGATTGGTTCAGCTCACATCCGAAAATAACACTTCCTCTTCTTGTGTTCCTTCTTGGATCATTGACGTATACAGTCAGCCAATTCCTCCTTTTCCGAGTATCTTCAACTCATAGATTCCAGATCTTCGACCCCATCCGCTCTTTCATGGTTCAAGGCAAAGTCGAAGGGTGGTTTGATTATCGCAGTGCGCTCCTCCAATGCGAATGCTATTTTCACAAGCAAAATTGATCACTCATCAGAAAATACCATCTACCGATGGCTCCGCCGCAACACCCTTGATCTCCTCGATCAGGACCCTACTTCCACGTCGTCAAACTCTGAGATGGCGACCTTAGAAGAAGGGTGGAAGGAACGTAAACAAGCTGAAAACTCGATCAAAGCTTATCTCACCGACATCCCGACTACAGTCGCCTTCATCCATGGTCCCCAGGGCAGTGGCAAAATTGGCATGGTTGAGAAAATGATAGCTGAGACCGGTCGAACGACTCTTATCATCGATTGTCGGGAACTATTAAAAGCTACAACAGATTCCCAACTAGTTGGAACACTGGCGATGCAAACAGGTTACTGGCCTGCGTTTACCTTTTTCAACTCAATAGGCTCTTTGATTGACCTGGCATCCGTCGGGCTAATCGGTCAGAAAAGTAAATATCATTCTTTCAAAATCGAAATTAATTTTTAACGGGAGTTCAGCTGGTCTAGCGAGCTCACTCTCAGAAGAAATCCATCAGATGCTTTCCGTAGTCAGTCAAGCTCTCCACAACGTTTTTCTTTCGCACAGAAACAACGCACAGAAACGTGCCTTGAAAGAAGAACGTCAAAGAAAACTCGAAGATGAGAAGAAACGTTACCAAGCAAGAGTCAAGGATGGCACATGGCATGATGGAAGATTAGACTGTGTTTCCGGCAACGGCATTATATCCGAACTCGGAATCGGTGATGAATTATGGAGTAGTGAAAGTGTCATCACTGATTCCGTGCTTACTGACCTCGAACGCGGTCCGTCACACGAGAAGCAGTTTGAAGCTAGAGAGAGAAAAAAGACAGGTATTGGTGCTGAAGGTGATAGTGCCTTGCCGATTGTTGTCATCCGAAATTTCGAATCCAAGGCGATTGGTGGTATGAGTAAAGCCAATAGCAAAGAAGACATCTTGAATGTTCTAGCCAATTGGGCTGGGTCATTGGCAGAGAACCAGGTTGCTCATGTTATTGTCATCAGCGACAACAGAGAAAATGTTAAGAAACTCTCGAGAGGTGAATCCTCAAAATTCATCATCGTTGTACCTGCTTAAGGATCTCTAGCTCTCGGTCCCAAACCCTTGATTTCAATCGCCCTGTTTGATGCCGACCCTGCAACCTCATTGGCATTTGTCAAGCAGAAACTCAAAGATGCGGGCGTAGATCTGCGTTTTACTGGGGATGAAGCTCAACACCTACAACGCCTTGGGGGCCGCGCCAGTGAGCTAGAAAGTGTGAGTCTTCGTGTCTCATCATCAGAAAACGCCAGTCATAATAAAAAATAGATGATACTCAAAGTACGCAATGGCCAGACAATCCAACAAGCAGTTGAAGAGATAATCACTCGCGCAGTTGGGGAGCTGAGAAAAAATGCGTTTGGCGATGATACGGATGATATCAAAGGCAAGCCATGGACGCGGGAACAGGCATGGAAAATAGTCAAGATGCTCTCTGTTAAGCCGGAGGTCCGTGCCATATGTTCAACTGGAAATGTGGATGATAGTCTCAGAAACAAAAACCAGGTCTCATACTTTGACATCCTCATGGAGTTCCCATTTAAAGGCGATGAAAATGCATTGCGTGGGATGGAAAGCGCAGAGTTAATCAGCATTGGATCACAGGATGATCGACCGTCAACGATTCGCCCTGGAAAGCCGGTCTATCGTTGGGCATTCGAGAGGCTCGTGAATGATGCGGTTTTCCGAGCAGCCCAGGAGATCACGATTAACGAGAAGCAGATTGCAAGCTGGGAGACTGTGATACAGAAATGTGAAGATGAACTTCAGCGACTGAGAAATGTGGAAGAGTTGGATGGGGGCTGGGTTAGATGGCTTCTGGGCGGAAGGGCTGATGTTTGGGGACGTGAGAGATTTCTACTGCGCAAGCTTGGTGATGCAAACAGGAAGATTGAGGAATTGGACCGTATGAACAAGGGTTTGAAGGCAATCATTAAAAAACATTAGCTGCTTGATACAAAGTTAAGTATGGTACATAATATACACCATAATCTCATCTCCAATGGTCTGGGGTAATGATCTCCTTGAAAATACGTTCCTCTCACTGAGATGCCTTTCGTGACATCGACAGTTTTGGTTCATGTTAATGCAAAATAGACAACGCCAGAGACCGGATCCCAAGAACCTTGATAAATTTCGAGTAGAATACTAGGAGCCACCCATCTCTGCTTGTCGGCAACAAACTGTCTATCTGGCGCGATCAAGGATTGCTTGTGATCGCCACGATGGTAGACAATGTAGGACATTTGCTGAGCCTCAAGGTGATGCGTGTGTCGGTATGTGTCTGAGTACTCAATAGTCCTGGCACTGACCCTGTCCAGCGTCCAGGGGTTGTAAGCACATGGCAGCCTTTCTTCTCTTCGTCGCCCCATTTCTCAGCCCATGCTTCCGCCTCTATCCTTTCTCTCCAAGGCTACTCTCCTCTTCCTGCACATCCAAAAACCCTTAGAGACCTTACCCATGCATCCGACCTCCTCACCCTCCCGTCCTCCTTTGGCTCCATTCAGCTCGGACAGACCTTTTCTAGCTGCCTCTGCGTCAATAATGAAGCACCTTTTTCCGTAGACTCAATCCGTGTCTGCGTCGAGATGCAAACGGCCACTACAAAAGCATCTCTCTACCAGACCCCAGAGTCATCAGGAACATCTCTTACCAGTGGAGACACACTCGAATGCATCGTTGGACATGAGATCAAGGAACTCGGACAGCACGTCCTTGCCTGTACTGTCACTTACCGCCTTCCTCCCAATGTCCGCCCCATTCCAGGCGCAAGTGGAGATCCTGATGATCCTGGCCTCCTGACATTTCGTAGATTCTACAAGTTCATCGTTCGTGCACGCCACCCTTTGCCTCGTCTCCTAATCATCTGCTCATCTTAGGTCACCAATCCACTCGCGGTTAAAACTAAAGTACATTCTGTACGTTCACCTACCGCTCTCCTAATGCCGACCGAACGCGAAAAAATCTTTCTTGAAGTTCATATTCAGAATATGACTCAAGAAACCATGCATTTTGAACAGCTATCATTTGAGCCTACAGACGAATGGCAAGTCCAAGATCCTAATATCATGGACGACAAACAGTCCGTCTTCTCTGGTTCCATTGCTCTCATGAACCCTCAGGATGTTCGACAATACATCTTCATTCTCTTCCCCACCTTGACATCTTCACAAAGACCTCTTGCTGTCCACGCACCAGGAACTATATATCCACTGGGGAGGCTTAACATCATGTGGAGATCATCATACGGAGAGCCTGGGCGATTGCTTACCAGTACTCTCACCCGTCGGATACCACTGGTTAACCCTGCTCCACCTGCACCTACCACCACTCACTTGCCCCAGCATCCCGCATCAGCCCTTCCTCCCCATCTCAAACGAGACAGAACCACTTCCCCCAAATCATTGGGTTCTCAATCTCGACCTGGAACTCCACCACTACGCTCTCCGGCTACCCCAATGGCGCCTACAACCCAAGGTGCTGGATCGGTTTCACTTAGCATCGATGCTCATTTGACCCTTCGTGAGCCTCTCCCTTCTCATGTCAGAGTAGAAGAACCAATTTCTCTGGCATTTACACTTCACATCAATTCAACGCCTCAGATTTCGACCAGTCCTTCTCGTCCTCTCCTTTTCGCCATACAACACGTCCTTCCCACACCACCTTCAAGCAACGTTCTTAAGACAGTAGCTCCTCGCCAGCCTGTCGTGATTACGAGTGCTGCCCAAAGCCAAAGACTGGACTTGGGATACAACGCTTCACGTACAGCTTCGATTCTTCCAACACCGCAAACTCAGCTACCACAATCTTTAGTTTCTCGATCAACGACAGCACAAATATCGGCGTCAGCAGAGACAGACGTCACTAGCCCTCGCACGTCCTTGTCCACCTCCACCTCTGGTTTCTCCACGCCCACTGCTGTGTCTGGTAGAGGTTCTACAAGCAACGCACCCGGAACATTCAATTACGCTCTCGCACGACAGAAGCTACTTGTTGCCTCTCCTTGGCAACAGAATACAGCTTTTGATTTTGACATGGAGCATGAAGAAGCTGTCGGCAGTACCGGTCTGCTCGGAGAGGAGGATATTATTGTTTATCCTTCGCCTTACCCTCTTCATCATACCGCCACTAGCAATGCTAGCGCTTCGGGGTCGTTCGTTCCTATCGGTGCTTCATCCTTTACATTACCACCTTTGACACCCACGATGCAACTCATCCCAGCTCATCCCTCTTCAACAGCAGCTTCGGCTATCCATGCTTCGCAGTCCTCTACGTCAACGGCTAGCTCCATTGATTCGGGTTCCATTCAAGAACTTGACTATCGACAACCGTATGCGTCCTACGATTTTGAATTGAGTTATATCCCGTTGCGTACGGGGTTTCATGGTGTGGGAGGTGTGAGAGTGTTGTATCTCGGTGAAGCTGATGAGGTGCCGACGGCTCCAGAAGAAGAGCAAGGTAGGTCAGAGGGGCTCGACATCAAACTTGTTGGGAAGAAAGTGTCGAGAGAGAGGAGGAAAGCTGTGATTTTGAAGGAGTATGACATTGTAGCTGAACTTTTGGTGTCGTCGTGAGAACATGATTTTAGACCTTGGAGTGGCCAGCTTTTTTTACCATATAGCTTGGAAGTATATATAAAATCAAATTTGTTGTCATATATAATTTACCGTCAGTCCCTGGTGCAGACATTAATGTGTCCTAGGTCAGTCGAAATGCCCGAGAACGATGATTTTGGGGTCATTGTTCGGTGCATGGGAAATCATCGCAAGTAGTCCACAGCAGGAGAGGAGGTCAAGCCGAACAACAAGAGTATAAAGATTCTTGTTGGAGGACCGACGTGAGGAGAGGAATCCCCGAGAACGGCGCACCCGTTTGTGAGGTCATGCTTCTTTTTTGCATCTAATATTTATTACACGGTGCTCGATCGCAGTCCGTGGTAGGTACATAGTACACTACTTAGATATTAGGAAGAGAAAGAAAAAGAAAAAAAGGAAAGGAGGAAGAGGATGTGTACACTGCCTGCTTCAAGTGGGAGCCATGTACGGACTATAGGATATAGATTGTTATTTTCTTTAAAAAAGGTCTTGAATTCTCTCGGTAGGGTGTTTTCCTAAGACTATCTCCCTTGGGCAATGGAGAGTGGACAAGACAGGACAGTTCACCTGGTCCAATACACCTATAATTCCCATGTTATGATGTTGACAAGGTCATTGTGGAGGTTGCTAAATGCATGTAGACCAGAGTCCATCTACGTTACCACTCTCAGTAAAATTACTTGGAACCACCACTATCGTCGGTGCTTCTTAACAAAACCGACACTGCAGAATTTTTCCAGAATATCAAAATAATTAGCAGTGAATTACTTTTTGATCTAGAAAGAGCTGGGCTGCAATGACACTACAGCGTCAATTCTGCTTTATACGTGAACAATTTTCAAACATAATTATAACTGCACAATTCTTCACGAACAATACCACCATAAGAAAAGGGCTGCCCTTTGCCTGAATGAAGCATCCAGTAGTTCACATGGACAAGACATCTATTATAGTTGATACCGAACAAGACATGATTATGATCTTACAAAAAACAAAAAAAGGGGAAAGAAATCGTCACGCAGCAATCCAAGGCTGACTGACCAATTGCTGAACAGACAAAAGCGCTCGATACCTCACTTCAGGATTCGAATGCGTCATCAAATCCATCACACGCGCTTTTGCTCCCAATTCCGTCACAAGTCTATACAGTCAGGAATTTAAAAAAAACCTAAGGTGAGGTAAAAAAAACAATATGATCGACTTACTTCTTTCCGCGATCATAGTGCTTGACATATTGACCGACATCATTCGCTGCAATGGCCAAGATATTGGGATCCGTAGCAGTCTGCAGGATCTGAATCAGAATTCTAAAAGAAGGTGTGAGTAACCCGATCATAAACCAGATAGACTCTTAAACTGACTTGAGTTGTTCGTGGTCCTTCTCATTCAACTTGGTAGCGTTCTCTTTCCAAAAGTCATCCGATTCATGAACGGGCGTCCACGACAGGTGTCCCGACGCCAACTCTGATATATATTCATCATATGTCCTTTTGAACACACGCCAAATCAGAAATGTGATGAGAGAGAGAGAGAAAAACATACGTAAGATTCTGGAAATGAGTGGTCAATTCTTCCTTCAAAAACTGAACGTCTCCACCAATGTCCTCATCTGACCATTTGCGTTGCGAGAGATTTTTCACAAACGGTAAAAGCTGAGCGACAAGCATAGCAGGGAGATTGTCAGAAGGTGCTTTGGTGACAAGGTTCTGTAACAAAAGTCATGATCCATCGAATATTCCCAAAAAAAGAGGAGCGGGGGGAAGGAGTCGTACTCGGAAAGTGGCAACGATGACACGTATCACTTTTTCCTTCATCGCCGACTTGGCGGTTTCAATCAGAACAGGGATGACGTCGTACTTTCTATCACAAAATTGAGTTCATATTTTTCTTTCTGCATAGATCGAAGATGTACTTGTTGAGCTGCTGAGCGATATTCTGCTCATACGTCAACAGCCAGAAACAGAACGACACCTGATAGCTCATCTGAGGACCTGGAGCACGAGTCAGAATATCGAGGAACCTATCCGTAGTAAGTTGTTCAATATCAGAAATATAATTCGCACAAGAATGGACCGCTACCCTGGTATGATGGCTGAATTAACCCAGACAGCTTGACGAACTTGCTGCCTTGCTAACAATGATTCCAAACATTGAACACCAACATCACGTTTATGCGGGGAAGAACTAGTCACAAATTGTGCTAGTACTTGCAAAAATAGTTGCAAGTGTCGTTGTAACACATCGCACTGTTGTTCAGCACTGACAATCATGAGTTCAAGGGCGACTGGCAGACAGAGAATAAACAAACTAGCAGACCTCAGAAGTACAGTCAGTATCTGTGCCGCCTTCAATTGGGTAAAGTCGTCTTGAGCATTGAGGCACCTAGTCAGGTGTGTCAACCAAACGAACTGACAAGGTGGGAATGAACTACATACTTGAGCAGCGGGAGATATGGGAGGTCATGATCGGACTGATTCATCCTCAAAAACAACGGTATACGTTCTTCATGATCTATCCACCCATCCTCATCAACCGACTCCCAACGCGGTATCCTTAACCATCGACTCACCCGTCAATGCATCAGCAATCCACACAAGGAGACACTGCTGAATATCACTCTTCGAGACTGTCTTCAACAAACCAATAAACAATTGCACAAAAGTGTTTCCCTCAGATAACAGAACGGATTCAATGCGCGCCCGAGGCTGACGGTCGACTTTCTTGATCAAACCAAGTTGCTCAAGCGTAATCAAGTCTGCGCGTTGATATGCCTGGTTGTCATTCAGCTGACCAAACACCAAAAAAATGTCATGTCCCTATAGATTACCCACATCCCAGGGTACATTTTTGTTCCGGATTTTAGTCGAGTTTTCGTCGACATACGGATTGGCTACCAGTGTCACA
>Ga0153940_1001618_pt1 | contig 10064 bp, 8 predicted proteins | sample TSNJ024MetaG_FD_104736 | JGI IMG/M metagenome (GOLD analysis project Ga0153940, IMG submission 104736) | Attine ant fungus gardens microbial communities from New Jersey, USA - TSNJ024 MetaG | ecosystem: Host-associated > Fungi > Mycelium > Unclassified | place: USA: New Jersey, Brendan T. Byrne...
AGTAATGAAATCGGATCTTGACGCGCAGCCTGTATTTCTTCAAAAGGAAGATACGATCAAGGGGCATTTTCTAATATGTTATATCACAGTGCTTTTGGAACGTATCCTTCAATTTAAGGTTCTCGGGGACAAATACTCGACTTCAGAAATTTTCAACTTCATAAAAAATTTCAAAGCCACGAAAGCCGAGAGTAAATATATAAATACTACCACCTACTCTGATTTTATCAATGATCTGTCAAAGATGTTTGGTCTCCCGCTTACAAATTATTTTCTGACAGAGACGCAGATAAGATCAATGTTCAATCATAAACTATAACTCAAATTCCTGAGTACCAAAAAGGCTGCTGCATCATCACTGCATCAGCCTTTCGATTTTTATTAAGTTTACACCATTTTTAGTGCCTGATACCAAAGTCAGGTTATATGCAATTTAGAAAAAAAAATCAATGAAAATTTTGTAAATTTTTAATTAAAAGTCAGGGAATGTTACTGTTCACACCCAGTATCCCGCGAGGTATTTTTTGTGAGTGAAGCAAAGCGGAAGTCACAGAAAATCCGAGAATTGCCGGCGCGAAATTATGCAAAATGCATAATTAAGGAAGTTCTTTACGCTTTGCGCAAAGAACGGCTTTCACACTAAATTCGTACTTTGTACTCATTAAGTGTTCAATGCCTCTGTGCATCGCGAAGCGTGTTGCTGGTCACGGAGCGAACAGTAACCGTGCATCTACAGGAATAGGAGAATTCTTTTTGTTTGATTGCAGCCATCGGCAGCGGTATGGTATACTCAATAGCAAGACGTAACTGTTAATTTAGTTCATGAAAAGGAGTAAAGAAATGCCGTATATACAGATTAGAACATCCAATAAAATTGCTAAAGAAAAAATAGAAGAAATCAAAACATCATTGGGAGAAATCATTACTATCATACCCGGGAAAACCGAAGCAGTATTGATGGTTGATATCGTCGATGGATGCAATCTTTATTATCAGGGGAATCAGGATGAATCCAATGCTTATGTTAAAGTTGAGGTATTCCAGAAGGTGCTTCCGGAGTATGCAGTACAGGTGACGGGGGCGATTACTAAACTTTTAGAAGAAAAGGCTGGGATTCCGAGGAACCGAACATATGTAACCCATGAAGGAATCCCTGACTGGGGCCGCGGAAATATTCATTTTTAAAGTGAGACAATACATGAAAGGCTGTGCCCTGCTGATTATCTCCGTAAAGAAAGAATGAAGCTGTTGAATTAACTTTTTAAATTCACACGTGAACCAATGTCATTTAGTTAAGATGATGGAACAGGAAGACAACATTAAAAGTTATGATTGAGATGTCTTTTGCTGAACGTTTCTGGCTATGGGAATAAGCCGCAGGCGGATATAATGGATTTTGTAAATATTTTTAAACATACCAAAAAGACAGATTTACATCCACCTCAAAATAAAATATACTATTTTATAGCTGGTTTTGTTTTATGAAAAGCGGTATGTAAAACTGGCGGGCACCCGGAATCTATGCTGGCGGGCATAATTCCGGTCAGGCCTGATAGGCAGTATATTCTGTTCTATCAGGCTCTCTATATCCGGTGGACTTTCCTTATTATGAAGCCGAAGAAAGTAGTGACATGCCTGATAAGCAACCGTATAATTCACCTGGTATACGTGCTTTGTTTTTTTCTGTTTGATTACCACGTGACCAGTGATAATCGAGCAAAAGTTGTAAAGGAGCAGACGTGCCCACACTTCCATATCAATGTATTCGCGTTTCTTGGAATGGAAATTGATCGCACCAATGGTATGTTTTAGTTCACGGAAAGATGTCTCGATCCCCCATCGGAGTCCGTACAGAGTTTTAATTTCTTCAGGAGAAAACTCTTCGGCTGGAAGATTGGTTATGATGGTTTCATACCCACTGTCCGAAATCTCAAAGCGTAGAATACGGAGTGAAATGGGATATTCATCCCCTGAACCTTGTTCAATGTAATCAAATGTGACATCGTGGCAGATAAATCGGTATTGGTCTTCGAGTTCAGGATGTAACCGTTTCCTTTTTGATTGGGAGCGGGTAAGAATGCGGTTTATCTGCATGTCAAAGCATTCCTCATCAGGAAGGTCGCTGCCGAGCAGGCGGCGCATATTGATATCCTTTGCACGAATCATGAACTGGGAATTGTGTTCTATGGCATGGGCAAAAACATTGAAAGAATGAAAGCCTCTGTCAGCAATAAAAACAGGAACCGTATCTGAGCTGCTGTAACGATCAATCATCTGAGCAAGGGCTTGGAATTCATTCTTCTTGCGGATTGGCTGGACAACGGAGTCGCAGTATCGTTTGGAGAGAAGATCGAAAAGGGCAACCACATGGACTTGGTTATACCCCAGGGTTGTTTTCCCATCAGGGGCAAAATAAGAATCCTGGTCTAAGGGATTTCTAGTAAAGGTAAATGTGGAACCATCACATGCAAGCAGTTGATATTTTCCTTTATACAAGGAAAACGGATAATGAGAATTAAACTGCTGGAATAAAAATGGGAAGGTTTCAGGGAGAAGTTTACTGCGCTGCTGGTGGAACGCTGAGTTGGAAGGCGTGGCAGGGTCATAGGCAAAATACTTCAGTATTTCATGCCTAGTGGTGCCCGCTTCCATACAGATGCAAAAATGTAGGAGAGACTGAAAATCAATCTTACGTTTTCTGGAGAAATCAGTTTCAGGGTTTTTAGAGAAAAGCCAGGGAAATTGTGCCATATCCGAGATGTCTTGAAGCAAGGTTTGTTTTACTTGATTAGCGAAAGTCATAAGCTACCTCCTGTAATTAGTTGAGACGATATACTCCTAATTACATTGGCCGCTTTCGTTACCCCCAAAAACTAATCCGTCACGAAAGCGGCCGCACATTTTGGGCTGCTTGTCAACCTTTTTTATGAAATTTTACAAAAAACGGTTAGACCCCTTTAAGAAATCTAACCGTTTAACTTAACTAAATGACATTGCACGTGAACAGTAACCAAACACCAGAAACAGGTACAAAATAATAGCTACAAAATAGTTGCAGTTTTATCATTATGTGCTATAATTGGGTAAATGAATAATGTGCAAAATAGAATTTCATGCGTCAAGTGTTCAGTGGATGGGGAGTTGCCGCCGAAACGAAAAGTTCGTCTTACGATATGAAGTTCGCACCCGTTGCAACAAGTGAGGATAACATCTCATAATTGTGAAGGGCTATTTTAAATTAATGTTCTGACACATTATGGAGATGTTTTTTTCATCCGATTCTCCGGATAAGAAAATAATCTCCGTTAACTCCAGACAGCAGGAAAACCTGCTGGTACGCAATATAAAATTACCAAGATACAGGAGGAATCTGTCTTATGGTTGATAGAGAGAAAGTAAATGCAGCCATCCGGCTGCTGTTAGAAGGCATCGGAGAGAATCCGGACAGAGAAGGATTAGTGGAGACCCCATCCCGCATTGCGCGGATGTATGAAGAACTTTATGGTGGCATGGAGGAAGACGGAAGAGATCACCTTGTCAAACAATTTACCGTGGAAAATAACGAAATAGTAGTGGAAAAAGATATCACATTCTATTCCACCTGTGAACACCATCTGCTTCCATTCTACGGAAAGGCTCATATTGCTTACATACCTAATGGAAAGGTAGTCGGCTTAAGCAAACTGGCCAGAACCGTTGATGTTTACGCCAGGAGACTGCAGATTCAAGAGCGGATGACCATCCAGATTGCCGAGGCTCTGGCAGACAGCCTGAACCCAAAAGGAATCATGGTGATGATAGAAGCTGAGCATATGTGTATGACCATGCGAGGCATCAAAAAGCCAGGCAGCCAGACCGTGACAACAGTAGCCCGGGGGGCCTTCAAAGAAGAGCATGAATTGCAAAGAGCATTTATGCAGATGGTAAAACAATAATGAAACGAATAAATCAGATATTATTTCATCCTGAATATCAGGACTGTTTTCGTGAGGTTCAAAGCCTGGAGACAGACAGAAAGTTCTGTGGGCATACCATGGAACATTTTCTGGATGTGGCCAGGCTTACTTATATTTTTGCTCTGGAAGAAGGGATTAAAGCAGATCGGGAAGTAATATATGCAGCCGCCTTGCTGCACGACATCGGCCGTCACCTTCAGTATACCCAAGACATCCCACACCATGAAGGCAGCGCCAAAATTGCGGCAAAGATTCTTCCGGGCTGCGGTTTCACTCCTGCAGAGCAGGCGGTCATTATCGAGGCTATCCATGCCCATCGCTGCCCCCAGGAGAAAGGAAGCTTCTCCGAATTGTTATATCGTGCGGACAAGATATCCAGAAACTGCTTTGCCTGTCCGGTTCAGAAAGAATGTAACTGGCCCCATGAAAAGAAAAACATGAAGATTAAATATTAGAGGGAATGAAAATGCAGATTGGAAACCGAGAATTTAATATAAAACATAAAACCTATATTATGGGGATTCTGAATATCACGCCAGATTCCTTTTCTGACGGCGGCAAATGGAACAACCTGGATCAGGCACTATCTCATGCCCGGGAAATGATTGAAGATGGCGCAGACATCATCGACATAGGCGGAGAATCCACCAGACCGGGGCATATTCAGATTACCGACGAAGAAGAAATCGCCCGGGTAACCCCTGTGATAGAAGCTTTGCGCAGCCGCTTCGATGTGCCGATATCAATCGACACCTATAAGTCAAAAGTAGCACAAGCGGCTGCCGACGCAGGCGCCCATCTGATCAACGATATATGGGGATGCAAATATGACAAAAAAATGGCCCGCGTCATTGCCAAAACCGGCACAGTATGCTGCCTGATGCACAACAAAGACGAAGCCTTATACGAGAACTTCATGGAAGACATCCTAAATGCAACCATGGAATGTGTAAGACTGGCCAGAGAAGCGGGCGTTGCCGACGATAGAATCATCATCGACCCCGGCGTAGGCTTTGGAAAAACTTATGAGGGCAATCTGGAAATCATCAACCATCTGGAAAAGTTCCGCGAACTGGGCTACCCCGTTCTCCTGGGAACATCCAGAAAATCAGTGATCGGCAAAACCTTGGACCTGCCGCCTGCAAAAAGGGTAGAAGGCACCCTGGCAACCACCGTAATGGGCGTTATGAAAGGATGTTCTTTCGTTCGCGTACACGACGTAAAGGAAAATAAACGTGTTATTCAAATGACCGAAGCAATTCTGGGAAGGTAAGAGGACTTATGGATAAAATAAAGATTAAAAACCTGGAGGTATTCGCAAAACACGGAGTATTTCCGGAAGAAAATATTCTTGGGCAGAAATTCATAATATCGGCAGTACTCCATACAAACGTAAGAAAGGCCGGCCTTAGTGATGACCTTCAAAAGTCGATTCATTACGGAGAAACAAGCCATCTGATGAAGAAGTTTATAGAAGAGAATACATTTCAGCTATTGGAGACAGTTGTGGAACAATTAGCTGAAAAAATGTTATTGGAGATTCCGGGACTTGAAAAAATACAGCTGGAACTAAAGAAACCCTGGGCTCCCATAGGCCTCTCTATTGAAAATGTTTCAGTAGAAATTGAACGAAGCTGGCATACCGCATATATTGCCCTTGGATCAAATATGGGTGATAAGAGAGCTTACTTAAATGCCGGTATTCTGAGACTTAAGGATACACGTGGATGCATCGTGACAAAAGTCTCGGATTTTATCACAACTGAGCCTTATGGTGGGGTAGAGCAGGATGCGTTTTTAAACGGAGCACTTGAACTGCGTACTTTATTGACGCCGGAAGAATTGCTTGAGCAGATACATGAGATTGAATATGAGAATCAGAGAGAGCGGAAGATACACTGGGGCCCAAGGACTCTGGATATGGATATTCTGTTCTATGATAATGTTATTTTGGATAAAGAAGATCTGCATATCCCCCATATTGAGCTGCATAAACGGGAGTTTGTGCTGGTGCCGATGCGGCAGATTGCAGGATATAAGAGGCATCCGATTATAATGAAGACGGTGAATGAGATGTTGGAGGAGTTATGAAATTTTTTCATTTGTCAGATTTACATATTGGGAAACATCTGCATCATTATAATTTAAAAGAGGATCAGGAGATGGTTTTGGCTCAGGTGGTGGATTATGCACGGAGTGAGAGACCGGATTGTATTGTGATAGCAGGTGATATTTATGACAGATCGACACCATCGGCGGAGGCGGTGTCTGTTTTTGATGGGTTCCTGACGGAATTGTCGGCCATAGAACCGGCTATTCCGGTTTTGATCATCAGTGGGAATCATGATTCGGCGCAGCGGCTGGATTTTGCCAGTGGGATTCTTAAGAAGCAGTTGGTTTATATCGCGGGAGTGCCGCCGATGACGCCGGATGAGTATCTGAAAAAGGTGATCTTAGAGGATGCTTATGGGAAGGTGAACTTTTATATGCTTCCGTTTGTAAAGCCGGGATATGTGCGGAATGTCTTTCCGGAAGAGATGATCGAAAGTTATGATATGGCTGTGAAGAAGTTGATCGGGCGGGAAACCATCGATGAAGGTGAAAGAAATGTGTTGATTTCCCACCAGTTTTATACTGCCGGGGAGGACAAACCGGTCAGTTGTGATTCTGAAACGATTACGGTTGGCGGCCTTGACAATGTGGATATAAAGGCGGTGGAGAAGTTTGACTATGTGGCGCTTGGGCACATTCATGGAGCGCAGGCGATGGGCCGGCCCCAGATACGTTATTGCGGAACCCCGATGAAATATTCTGTTAGTGAAAGCAATCATGTTAAATCTATTACGGTGGTGACATTAGAGGGAAAAGGTATTGCTCCGATGATTGAGACGCTGCCGCTTAAGCCTCTTTATGATGTGAAGAAGCTGGAAGGTAAACTGGAAGACATTCGAAGGGCCTGGGAAGGTGAATGCAATGAAAAATGTCAGGATTATGTCAGCATTACGCTGACTGATGAAGCGGAGCTTTATAAGCCGAAAGAGGATTTGAGTGTTTGTTATGAACGTATTCTTGAAGTTAAAGTAGACAATTCCAGAACTCGGGCGGTGCTGGATAACCTGGAGGATGTTCGGCTGGTTACGGATCCCATGACGGTGTTTGGGGAATTTTTTCGGGAGCTGCAGGGGCGTAGTATGACGAAAGAGGAAGCGGAGATTTTACAGACGATTATTTTAAAGGCGAAGGAGGGAGATGAGGATTGAGGCCGAAAGAATTGGTGATGTCCGGGTTTGGGTCTTATGCTGGGAAAGAGACTGTGGATTTTACAGTGGTGGATCATGGTATTTTTTTGATAACAGGTGACACTGGGGCAGGCAAGACGACGATTTTTGACGGAATTGTGTTTGCCCTTTATGATCAGACCAGTGGGGGCAAGAGGGATGGTAATATGATGCGCAGCCAGTATGCATCTCTTGATACGCCGACTTATGTGGAGTTTGTTTTTTTATATCGGAATCAGGAATATAGGATTAAGCGGAATCCGGAATATCAGAGGGAGAAGAAGAGGAAGGCGGCAGATGGTACGCCCGGTTTTACAACTGAACGGGCTGGGGTGGAGTTGACACTTCCGGATGGAACCGTCTTTATGGGAAATAGAATAGAGACGAATAAAAAGATTGTGGATATTTTGGGGGTGGATGCGCAGCAGTTTACACAGATCGCGATGATTGCCCAAGGGGATTTTTTGAAGCTTTTGCATGCGCAGTCCCAGGAGCGAAAAATTATTTTTTCCAAGCTTTTTAATACCAGGATATATTGGCGGATTCAGGAGAATCTGAAGTATCGTGCCAAAGAGTGTTTTGAAAAATTGGAGGAAAATGAGAAAGATTTTCGGCGTGAGGCAGAGCAGATTCATCTTCCGGAGGGAAATGATTATGCAGGGCTGATAAATGAATTGAAGTTGCGGCCGGATATTGAAAGAACAAGAGAGATTGTAGAGATCTTTGTGAAAGGCGGAAAAGAGAAAGAAAAGTGTATTCGTAAAGAATACGATCAAAATTATCAGGAGGCGGAGGAAGTAAAGCGCGTTTTGGATATGGCTCAGAGTATAAACCGTCTGTTTGATGAGCTTGAAATGGCTAAAAGCGAGCGGGATGAGCAGGCAGCGATGAAGGAGCAGTTTGAGCATCTTAAAGAACAGTTGATGATGGGGAGGAAGGCAGAAACCACTGCTTTTAAAGAGCAGGATTATCTGGAGAAGAAGTTATCCTATGAAAAAATCCGGATGGAGATTTCTCAGTTGGAAGAACGTTTGAAGGAAAAAGAGGGAAGTTTGAAAGCAGCCAGGGAGACCGCCGAGAGGTGGGAAGTGCAGCAAAGAGAGCAAGCACCCAAACTCCATAAAATGATTGCCCGTATACAAGATGCTCTTCCTGATTATCAGAAGCTGGAAGAAAAGAGGTGGGTGGCTTCTCTTAAGATGCGGCAAAGCGTAATGCGAAAGGCGCAGGAAGCTTATCGGCAGATATATGATAACTATGATCAACTGTATGAAGCATATGTTGCCGCGGCGGCCGGAATTTTGGCCAAAGAACTTAAGGAAGGGGAAAAATGCCCGGTATGCGGCTCCCTGCACCATCCCGATAAGGCAAAGTTAACAGAAAAAGTACCATCCAAAGAACTTTTGGATCGGGTAAAAAAGGAGCGGGAGCAGGCCAAGGAAAAACAGGAGAGGGCAGAAAAAGAGTATCAGGAAGCGCTGAAGGTGGAGCAGGAAATTAAAATGCTGGAGGAAGGGCTTCCTTATAAGACGCTGAAAGAAGCCAAGTCAGCTCTGGCAGAGGCACAGGCGAAGCTTAGGATGTTGGAAAGAGAAGTGAAGGATACACGGACAGAACTGCAAAAGCAGCAGCAGGAAGCAATGGAAGAGAAAGGGCGGAAAAAGTTGCTGGCTCAGAATGAAAATGATGCTGAGGAACGATCAGCACAAGCCCGGCAGATGTATATAGAAGAATTGCAGAGGGCTGGATTTGCAGATGAAGAGGATTATCAGCGCTTTAAGATTTCGGCCGAAAAGCTGCAGGAGATCCAGGCGCAGATACAAAGTTTCCAGGAGCGGGTGATCAAGACAGAGGAGGCGATTCGGGTCTATGAGAGTCAGACGGAAGGAAAGCACCGGATAGCGGCAGATGAACTGCAGGCGAGAATTGATGAACTGGCTGTGGTGAAGACCCGTCTGGAGGAGGAGCGTCAGCAGTTATTTGTTCAGAATATCAGGAATGGTGAGATAAAAAAGCAGTTGAAGCGTATTCATGAGGAGCAGATTGAGTTAAAAGGGCAGTATCAGGTGACAGTGACGTTATCCAGGACGGCAAATGGGACATTACATAAAAGTATTAAGTTGGATTTTGAGACATATATCCAGCGGCAGTTTTTTAAGCAGATTATTAAGCTGGCAAATATGCGGTTTGCCCGGATGACGGCGAATCAATTGGTGCTTCGGTGCCGGGAGATAAAGGATCTGGGAACTCAGGGGCAGGTGGGATTGGATTTGGATGTGTATAGTCCGGTTACCAATTCTACCCGGGATGTGAAGACACTTTCCGGCGGCGAGTCATTCTTGGCAGCGCTGTCGATGGCACTTGGGCTGGCGGATGTGATTCAGAATACGGCAGGAGCGATCCAGTTGGATACGATGTTTATTGATGAAGGGTTTGGGTCACTGGATGATGAAGCGCGGGAGCAGGCGATTCAGATTTTGAATGAGCTGGCTGGGGAGAAGCGGCTGGTGGGGATTATTTCACATGTGACGGAATTGAAGGAGCAGATTGAGCGGAAACTTGTTGTGGAGAGGAAGGAGACGGGGAGTTGTCTTGCTTGGAGATTGTAGGATGGGTTTGTAATGAATTTGAATAGTACCTTGAAGTTTAAACAACCCTGTTATGGCAGGAACCTTCTTTTTCGTAAATTGCTTGAAAAACCAGCGGGCAAAGGGCATGGGATTACTTCCGTAAACAATTGGCGGCGTTTTTAGCGGCGGCGGAATCCACTGCTTATGGAGACTTAAGCGCGACGGCTCTCCGGAGCGTTTTAGTCGTAGTTAGCAGTTAG
>Ga0153940_1001619_pt1 | contig 10048 bp, 6 predicted proteins | sample TSNJ024MetaG_FD_104736 | JGI IMG/M metagenome (GOLD analysis project Ga0153940, IMG submission 104736) | Attine ant fungus gardens microbial communities from New Jersey, USA - TSNJ024 MetaG | ecosystem: Host-associated > Fungi > Mycelium > Unclassified | place: USA: New Jersey, Brendan T. Byrne...
CTAAGCCATTAACTGCCGACAGCCCGGCGGATGAGTTGGACGATTATCAGGATGAATCGTTCCCCCTTAGCAGAGTTATTTTAATATCCGCGTCGGTTGTCGTGCTTATTATATTCGCGGCCTTGATTTTTAAAATCAATTCTACCAGTAAGAAATTAGATGAAGCCATTGCGAAGCTGGCGCCGTATGAAGAAAATGGCGATTATAATACTTTATCAATACAGCTTGATGCAGAAAGAAATAAGAATCAGGAATTACAGGCTCAGCTGGATGAATATAAATTAAGCGGCGTGGAGCCTGTAGACACCGAAAATTCTCAGGGTAGTACGGAAGAACAAAACAACGTGAGCAGCCAAGCCACCGGAGATGTTATTCATATCGTCATGGCTGGCGAGAGCTTATCAAAAATCAGCAGTAATTACTACGGAACTATACAGGGAGTGCAAAAAATAAAGGACGCAAATGGCCTTACCAGCGATAATCTTAATATTGGTCAAGAGCTGACTATTCCTGATGTACCGTCTGACGGACAATAATAACCGAAGTGGAGGATAGCAATGGATTTCAGTCAATTGACCGTTTTGCAGCTAAGAGAAGAAGCAAAAGCCTGCGGGCTTAAAAATATCGTTAGGTATAAAAAGGTTGATTTAATAAAATGGCTTAACGAATACCAAGATTTAATGGAGGATGCTCCCCGCTTGGGGGAGCATACCGTTGACGACTTTACAAAAGAAAGCATACCGGAGGAAGAACAACTGAAAGAGGAAGAAGAACTGAAAGAAGAAGAACCGAAAGAAGAACAAACGAAAGAAGAACAGCTGAAAGAAGAAGATCCGAAAGAAGAAGACTCTTCCTTGGAAGAGGATGAGCCAAAGCAAGAACCACAGCTCGAAGCTCCACCTGAAACAGCGGCGGCAAAGCCTAGTCGGCGCCCACAGAACAGGATGGAATCTTTAGACAGCGGTATACTGGCCAGTGGTGTATTGGAGGTCATGCCGGATGGATTTGGTTTTCTCAGAAAGGAAAATTATTTACCCGGCACAAAGGACAGCTACATCTCCCCGTCTCAAATCAGACGTTTCAATCTTAAGACAGGGGATTTTGTTGAAGGCAACATACGTATACCTAAAGAAAATGAAAAGTACAGCGCAATCCTATATGTAAAAGGCGTGAACGGAGATAACCCGGAAAAGGCCTCGAAAAGACCAAACTTTGAAGACCTTACGGCAATATTCCCTAAGGAAAAGCTTCGGCTGGAAACCGTTAAAAATGAGCTCTCTACCCGTCTAATAGATCTTATCGCTCCTATAGGCAAGGGGCAAAGAGGCATGATAGTGTCTCCTCCCAAGGCCGGCAAAACCGTTTTGCTGAAAAAAATCGCCAACTCCATACTTACAAACAGCCCCGATATTTATTTAATAGTCCTTTTAATTGACGAACGTCCGGAGGAAGTAACCGACATCCAAAGGTCAATTCGCGGTGAATACGTTGACGTGGTTTATTCCACCTTTGACGAGTTGCCTGAGCATCATAAAAGAGTGGCGGAGATGGTATTAGAAAGAGCAAAAAGACTGGTGGAGCAGGGGAAGGATGTGGTGATCCTTTTAGATAGCATTACCCGGCTTTCAAGAGCCTATAACCTTACAATACCATCCAGCGGACGTACGCTTTCCGGAGGATTGGATCCCTCGGCCCTTTACATGCCCAAAAAATTCTTCGGGGCGGCAAGAAATGTAGAAGAAGGCGGTTCACTTACAATATTGGCGACTGCCTTGATAGATACAGGCAGCAAAATGGACGATGTTATTTTCGAAGAATTTAAAGGTACAGGCAATATGGAGCTTGTACTAGACAGAAAGCTTTCGGAAAAACGTATCTTCCCGGCTATAGACATCCATAAATCCGGTACAAGAAGGGAAGAAGAGCTCTTAACGGAAAGAGAGCTGGACGCGGTCTACTCCATACGTAAAATGATGAGTCACGCTTCAACTGCCGATGTTACGGAAAAAATTACGGATATGCTGTATAAAACTAAAAATAACCAAGAGTTTATAGAAGGCATACCGTCTATAGATAAATTGAAGGATTAACGAGCAAGCAATTACAGATGAGAGAGGAGTGTTTTTGTGAAGCCAATTAAAGTAATAAGGATAGGAGCCGCGCTCCTTGCCGGCATTGTACTTATGTCCTCGGTGGTTTTAGCTGCCACATACAGCGACGTACCTAGTACTCATTGGGCTTACGCGGCAATATCCAGAGTTTCGGAAAGAGGCCTGATGCTGGGAGATATGAACGGGAACTTTAATCCGGACAGCAGTATCGACAAGTTTGATACGGCAAAAATACTGGCCCAGATGGCCGGATATAAGTATACTAACGTCAGTACGTCCGAAACCGAGTATTATAACAAAGCGTATGAGAAAAACAAAACCTTTCTGTCGCAGTACGCAGCCAGTTTTTCCAAATGGAATTCCACCGCGAACCGGGAAATTGCATTCTTGCTTGAAAAAGAGATTTTAACGGTGGAGGATCTGAATCAATTCGTTATACGTAAAAACGACGGCACAGAAGCGCTCCGAGCCTTATCCAGAGAAGAAGCCGCCGTATTCTTTGTACGTCTTATGGGCAAAAAATCAGAAGCCGTAGCATATACGGACTACTATGCATTTAAAGATGATTCTTCCATCAGTATCTCCTCAAAGCCCTATGTGTACTATTTAAGAGGTATGGGTGTAATATCAGGCGATCCGAACAATAATTACAACCCGAATTCGGCAGTTACACGAGCCGCTATGGCCGTGATGTGCAATGCCGTTCTTGATCTGTTAAATAATAACAATACAGGAACTGTTGGCACAGGCGCTTTGTCATCAACCAATACCGCGGCCAGTGTTAATAACGTAGCAACTATATCAGGCACTATTGACAAATACTTTGAAACCTTGAATGCCTTCCAGATAGACGATGGCGCGGGAAACAAAAGTATTTACAAGCTCTCTTCCTCAGTCAGCATCACTGTGGATGGCTTTTTAAAAACAGCTCAAGACTTGAAGACGGGAATGTCGATAATAGGAACAGTAAACAATAATGAGCTGGTTAGTATCAAAGCCCAGAGTATGGTTACTGTGGCTCCTTCGACTGTGGTACCTGTTACAAATACGGAATTATCAACAGTGGAGGGTACGGTTAAATCTATAAGTACAGCTTCCGCCACCGAAACTATAAGCGTTGAAGTCCTTACAATAAATCCTATAGGACAGGTTTTCTCAGAGGTGCGCTCTTATGCCGTTAATGATAACTGCTCTATTACAATGGACGGGGACGCTATTGATTTTACCGATATAACCATAGGGGCTATTGTCACGCTCAAGGTTTCGGGAAGCCAGGTTCACAGTATAAGCCTCCCGGCAAAGGATGTTGAAATAGAGAAAGGCACCCTTCTGGAAAAATCTTATATCACAACCACAGGCACACCGGTCCTTAAAATTCAGGATGAGGATGAAAAAATATATGAGTTAAGGGTCACAAATAATTCATATATTTTTAGAAAAGGAATAGGGGAGTGCGTATGGAGTGAGCTGCGAATCGGCGATAGCGTTTGGGTAGAGGCTGAATATGATGAAATAATCCGCGTCAATGCCACCGGCAAATCTTCTTCTGAAAATGTAAGGATTCAGGAAATACATATTACTATGGAGGGCGCATATATAGTTGGCAAGAGTCTATCAGACAACCAGGTGAAAACTTATAGTCTGATAATAAGTACGGTCGACCCTTATTCGCTTCAGGTTGGAAGCGTTGCACAGCTGAATCTGGATAGCTGGGAGGTAGAAACTGTCAATATGGTAGAAAGCGCGGAATCCGGCTCGGTTACCGGTTATATCAAGAGCATACGCAGCTCATACTTTGTAATTCAGGATATTTCTTCCAACAAGGCCATAGAAGTGCAATTTAATAACGATACGGTTTTCGTAAATTCCATGACAGGAAAAAGAATTAGCTACAAGCAGCTTCAGGAGGATTCCAAGGTTTATGTAATTTATAGCTCGTCAAGTAGTTCTCTTGCAAAGACCGTTACCGTGCTGTCATAATAGCATATAAGAATGAGGGTGAACGAAGATGATTGCATACGGCAGGGGGCCTTCAACCCCTAAAAAAAAGATCGATGGAAAACGCAGGCCCCCTTCCGGCGGTAATTCAAACGGACTGCAAAAGAGTATTCGACGGATATATAAAAAAATACGGTCTGTAATAGCTCAGTTTGATTATGGAATGTATCTAGTTGCGGCCGCGGCAATAGTGTTAATAATTGTTGTCGGCTTTACCGTTTGGTTTTTTACTAACAAAAATGCTTATGATGTATATTTGGAAGGGAACAGGATAGGCTCTATCAAAAAGGCTGACGATATTACGGTTGAAAGTCTTATAGAAGACACCGTGTCAAAAATAACCGAGCGGGCCGGAAGCAATGTTGAGGTAAAGGAGGAAATCGTTTTGACTCCTGTCCATGCCTCAAGTAAGGAGCTTGTGTCCAGAGATTATATCGTCAGCGAAATGAGTAAGAAGTTTACTTATAGGGTGGAAGCCGGAATAATCACCGTAGATGGTATAGAAATGGCTATAGTAAAAAGCGTTAACGACGCGAACGCTATTACAACTAACATAATAAGCCAGTTCTTGCAGGATGATTTTGATATTGTGGATAAGGGATTTGTGGAGGATGTGGTCATAAGCAGCCGTTACGTTGAAAAAGAAGACATCATTTCCTCCGATCAGGCTTATTCCGTTTTGACGGCCCATAAAGAGGCTGAGAGAACTTATACCGTAGTTAAAGGCGACACCATCTGGGGGATATGCGATAGCTTTGGCATAAGTCAGAATGATCTGGCGAGACTGAACCCAACTTTGGACTTTAGCCGCCCTTTAAGCATAGGAGCAGTTCTTAATTTAACTGTCGCGGTCCCTGTGTTGTCGGTGAAGACGGTTGCAAAGGAAACCTATACCGAGGTAGCCGAAGCTCCGGTGGAATACCTGTATAATCCTAATCAGCCAAAAAGCTATTCAAAGGTTATCCAACAGGGCAAGGACGGACAAAAAATAGTAACGTACCATAAAACTCGGGTAAACGGCTTTGAAGAGAGCAGAGAAGTAGTCGATACAGTTTACCCTGCGGATCCTGTATCACAAATAATTGAGATCGGTACGAAGTGATTATTCTAACTTCCCTTTAAAGAAGGCTGCGCTGCTTTTCCCGCTGGCCCTGTTGAATCTTTTTAAGTGAAACAGCAGCTCGTCGTCGTCCTTGCCGATGTAATTTATACCTTCCTGGCATGACAAGGCGGCGGAGTATTTCAGATCCTTCAGCACTTCATTTGATAAGTCGTTTATTATGCCGAAGGGGTATGTGTAGGCAGTAACCTTGATGCCGGTATTCTTCTTAAGAAGTTTTTTGAATTGTGTTGTATCCTCTTTAAAAAACTCCTTGTATTCCTCTGCTGTCTCGCTTTTAAGCTTTGCGGCTCCGATACGGCCTTTGGTATTGTGGAGATTATAGGAATGATTCTGTATCTCCACGCGTCCGGACTTATCCATTTCTTTGATTTGATCCCAGTTTACATAAGAATAATTAGCGTGCTGTTTTTTGCCGGTTTCATTTTCCGTGTATGATCCCACAATTGACAGCACCATTTTTGCGTTGTATTTTTCCATTAGAGGATAGGCATATACATAATTGTTATAATGTCCGTCGTCGAATGTCAGTATAACCGGCTTATCCGGCAGGGTAGTCCAAGGTATCTTTACAAAATCTATCAGATCCTCCATATTGATGAAGTTGTAGCCGTTATCAGATAAATACTTGATGTCATTCTCCAATTGCTGAGGGGAAACTATATATTTGCCGCTCTTGCTTTTTAATATGCTGTGATACATAATAATGGTAACAGGAACCTTTTCATTTTCGTCGCTTTGGAAAAACGTTTCAACCGCATTCATTCTGTTAATTACGGGCCTTATCCAAATAATTGTCGCGGCAGCGGATAAGACCAATATAAAAATAAATTCTTTCTTTATAAACTTGAACATATAAACATCACTCCAACTATATCTGTCTATAACTAACCTATGAGTATAATATTTATGCGAGGATAAATTTTAGTAGAACAATGATTGAAAGGAACTATTGTATGAATAAACAACACATTGAACAGACAATGCGAAGCCTGACGGGCTTGACCTGCTACCGAGGAATCCGGCGGGACCCAATAATAATGAAGCTTGAGAAATATTTGCGAATTGTGCTGGAGGAAAAGTCTGAAACGGAATTGGCTGACGCATGTTTTGATTTTGTAAGCGAGCTTGTTGAGAAATCTGAGGCTTTGGGATTGAAGGGAAATGTATTTAGAGAATATCTGTGCCATTTATGCGTGTCCGACGTGAATGATTTTTCCTTATCAGTAGAACGCAGGCTTGATTATGAAGGCAAGACCTTGCATAAGCTTGCCTATGAAGACATGGAGCGGATTATTAGCTTAATGAGCTTGGATATAAAAAACATATTGGAGGCATTGGGCTGCAAGGTGAATCTTACGGACTATGAGCCGTGTATGCCCTTAGGAGATGACGGTTTACATAAAGTGGAACGATCTGAAACAGCCCAGGAGCTTATGGATGCCTTGATATGCCGATACAGCCGGTTCGGCTGCGGGGATTTTGCCAGGTATCCCATGTATAAGTACGAGGAAGGCAGCGGAATAACGGCTGTCCTCAACTATGACAGGGTCCTGTTCTCAGAGCTTATAGGGTATGAGGCGCAGAAGAAGGCGCTTATATCCAATACGGAAGCCTTTTTAAACGGACATGAGGCCAATAACGTGTTGTTGGCCGGAGCCAGGGGAACGGGGAAATCCTCCTGCGTCAAGGCTTTGGCTAACGAGTTTTTTGAAAAGGGACTGCGGCTTATTGAGATATCGAAGGAGCAGCTTGCTTTTATGCCCTACATTTTGAAGGAGCTTGAAAAGAGGGGAAGATATTTTATTATTTTTATTGATGATTTATCTTTTGAGGAATTTGAAACCCAGTACAAATATATGAAGTCTTTGCTTGAAGGCGGAGTGGAAGCCCGGCCGGGTAATGTGCTTTTTTATGCTACAAGCAACCGCCGGCATATTGTAAAAGAAAAATGGAGCGACAAGGCTGACGCCGCGGGTGACGAGGAAGAGCTTCATTCCAGTGATACAATAAACGAAAAGCTTTCCCTGTCCGACAGGTTTGGCCTGACAATAACCTTCCCCAAGCCTAATCCGGATCAATATCTGGACATTGTAACCGGTTTGGTTAAGCAAAAAGACATAGAGGTGGAGCCGGAAGCTTTGAAAAAGCGCGCTTTACAGTGGGAGCTGAGTCAAAAAGGCAGATCCGGCCGAACAGCCAGACAGTTTGTAAGCCATTTGCTATGGGAATTGAGGAAAAAATGAAAAAATCCTACGTATACCTGATAATTTTATTTCTTACAGCGCTGGCCGCGCGGATATGGTGGATAAATTCGATCCCATCCGAACCGGTATTTGATTTCAGCGCTTACTACGAAATAGCATGCAACATATATAATGGACAGGGCCATACCTACATGGGGAAGCCCATAGCTTTTCAGGGCATGGGCTACCCATATATGCTGGCGTTTTTCTTTACCCTGTTTGGGCGAAGCGATATATACTTTGCAAAATTGATAAATATTCCTTTTTCCATGGCTACGCTGGTCATGTGCTATTTTATTTTCAAAAAACTGCTTAAAAAGGAAGGGCTTGTGCTGGCGGCCTGCGCTATAACCGCTCTTTTGCCTAATTATATAGCTTATAACAACGTAATCGGCAACGAGGTTATTTTTACTTTTTTATTTACGGTTTTAGTATGGCTGCAGCTTGTGGAAATGAAGCCTGTGCCAAGGTGGCTTTTGATGGGGCTCGTATCCGGAATTGCCGCTCTAGTTAAGCCTTATTTTATAGCCTTTCCGGTTGTCATGGCCTTTACGGATTGGATGATCAAAAAGGATATGCGGGGCTCTGTTAAGCTTTTAGCGGTTACAGGATGTATAACGGCATTGATGATATCGCCCTGGGCTGTAAGAAATTACAAAGTATTCGGCAGGTTAATACCGGTTTCTTATAATTCAGGTTATGTGTTTTTTGTTAACAACAACCCTAATAATACCACAGGCTTATGGATGGAGCTTGAATCAGCGCTGGAAGGCTCGGATATTAAGGACGAGGCTCTCGCGGTTCTATCCGAAAAGAATGTAAAGCTGGCTCATGAGCTTGATCCCCTTTTAAGCGGAGCCGCCCGGAAATGGGCTTTTTCCAATCCTGTAGAATATTTCAAGCTGGGCTTTATGCGGCTTAATGAAATTTTCTTTTCTGGGGCCTGGGATATTAATAATTGGGCTATGAACGGCCTGACCGCGGTCACCCCGGAAGAAATAAGGTTCAAAAACACTATGGAGGCTATGTTTGATATAATAATATATGTGCTCTGTTCGTTTGGACTTGTTTATACTCTGACGTATCTGCCGCGCATCCTGAGAAATCTATTTAACAAGAAAAAACTACCCGGAACTGTGGTGGCAGTTGTGGATATAGGTTTTTTTGTAATGGTCTACTTCTTTTTTGAAGGGCAAGCCCGGTATAATTTTCCTCTTCTGTTTTTGTTCGCTGGGTTTTTTTGTCAACTTACTCGCGTGTTTGCGGCGTTTACGTCAGACTCTAAATAATTCGCGACGTACACCTGAATAGATATGAGTGTAAAAATCATTTTTTGACATGATTTTTCCTGTTTAGTATAATAAAAGTGAGAAAAATGGTAAATATATAATACAGAGCATAGAATATAAATACATACGAAAGGGTGTGTGAGAAATGAATAAGAAAATGTTTTCTGCATTGATTATGACATTTATGATACTTTTTACAGGCATGGGTTGGCAGTCTTTTCCAGCCTTGGCGGAAGCCGGGAGTATAGAAACCGGGAGCGTTAGTAATAGAAGCTTTGCCGCGGTCACTTATAGCTCCACAACTCCGGCGTCGGTTTCCCTCACCAATGTTGATTACAATGAGAATGAAGGTTATGTTACGGCCAGCGCCCGGGCTACCGGCTCTAATATCACAGGCAGGGGCTTTGTGTACTCCTATACCAACAACTCTCCGACTACAAGTAACAGCTACACAAGAAGCGTTTCCTCCGGCTCGGGCAGCTACGAGGCTGAAATAAGGATCAATACTGACTATGATTACTGCTATATACGGGCTTACGCCACAAATAATAACGGCACTGTCTACAGCTCGACTGAAACAGTATATCTTTCATCAAGAAACAGACCAACGGTCAGAACTGTTTCTGTAAACGATGTTTATAACCGGGGCGCGGATATTACCATACGTGTCTCCAACCAGGGAGGATCGAAGATAACCAGCCGGGGAGTGGTATATTCCAGCTCATCCTCCGAGCCAACGCTAAGTAATTCCAGCAGTGTAACCGTCAGCGGCACTACCGGTGATGGAACCGTAAGCATTTCAAACCTTTCAACAAACACAAAGTATTATGTAAGAGCTTATGCTACCAATAGCTACGGCACCTCTTACGGTTCTACGCTGACATTTACCACAAAATCATCGAGCTCTTCCTCTACGTCCGAATATATTGATACCCAAAGCGTTACCAACATCACAGCCACATCAGCCCGGGCTTACGGCTACATTGACGAAGCTGAAACAAGCCGCGTACAGGAGCTGGGCTTTGTATATTCCACCAGCAGGACTTATCCTACCACCAGCGATAAAAAAGCCTACGATTCCACAAATACCAGAGGGCGCTACAGCATGACTATTACAGGGCTGTCCAGCAGCACTACCTATTACATGAGGGCTTACTACAAAACTTCAAACTATACCTACTATGGGGATGTAATCAAATTTACCACGCTTTCCGACACCATTGATAATTATACCGTTGCTATAACCTATATGACCTCGGACGGTGTAGTTGCCGGCTATCAAAC
>Ga0153940_1001620_pt1 | contig 10047 bp, 9 predicted proteins | sample TSNJ024MetaG_FD_104736 | JGI IMG/M metagenome (GOLD analysis project Ga0153940, IMG submission 104736) | Attine ant fungus gardens microbial communities from New Jersey, USA - TSNJ024 MetaG | ecosystem: Host-associated > Fungi > Mycelium > Unclassified | place: USA: New Jersey, Brendan T. Byrne...
ACAATAAAATCAACGGCGCTTAACCCGTTATAATTAGGATTATCAGCTTTATAGGCGCTGACGCTATTTGAAAAATCAAATTGAAATCCGCTTTCCGTAAATAATTTATAGTCCATCTTCATCACCCATAGATTTTTTGATTATCGCGGCATATAGTTTTTCTTCTGATTCTTCTATCGGATTGTTTTTTAAAGCAGAATAACTGTTTGACCTGGCGGTTTTGATTTCACCAATATTGTTTTTGTAAAGTGATATGAATAATATTTCGTTGTTGCTTTTCTTTTTTATGTCAAGGTATTTGGAAAGGATATAGTTATGTGTTGCCAGAAAGATTTGAACGCCATCATCTTTCAATATATACAATATATCCGCAATAAGCGGCAGCAGCTCGGGGTTTACGCTGGCCTCCGGCTCGTCCCATAAAAGAATCGAACCTTTTTCCAGTAAGCCGTTACGGATGAGCTTCCAAAAAAGACCAAGCTTCTTGTAGCCCGCCGCCTCCATGGAAAACTCGACCTTAAGGCCGTCGGTCTTAATAACATAAAACGTATCGTTTTCGTAAACGACCTTTCCGCCAATAGCCTTCTCTATCATTTCCAGAATTTTTTGGTTTCTCTCGCTTACTTCCTTTGTTTCCCACAGCCGGGCGTTGGACAAAATATCTATCTGAGTATGGTCAAAGGGAAGCGTGTCGGAGCTTGACGCCATTGCTAAAAGAATTCTGGAATGGGACAGCAATTCCTCAGAGGGTATAAATACAGAGCGTATATCCAGCTTATCCCATTTATCAAGTCCGGGCATATCATCGTCCCAAGCCTTGCATAGGAATTTATTACCGCCGCTGTAGACTTCTACGTCCAGACCTCCATTATTTTCTCGTCTGGTTATTACTTTTGCGCCGCCTGATGAAGAAAAATAATCAAAAAACCTCTTAGCTCTGCTTTTGCGTGTTTTCTGGCGGCTGAATTCACAAGCTGCGTAAATACATTTAAGTAAAGTGCTTTTTCCCGTTGCGTTGGTACCTATGAACACGTTTATCCCGTTAATAAAGCTTTCATCAAAGGAGCGCGCCGACGCCTCCTTCCGGCCTGTAAACATCATGAAATCATTAAGGCTCAAACGGTCAATTGTCATATATCCTCACCTCTCTATTCTGGAACATTACATAATTTATGTATTATGCTGGCGGCAGAATGCCGCCCCTACTTTATTATAACAGAATATCATTGAAGACTTTATTTTTGAATACCCAATATTTCAAAGCAATGTCAACAAGTTAAGCAAATCAACTTCCTGTTCGTCATTGCGGGCTCCGACCCGCAATCCCTTTAATATTGGCAAAATTTTGGGGATCCCGGGTCAAGCCCGGGATGACGGCAGGTGGACAATTTTGCTTAACCTGTTAACATTGCTTGACATTGCATTTCATAGTGGCTGCCTTGACACAAGTAACAACTTAGTGCTATCTTTAGAGTTGTTACAATCAATAATTGATTGGAGAGGAGTAATTAAATGAAAAAGCGATTTATTCTATATGTCGTGCTGCTCGCTATGGCGCTGTCTGTTTTCGGCGGTTGTTCAAGCGGCTCTGAGGAAACAAAGCTGCAAGTAACGTTCGGGGAAGCGGGTTGGGACAGCATGAAGTTTCACAACGCCGTCGCTATGTATATTTCAGAGGTGGCTTATGACATTGAAGTAAAGGAGGTTTCCGGAACGACCGCCGTTACGTATGGCGCTCTTCTCTCCGGGGATATTCAGGTTTTTATGGAGATATGGACAGAGAATTTAGCCACATATGACGACGATATCGCGACGGGGAAAATCCGAGAGCTGTCGATTAATTACGGGGACAACAAGCAGGGGCTGTACGTACCTCGTTATGTGATAGAAGGAGACGAGGAGAGGGGAATAGAGGCTGCTGCGCCTGAGTTGAAAACTGTAGAGGATCTGAAAAATTACAGCGATGTTTTCACTGATCCGGAAGATACCTCGAAGGGTAGGATCTATGGGGCGATAAGCGGATGGGAAGCCGATAAAGTATTAAGAAGCAAATATACATATTACGGTTTGGATGAGTCATACAACTACATGGATCCAGGCTCGGATGCCGCTCTAAGCGCGGCTATCTCCGCGGCGTATGAAAGGGGCGAACCCATAGTGGCCTATTATTGGGAACCCGCCTGGCTTACGGGCAAATACGACCTTGTTCTGCTGGAAGACGCGCCTTATGACGAGAGTCTTTATCGCGACGGCAAATGTGCTTATCCGTCCGTTTCCGTTACAGTGTGCGTGAACAGCGATTTTTATGAAACAGCGCCAGAGCTTTGCGAGTTTTTAAGCAATTATAAGACCTCAAGCGCCTTGACCTCGGAAGCGCTCTCACACATGCAGGATACAGGCGCGACAAGCGAGGAGATGGTGATATGGTTTTTGACCACTTATGACGAGCTCCTTGACCAATGGCTGCCAGAGGATAAAGCGGGGCTTGTACGCGAGTCACTTGCTTCTTAGCGGAGGTGGATGATTTGCCTGATTGGATCACGAGGTTTCCCAAAAGCCTTTCTATAAATATCAAAGATCCTATAGACAAGGCCATAGATCATATGGTGGTTAATTGGTCTCCATTTTTTGATGTTTTAAAAACCGGCCTTCGGGCGTTTTTGAACCTAATCGGTTTTCTGGTCAACCTTGTTCCCTGGTGGCTCCTTATCATAGCCGTATTTGCTTTAACGCTTAGAATGACCCGCAAGCGGCATAAAGCGGTACTGTACTCCCTGATGCTGCTTTTTATAGGAGCTATTGGCTTATGGGATTTGATGTATCAAACGCTTACGATAGTAATAGCCTCCGTGTTCATATCTCTTCTGATAGGATTTCCGACGGGGATACTTATTTCTTACGGCAGAAGGGCGGACGCGATTGTGCGGCCGATTCTTGATACAATGCAGACCATGCCCAGCTTCGTATATTTGATACCGGCCGTAATGCTGTTAGGGCTTGGTAATGTCCCGGCTGTTATAGCGACTACTATCTACGCGATACCGCCCATCGTGAGAATGACCAGCCTTGGAATACGGCAGGTGGACAGGGAGGTCGTTGAGGCCGCGACCGCTTTCGGGTCAACGCGGTTTCAGGCTCTTGTTAAAGTGCAGATACCACAAGCCCTGCCGACGATCATGTCTGGGGTGAACCAAACGATCATGATGGCTATAGCTATGGTCGTGACATGCTCCATGATAGGCGCCAGCGGATTGGGTTCGGAGGTTGTGACCGGAATAAACCGCCTTGAGAGCGGCAGAGGAGTTGCGGCAGGAGCCGCGATCGTAATTTTGGCAATTATTATAGACAGACTTACTCAAAGCATATTCAAAAAGGACGGTGAGGCTTCATGACAACTGAAAACAATTCGATTATTCGCGTGGAGCACCTTTATAAGCTCTATGGCATGAATAAAGAAGCCGCCAGAGAAATGCTTAACCGTGGCGCCGGAAAAGATGAAATATTGAAAAAAACCGGAGTCACCGTTGCGATTAATGATGTATCCTTTGAGGTGGAGCGGGGGAAAATCTTTGTGCTGATCGGCCTTTCAGGCTCAGGGAAATCTACCGTTGTACGTTGTCTGAACAGGCTCTGCCGCCCTTCCTCCGGCGACATTTTCTTCGAGGGGACTAATATACGTGAGCTTAAGAAAAAGGAGCTGCTGGAGTTCCGGCGAAGCAAAATATCCATGGTATTTCAAAGCTTTGGCATCATGTCTCACAGGGATGTGCTGGGGAACGTGGCGTATGGGCTTGAGGTCCGGGGGCTTAAAAAGGCGGAACGAGAAGAACGCTCTATGGAAATGATTAAAATGGTCGGGCTTGAGGGCTGGGAAAGGAAAAGCATCGACAACCTGAGCGGGGGCATGAAACAAAGAGTTGGCATAGCCAGAGCTTTGGCCAATGATCCCGATGTTCTTCTGATGGATGAACCTTTTTCCGCCCTTGATCCTCTTGTCAGACGGGATATGCAGTTTGAGTTGTTGACAATACAGGAACAGCTCAATAAAACCGTCGTATTTATAACCCATGATATAAATGAAGCATTCAAGCTGGGGAATACGGTTGCGATTATGCATGACGGCGGCATTATCCAAATAGATACTCCGGAAGGCATGGCTTCTAATCCCGCAAATGATTATGTTGAAAACTTCATAAACGGCGCCGACAAAACCCAGGTTTATACAGTGAAGCACATAATGCAAAGACCCGGATGCCTGATCCGGTCAAAAGACGGTGTCATCAACGCGTTAAAACAAATGCGGGAACAGGGTATATCAAGCGCGTATGTTGTCGGTGAAAAAATGGAATTTCGGGGAGTGCTGACCTTGGACAAGGCGCTGCGCGTAAAAGCGGGGGAAATTGTATTTTTAGACGCCATTGAAAATGATGTACCGACAACAACCGCGGAAACGCAAATTTCAGAGCTGTTGCCTTTTGCCGCCGAAGCTAGGGTTCCTATCGCCGTGGTTGATGATAAATTCCGCCTTTGTGGTATCGTATCAAAGGCGGCGATTATTGCTTCAATGGTTTAGCTGTGGTATAAATAGTTTTATATGATTGATACTTGTGTTTGAGAGGAGTCAAACTGTATGAAACTATATTTGAGACAAAAAATAGCTAATGAAGCGGCGGGTAGCGCGTCTCATGGTTGAGGATGACCGGGCTGTGAGCATATCGTTGACCAACGCCCAAGCCCGGCGTTTCATGCTGATTAAGCATGGCTTAATAGGCAAATATAAATTTTCAGGTAAACATGGAATTCTTGAATTTATCCGTCAGGCGGGCTGCATCCAGTATGACCCCATAGACGTATGCGGAAAGAACGCGGAGCTGGTTTTGCAATCCCGCGTGAAGGGGTTCACCAAACAAACACTGTATGAGCTCTTGTACAATGATCGTGCTTTGCTGGACTATTTTGACAAAAACCTGGCGATTATCGCGTCGGAGGACTGGCCATATTTCAACCGGTACCGGGAGGCGCATAAAAATGGCGGCAGAAGCCATGCGGATGTTAACAATGTCTGTGAGGAAATAAAATCTATCATCAAAGAAAAAGGCAACCTGTCGTCAGCCGATATTGGTTTTAAAGACACCGTGAATTGGTACTGGAGCGATACCAAATTGTCGCGTGCGGCGCTGGAAACCATGTATTTTCGCGGAGATTTAGCGATTCATCATAAAAAGGGCGCGATAAAGTATTATGACCTGGCGGAAAACTGTATCTCTAAGGATTTACTAGCCGCCCCCGACCCGTATCCCAATGAGCTCGACCATCAGCAATGGCGTGTTTTGCGGCGTGTCGGAGCAGTAGGACTTCTGTGGAACAAACCGTCCGATGCCTGGCTAAACATTTGGGAATTGAAATCTGCGCAACGTAATGAGATTTTTGACCGGCTACTTCATGGAGGGCAGATTATAGAGGTCACGGTTGAAGGCGTAAAGGACAGCCTTTACTGCCTTTCCACAGACATTGACATTCTTGAAGCTGTTAGGCAAAATCTGGTTATGAAGCCCCGCTGTGAGCTGTTGGCGCCCCTTGACAACCTATTGTGGGACCGTAAGCTCATAAAAGCGCTGTTTGGATTCGATTACAAGTGGGAGATATACACACCGGCGGTGCAGCGCAAATATGGTTATTACGTATTGCCGGTACTATACGGTGATATGTTTATCGGACGCATAGAGGCGGTGTGCGACCGCAAGGCCGGAACGCTGATTATAAAGAATATTTGGTATGAGAGCGGCGTAAAACCCGGGAAAAGACTTACTGATGCGCTTGATAAGCGTCTTGTTGAATTTGCGGATTTCAATGGATGCGATAATGTCAGATATGATGCGGGGGATGATGCGAAAAATTATTAAAATGAAAAAATTGCGGGCTCGTCCCGCTATCCTTGGCGCACTTTTGTGGTCTTTCTTTAAATAATAATAAAATAACGATATACTCCGATTCTGCCGGACTAAGGCTTCTGCTACGTCCGGCAGGACGTTAGGGCATATGTGGAAACGCATATACCTTCCATTGTGTAAAGGAGACAATAACACAGCCGTAATCGCGCTGTGTTTTAAAGCCGTCCTTTCGGGCGGCTATATTTTTTTATAAATTAGGCTAAGGAGGCTTTGTAATGAAGAAGGCTTTAATTCTGTTATTCGTATTTACAATGATTTTATCCGGGTCAGTTGGCTGTGGAACCGCCGCGGCGCCAGCTCCCTCGGAAGAAGCGTCAAGCGCTCCAGCGGCTGATCCGGCAGAATCCGGCGCTCCGCCGCGGAATACCAATGAGGCTGCAGCTGAAGAAGTACATATTATTACTGATATGGATGGCAATCAGGTTGAATTGCCTGTAAAGGTGGAAAGAGTGGTTAATACATGGCCATCCTCCAACTCTACCATGATACTGATAGGCGCGGGCGATCTGCTTGTCGGCACTCGTGTTGCCATGACAACTAATGAATGGGCGAAGCTGATACATCCCGAAATCGCAAATACGCCGGCAAATATTGAAAATGTGGAGGATCTGCTGGCTATGGATCCGGATGTCCTTATTGCAAACAGGGTGGAAGAAGAATGGACCAATGCAGGTCTGCCCGTTGTGGCTTTGAGGTACTCCGATTACGATACTATGAAAGAATCTATGATTATACTTGGTGATATCCTTGGCGGCGAATACAAAGAAAAATGTCTTCGCTGGAATGAGTATGTGGATGAACAGATCGCGTTTGTCACAGATCGCTTGAAGGATGTTCCCGAGTCAGAAAAACCGGTTGTGCATTATGTTTCCGCGCATACAAACGATGGGCCCGCGTCAACCGGAAGCAAGGGTTCCATTTTTGATGCTTGGACAACCATTGCGGGAGGTGTTTTCGCGTCCAGTCTGGTTTCCGATCTGGCTGATTCGCAGCAGGTAGAAATTACGGAAGAGGCGCTTCTATCCACTAATCCAGACATTATTGTTGTTGGCGGTATGGTGCAGGATGAAGTTTATAAAGAGCTTCTTGATAACCCGACCTGGGCGGATATCAAGGCCCTGAAGGAGGGCAAGGTCTACTGCTCGCCGATTGGCGTGTTTCCATGGTGCCGTTTCGGTATGGAAAGCGCTATGCAAATTGTGTGGGCAGCCAAAACATTTTATCCGGACAGGTTTGAGGATGTAGATATGAATCAGATCGCGACAGACTTCTATAAAGAGTTTAACGGCATAGAATTGACCGGCAAACAAATTGAGAACATGCTGGCCGGCCTTCCTCCCAATGCATAATCCTGTGTTACCGCATGCAGGTCCAACCTTCTGATTTATGAAAAGGGTGTTTAATATGCAAAAAGATACCATAGCAAAAAACAGAGCAACCGTATCATCAGAAGACAGTCCGCTCTTATCTGACGCCAGGTACAGAATTTTACTTGCCGGCATGATTGCGCTGTTGATCTTTGTTGTGTTATTGTCGGTTGCGGTCGGGCGCTATGGGATGTCCATATGGGAATCTGTCAGGATACTGCTTTCATCCATATTTCCTGTCAAACAGAACTGGACAGAGACCATGTCAAATGTCGTTTTTAATATTCGCCTGCCAAGAACCCTGGCAGCGCTGCTGATTGGCGGAAGTCTGGCGCTTGCAGGCGCTTCTTATCAAAGCATGTTCAAGAATCCTATGGTATCGCCGGACTTGTTGGGAGTCACGCATGGCGCCAGTGCAGGCGCCAGCGCGGCTATCCTTTTAACTCTCAGCCCGGTTATGATTCAGGTATGGGCTTTGGTTGGCGGGTTCGCCGCGGTGATTATCGCAACCATGGTGCCGCGTCTAATGAAAAACACTTCACCAACCATGCTTGTGTTATCGGGCATCATCGTAAGAGAGCTAATGATTTCCGCCTTGGGGATTGTACGTTATCTTGCGGCAGGCAGCGGCAATGAAGCAATTATGGCTTCCATTACATACTGGACAATGGGTTCGCTTTCAAAAATAACGATGGAGAGTCTTGGTTCTGTAGTAATTCCGCTAGTAGCGGCCGCGGCTGTGCTCATGCTCGTCCGATACCGGCTGAACATATTATCGCTGGGTGACAATGAGGCAAAAAGTCTGGGCATGGATCCCGCCCGCATGCAGCTGTTAATTGTAATTTGCGCCACGGTGCTGACTGCCTGTTCATCAAGTATAGCAGGCTCCATATCATGGGTTGGGCTTGTGGTTCCCCATCTTGGCAGGATGCTGGTAGGTCCGGATAATAGCAGATTATTGCCCATATCGTATACACTTGGCGCGATATTTATGATTATCATAGATATAATAGCCCGGACCTTTAGCAGCTTGGAGCTGCCAATTACAATTATAACCGGAATTATTGGAGCGCCTTTTTTCTTCTATCTTCTTTACAAACAAAGGATGAAAATGCAATGATTTTGGAAACAAGAGATTTATCTTATCATTATTCAGACAACCGAAACATATTCCATAATGTGTCCTTTGGCGTTGACAAGGGCGATGTTCTTTGTATCCTAGGCTCAAACGGCGCGGGAAAAAGCACCCTGCTCAATTGTCTGGCAAATTTGTACACCCCCACTGAGGGTGAGGTCTATCTTTCCGGAGAACGCATTAAATCTATGAGCCTGCGCAGTATCGCTAAAAAAATCGGGTATGTTCCTCAGGTTCATACGCCCGCGTATGCGTATACGGTGCATGATTTCGCTGTCATGGGAAGAACCCCATATCTGGGGATGTTCCAAAAACCATCAAAGGAAGACCATGAGAAGGCTGACGAGATTCTTGAGGAGCTTGGCATCTATCATCTGCGAAACAAGAGCTATACGCAAATCAGCGGTGGTGAACGGCAGCAGGTAACAATTGCGCGGGCGCTGGTACAAGACCCGGAGTTGATCATGCTGGATGAACCAACCGCGCATTTGGACTATGGAAATCAGCTGCGTGTTATAAAGATGGTATCAAGGCTGTCGGAACGCGGGTTTGCGGTCATTATGACAACGCATAATCCGGATCACGCTATTTTGATGGGGAAACGCGTCGCCATACTTGACCGGGACGGTAAATTAACACTTGGAAGCGTTGATGATATTTTGACAACAGAACGACTGTCGGAGATATACCAGCTTGATATAGAAATTTTGTATATAGAAAAAATTAAGAGAAAGGCATGCATAGCAGTTTTGTAATAGGTGAGGATATATATCATGAATCCGCTGATAAACTGGAAAGACCTCCATTGATTCATCGCCCAATTTACTCAAATAAATTTGAAATAAAATTACGTAAATTCCCAAAGTAAGTGCAACAGTGGGGACACGTCTGGCGTTTAGTCTGGGAAAGAGCCAAAAAACAGGATGCATTTACTATGAGAAAAGGAAGTGCGACAGAAAAAGAGTTGAATTACTGGGGTTGAAGAACAGGATGGGTTTTAAAAAAGGGCATAGCAAACAAGCCTGAAAAAGTGGTTTTTCAGACTAAATGCAACTATATATGCATTTAAGTCGGGAAATTTCCATGGGTAAAAAATGGGCTAAACTGGTTAATTGGGTCGATTTTTCAACAGCTTTGGTGATTGCACAACTTCATTGGCTGGGATTTTCTCAATGCCCAAAAGCGAAGTTATGCTTTCGCCAAACATGAATGAAAACACTTCGTAAGGTGTTTTTCCGTTAAGGCTTTTTCGTTTTATACTGTTCACATGAGAAAAAATCAGGTTGACCGTTTCTTTCGTAAAATGGTCGAAAGATTCGCCCTTTGGGACAATGTCCCTAAACAAGGTATGATTTTTCTCTACTTTTGGCTTTTGACTGGATTGGTATGGGTCACAAAAAAACAAGTCCGTCTCGGGTTTACCGTCCAATCCAAGTATAAAAGCAAAAACATTAGCGAACTCACCACCGTTGTCGGTCAATATTAACGGCAGAATATCACCGAAGCGAACCTTGCCTTCATGCAATCTCGTTTTAAGCGCATGGATTTTCAATGCGGCTTCTGCGGCGGTTTTGTCATCTAAAAGCAAACCAAA
>Ga0153940_1001622_pt1 | contig 10043 bp, 10 predicted proteins | sample TSNJ024MetaG_FD_104736 | JGI IMG/M metagenome (GOLD analysis project Ga0153940, IMG submission 104736) | Attine ant fungus gardens microbial communities from New Jersey, USA - TSNJ024 MetaG | ecosystem: Host-associated > Fungi > Mycelium > Unclassified | place: USA: New Jersey, Brendan T. Byrne...
CAAAAAGGGTGTACACTCGTTATAAGAACTGAGAATCCGTACAGTTCGAATTTAAAAGTGCGTCCACGATTAGGCAAGCATGGTTTAGGTTTGAAAAATGTCCATAAGGTAGTAAATAAATATAATGGGAATATAGATATCCATTCTGAAGACGAAGTGTTTTATGTGACGATAATCATACCATAATCCGCAGAGATATGACTGTTTGCTCTAAAAAGGGACCGTTCGTCCCTAAAATGGACCGTTCGTCCCAAAACTATTGATTTCTTTAAAAAAAATCGCTATGCTTTTAGCAGTGTTGTTGGCATAGCGATTTTTGTGCTTATGGGAGCGTTCAATTTAAAAAATAAGAAAAATATACTCAACAAAATGTCACAAAAGACCAGGGGAACTCTTTCGGCGATAGCGCTAATACAAATGCTCATTATTTTATGAAGATACAAATTGGCCAATTTTATCAATATTATAAACAACAAAATTTATCAAAGAAAGGAGTATCAAAGTGACTAAACCCGAATATGTAGGTGAAGTTGTAGCTTGTACGGCTTGGTACGCAGTAGCGTTTGCGATCATGACTACGTGCAATGTCGGTCCTTTTCTGTTTTGCCATGTCGTCGCTGTAGCTGGTTAACAACTAATGCACATGCAGTGGCAGTGCTATTTCAGAGTGCCTCAAAATGCTCAATTGTTTCTTTGGCACTGCCACTGTGAGTTCAAATTTTCTTTTTAAATTACTTTACCAGCATGTTATCGTGGTTTAAAGAGAAAGACAAGAAAAATCAATGACAAATAACATATTATGAAGGCGAAAGGTATTGAAGGGTTACCCTTCAATGTTAAGGTAATAAAATGTATCCTATACTGGTTAAGGAAATATCTAGAGCGTTGAGACAGCCACTCTACTCTAACTTTATTTTTACTTTGAATAACATAGACTATCCAATAACTGTTAACGAAACCGGTGAGCAAATTTTTTTGCTTTGCAACGGAAAAAATGATGTCAACAGTATAAAGCGAATTTTATCTGAAATGTATTCTGAAGAATTTAATATAGTTTCAGAATTGGTTGATGATTTTATTAAGAATGCAATTCAATATGGTCATATTGTTCCTCTTGAAGATAAATCCACTGAATATCGTTCAGTTAAGCTCTGCGGTTCAAAAGAATACTGGACTCCTGACATATTGGTACTTGAACTTACCACCGCCTGTCCATTAGACTGCAGACATTGCTATGTTGATAAATCTTCACCTGCGGTAATGGAAAAGCATCTCGTAAACGATATAATTAGTCAAATGCTTGCGCTCAATATTTATCAAGTACAACTTACCGGGGGAGAGCCATTTTCACATCCTAATATTAAAGAAATCATTCGGGCATTTTCGGATGCAAATATTTTTATGTTTATATTTACAAGTGGTTATATAAGCAATGAGGTGACAGATTTCTTACTTACGTTCTCGCCGGAGAAAATGCACTTTCAAGTGAGTTTGGATGGATTGGAAGAATATCATGATTCCTTTCGGAATAAGAAGGGAGCTTTCATGCGAACTGCGGATTTTATTAAGAAATTAACTTCAGCTGGTCATAAAGTGAATGTTGGAACGTGTATATCTACTCAAACAGAGAAGGAGCTAGAGGAACTGTGTGATTTTTGTATTGATTCAGGTGTTTCCGTGATTAGAATCGCTACCATTGTTGAACACGGCGAGGCCGCCAATAATGGTATTCAGCGTACCGATGACCAAACTGCATGGGTTTTAAATATACAGCAAAAGCTCGCTGCTTCTAAGAACAGTGAGAATTTTAAAGTGCTTTTAGTTGAATCTGAGTTAAAACCGAATATGTATAGAAAAAATTGTGGAACTGGACAGGCCCTGCTAAAAGTCGCCCCAGACGGGAAAGTAGCTCCATGCAATATATCAGATACAGTAATCGGGAATATATATAAGGAGAGTATTAGTTCAATATTAACGAAGAAAAGCAGACTGTTTGAACAATTAGATATGCCGGATAAAGCGCTTTGCCAAGATTGCGAATACGAGCCACTATGTCATCACTGTATCATTGAAGGTCTTTTGTATTCCCAAAAGGCAAATATATGTTATTGGAAAGAACATAACCAAGAGCTGCTTAGCTTAATAATCGAATAGGATGAGCTTTATGAACGCAAAAGAAATTACTATAAAAAATATTGAAATGAATTACCATAATTCAGAAATGAGTACTACTAATACATATGATGTTATCCAAGCAAATAAAGGAGTAAATTGCATTAATGTAAAAAGTGGAATAATAACAACGCAGAAACTCAACAGTATTCATCAGTCCAAAAGATTTGATCTTGACGATAGAGAGCTGCAAAAGCAGTTACTCTCATGTGATAAGGCTGCGAAAAAACATAATTGTTTTTTTGATGCATGTCTTAAACAAAATGTAAATTTACTCGTCTTTAATGACTTGAAGTCCAATCAGCAGAGTTTATCCTTTTTGCGTATTATACTTAGAAACCGTAAGGGTGAGATTTTTTTTGAAGATCTACCTTTAACATCTTATCCGGATGAAAATGTGTCCATTATTTTTGATCAACTACTAAAAAGATCCACAGAAAAAATAGAAAGAATAACTTCTTATTCGGATCAATCATGTATTATACTCGCTCCAAAAGCGGCATCATTTTTCGTTCACGAAATTGTGGGGCATCAATGTGAATATGACTTAGCATCGTCGACAAATGCTTATATCAATGTAGAAGAGATTGGAAAAAAAGTCCTTCCTTACAACGCTAATATTATTAGCGATCCTTTTATGAAAAACTTCATGGATTTAGGATCACTTGATGATGATGGGGTCAGATTGGAACAACAAATGATTGTTGAGAATGGACATTTAAAAGGGTTTATTAACTCAAGACGCTGTGACAGTTATTATCATAACACAATGTACAGGATGACAAATTTGTGTCTGCTAGCAAATCCTGAAGGGGCAACGCAAGAAGGGCTTATCAATCGATCATCTGAGTCTGTCCTTGTTAACAGTTTTGTTTATGGCGGGTATAATGCAGAAATAAATCAGTTCACTTTGTATTCAAATGACGCTTATTTAATAAAAAACCAAAAAAGGATAGCACGTATATCTCAATTCATTATTCAGCAAGACATAACAAAAATAGAAACCATGATACAAGAAATTGGAAATGATATGCACATTTATCTTTCAATTTGCAGCAAACTTGGACAATCAATTTTTGTATGTAACGGTTCCCCATCATTAGCAGTTAAATTATAGGAAGTACAACTTTTAAAGAAATTAGAGATTCATTCTAAGGAAAGCCAAGAGTACCACTGTACAGAATGAGTGATGCGGTAATCTGGACTGAGTGATGTGCTGACCCAAGGCGTACGCAGGTGTGCAATATATTTGAAAAATAATAAAAAAATTAAATTTGTGGGAGAAGAACTGTAAATGCACAATATTACAAGAGAGCTGTTGTTTAAAAAAGGAATAAATGAATACAAATTAGTTTTAAATATTATCAAGAAATTAGAGGTTAGTTTTGTATATAATGAATTACTTTGTATAGAAACAGACATAGTACACAATCTTCTCTTTCTTAAGATAGGCAATACTTACTATAAATTAATTATACCAGATTATACGCAAGAAGTGCTTGAGGCAATAATTGATAAATTGCCGGAGCATTTTGGGCTGTTTGAAACTGACCATAAAAAAATATTAGCGGAATCTAATGATACTAATGCAGGCAGCCTTCCTATGCATTCCATAATTGATACGTCAGATATTCTGCAATTGGTAAAAAATATCGCTGAAAAAAAACAAATACAATCATTGCATCTGTTATATGCAAATCATTCATCAAATAGAATTGGGCCAAAATATCAAACACATCAAAATCATCATGAGATACAGTACAAGATGGGGTATACTAACTCAAATGGCGTTTTTTCATTTAAAGAGGGACAAGCGTATGATTTAAATAAATTGACTCAGAATCTTTTCCAAGAGGATGATCTTAATGCTAAAGCTACGATGGCAGCTGATACTAAAGAGGATACATTGCTAACAGGGATAGTCTATTTCCCCACAGAAATCATGATACCAGTATATAATGCTCTAATGATGGCTCTGAGCGGTGAACTAATATCTGGTGAATTCTCAATGATAAAACGTGAACAGTTCAATAGTCCAGTAATAGCTCCGTGTATTACTATAACGGACAATCCCAAAATTGAAAATGCGCCTATATTTGATGCGGAAGGTTCGAAGGTAATTCCCAAAACATTAATCAATAAAGGGATATTAGTGCAAGCATTAAATAATTTAAAAAGTGCTACCGCTTTAGGCCAGACACCAGGTAACTGCTATATTAATTACTCAACTTTTAGTTATGAGATTAAACATACCTTAGTAGATATTGATGTAGCGGATGCTGCATCTGCCAGCTACGATATCTTGATAGAGCATTATGATACAGGGTTATTGCAGTTTGACATTCAAACTGGAGCATTAACATGTAACTTGATTGGATATGATGCCGTAAATAATCAGCGTAAGAAGTATATACTAAACACTTCGGTTATGCAGCTATTATCAAGGGTTATTGGTGGAGTCGGAAATCCTATATCAAGTCATAATATATTTACAAGAGACATATTACTGGATTTCGGGAGGGATTGAAATGATTGCCGTAAGAATTGATAGTTTAAATTTCCGTTACGAAAATGAGAAGCCAATAATTGTAAATGCTTGTTATAATTTTGCTTCTAACAGAATATATTCCATCAGTGCGCCAAATGGTGCGGGGAAAACAACCATATTACGTCTAATATGTAAACTTCTAAAGCCTGATTCTGGGGCAATCACGATTGATCCCGCATTAACAATTGGTTATTTACCAGATAGAAATGGTCTCTATGAAGAATTAACGATTAATGAGAATATTAAATTTCGGCTGGCGCTCTATAAATTAAGCTACCCAAAGCAAAAAGCAAAAATTGAAACATTGTTAGAAAAATTCAGTTTGACAGAACATCAGAACAGTCAAGTGAAACAGCTCTCGCTAGGGATGAAAAAAAAGGCAGCACTAATCGCCATTTTTGCAGCAGAACCACAGCTCATTGTCCTTGACGAACCGACTAGCGGAATTGATGATAGCTCCAAAAAGGGATTAATAGAATTTCTTATAAGTACTTCTAAAAATACAACAATTATCTGTACGTCACATGATAAAGAAATAACAGGTAATAATTTGTTCCGACAACTTATTTTATCCCAAGGAGAAATAATAGAATGATGTTATATTTACGATATGCGGAAAAAGACATTCGTATGTTGCTTCGCAGTAAGAAAATGCTCTTCAATTTGCTGTTTTCCTTAAGTATTCCAACGATCTATATGATGCTTGCATCTGATCCGGTTCTATCGTCGACCTCAACTATTCCGCTTACCGGTATGCCCGCTTTTTCCGCCATGACTTCCTCTATTATCGGAGGTGAACTTGTTTATTTTTTGCTGATCAATGATCGTGAAAGTGCAATTGACGACATTCTTCTAGCAAGCAATATCGGTAAACTTAAGCTGACCATTGTAAGAGTGATGGTAAGCTGCATTCTTACTATTATAACAGTGAATGTAGCACTCGTTATGGCAGGCATATTGAATTTTTATTCAATACTCCCTATGATTCGTGTTACTATGTGGTCATTGAATCTATGTATTGATAGTATTCTTAACACGTTATTAGTTGTTATGCTGGAGCAAGCCATAATACTACTGAACATAAAGAAACTGGTCGAAAATCCCACAATTTCTCTGGGTTTGACTGCGCTTTTCTTATTGGTAATCAACCTGACGATGGTTTTCGGAGGGCGTTTGTTCTATATTCTATTATCAAGTGTTATTGTGTTGCTTTTTATCGTTGCGGACGTTGTTTTGCTGAATAAGTATTCAAAGCATTTCTCCAAATCAAAAATAAAGCGATATAACATACAAGTAACCGGCAAAAGTCCACTTACGAGTTTGATAAAAAAGGATATAAGGGTTGCAAAGTTCCATTTGCTAAACATAATAAGCTTATTTCTTCTCTCTGGGGCAATGATTTTGCTGCAGTATAAATTTTTAGAAAATGTTGAGGACGTTGTTCTGTTCGTAAGAATTGCAACGGTTTTTCTGAGCCTGTATGGCACAATCAATATCGTGCTTCCTGCGACCAGACAAGATATAGTTGAAAGCATGCAGGACATCATTGCTGTCTCTGGCATACAGCGATGGAAATACATACTGTCTAAAATGATTATTTCAGTATTCGTAACAGTTAGCGGACTGATCATAACTTTTACAGGCTCTTTTTTATACTGCGGTCTAACGAATAGCAGCTTTATATTAGACGTGCCGGCTGCCTTGCTCTGTTGTCTATCCTCGCTATTTTCCAGCTGCCTCTGTATAATCCTAACAGAATCGGTTGTTTCAAAAAGGGAAGACCGGATTATATCCCTTATCATCACCATTGCGACCATTATTGTGCATGTGCTTATGGCGCTATTATTGCCCTATTAAGGAAGAGGTGAGTCGTTTGTCAAAAAGATAGGATAATTTATTGCTGAGTGGTGTAAGTTTTGCGTTGGAAGAAGGACGCATCGTTGGTATGATTGGTCCCAATGGGGCGGGAAAAAGCACAACTATGAAACTTATTTTAGAAATTCAAGATAGGATATGTTGGGGAAGCGGTTAAAATTAAAATAGTCATAAAGAATAAAATAAATGTAATTGAAGTTTATATCCAAAAAACTTGTTATAGAGGTGAAAAATGAAAAAAAAAATAATACTAGGTGCAGTAAAGCAATTTATATTCATGATGCTGATTATAATAGTAATCCCAAATTTTACAGGCATGCATTCGAGTAATTTACTGGAAATAATACTTCAGTCGATAGTAATTGCTCTTTTTTCAATAAGTTTTTCGAAAGACAAAAATAATGAGCGTTAGTTATCAAATAAAAAGAGAAAGGAATGGCAAAGACGTGGAAAGGAAAAAGGTGTTAGAGGTAAATGATTTATCAAAAAGATATGATAATTTTTTACTAAGCGATGTAAGCTTTGCTTTGGAAGAAGGACGCATTGTTGGTATGATTGGTCCCAATGGGGCGGGAAAAAGCACAACTATGAAACTTATTTTAGGAATTATTAAGCCAGATCAGGGAAATATTATCTTTCAAGGAGATAATAGGTTATTTGATGACTGTAAAGCTTATAAAGAGAAAATAGGATATGTTGGGGAAGCTACAGATTTTTTCTCGAAATGTAAATTAAGTGGAATTAAAAATTTTTATAAATCTTTTTATCGTACATGGGATGACCATTATTATGCGATGGTATTGGAACGGCTTCAGTTATCTGAAACATATAAGATGGAGGAATTATCAAAGGGGATGCGTGTTAAGTTTTCTCTATGTTTGGCCTTGTCTCATAAACCGGAGTTATTACTTATGGATGAACCAACATCTGGGCTTGATCCCTTAATAAGAAATGACATATTGGCAATATTAAGGGACTATGCTAAGGATCATCATGCAAGTATTATGTTCTCTTCGCATATCACGGAGGATATGGAAAAAATTGCGGATAAATTATTATTTATATACAAGGGAAAAATTATAGATAAGCGCGCTACAGAAGAACTGACAGGCAAGGGCATTGCCATAGATGTTCATTTGGAGAATTTAATAAAGGGAGGGGCGCGTTCATGAAAAACTTACTCACGAAATATATACTTTTGAACAAAAAGAATATTATGTTCGGTGTCTTGGCAACGGTTTTTTATTCGTTCATCAGTTTTGATGAACAGGGGTTTTATCCGGTAGCATTATTAATGTGCCCTTCTTTGCTATTTACCTTTGTGGTCGGAAAAATGTGTTATATGGAGGACCCGGATGCTACACAGCAGTTTCTTTTGTCATTACCAATTACTAAAAGAGACCTTGTATTTGAAAAAAATATAGTGTCGTACCTATGTATTGCGGCTGGCGTGGCAATTGCAAGTTTCATGAAATTTTTGGCGGATATTATTATGAAAAGAGAATTTGGCTGGAATATTAATTTGATAATTATTTTTATTGTTTTATCGATTTTGTATAATACAATATATATTTTTTTGAATTATAAGTTTGACTATTCAAAAGTACAATTTACTTCGTTTATACTGGTAGGAATAATGGTGGTAGTAATTAAGTTTGGAAACGACATTATAAATACAATTAATGCAAGTGGATTTTGGATGTTCGCTTGTATAGGTATAGTGACGATGGCATTAAATTATTTAGTTTTAAGAAAGACAGCAAGTTTGTAATACAACTTATTTTATCCCAAGGAGAAATAATAGAATGATGCTGTATTTACGATATGCGGAAAAAGACATTCGGATGTTGCTTCGCAGTAAGAAATTGCTCTTCAGTTTGCTGGTTAACTTGAGTTTTCCAACGATCCTTATGATGCTTGCGTCTAATCCAGTTTTATCGTCGACCTCAATTATTCCGATTACCGGTATGCCCGCTTATTCCGCCATGGCTTCCTCTATTCTCGGAGGTGAACTTGTTTATTTTTTTCTGATCAATGATCGTGAAAGTGCTATTGACGACATTCTTCTGGTAAGCAATATCGGTAAACTTAAGCTGACTATTGTAAGAGTGATGGTAAGCTGCATTCTCACGATTTTAATGGTAAATATGGCACTCGTTGTGGCAGGCATATTGAATTTTTATTCAATACTTCCTATGATTCGTGTTACTATGTGGTCATCGAATCTATGTATTGATAGTATTCTTAACACGTTATTAGTTGTTTTGCTGGAGCAAGCCATAATACTACTGAACATAAAGAAGCTGTTAGAAAATCCCACAATTTCTCTAGGTTTAACTGCGCTTTTCGTATCGGTGATCAACCTGACGATGGTTTTCGGAGGGCGTTTGTTCTATATTCTATTATCAAGTGTTATTGTGTTGCTTTTTATCGTTGCGGACGTTGTTTTGCTGAACAAGTATTCAAAGCATTTCTCCAAATCAAATATAAAGCGATATAACATACAAGTAACCGGCAAAAGTCCACTTACGAGCTTGATAAAAAAGGATATAAGGGTTGCAAAGTTCCATCTGCTAAACATAATAAGCTTATTTCTTCTCTCGGGGTCAATGATTTTGCTGCAGTATAAATTTTTGGCAGATGTTGAGTACGTTGTTCTTGTAAGAATTGCCATGGTTTTTCTGAGCCTGTATGGCACACTCAATATCGTGCTTCCAGCGACCAGGCAAGACGTAGTTGAAAACATGCAGGACATTATCGCTGTTTCTGGCATGCAGCGATGGAAATACATACTGTCTAAAATGATTATTTCAGTATTCGTAGCAGTTAGCGGACTGATCATAATCTTTACAGGCTCTTTTTTTTACTGCGGTCTAACGGAAAGCAGCTTTATATTAGACATGCCGGCTGCCTTGCTCTGTTGTCTATCCTCGCTATTTTCCTGCAGCCTCTGCATAATCCTAACAGAATCGGTTGTTTCAAAAAGGGAAGACCGGATTATATCACTAATAATTATAATTGCGACCATTATTGTTCATGTGCTTATGGCGCTATTATTGCCCTATTGAGGGACAGCTGATGGCAGCCTGTCCTCGTTTTGCAGGGAGAAGCAAGCGCCAAATCTTGACAATCCAGACAGCCGGCGTTACCATGGAGGTACTTAGTGATAAGGAAGAATCCTTTTGGCAGGAGACGTGGCCGTATGAATCTGGAACAGCATTTACAGCAATATAACGAGCAGGACATTTACCCGATGCACATGCCCGGCCATAAGCGGAATAGGACGATGATGAGTCTGACCAATCCTTACGAGCTGGATTATACGGAGGTGGAATATCTGGATGACCTTCATGAAGCGCGTGCGAATCCCCGGCAGGGGGGGATTCTGGATGAATCTATGGCAAGGGCATCCCGGCTGTATGGCAGCAGGCGGAGTTTCTATACAGTA